>Ga0208919_1000094_pt1 | contig 60403 bp, 73 predicted proteins | sample 4_EtaG_FD_184076 | JGI IMG/M metagenome (GOLD analysis project Ga0208919, IMG submission 184076) | Marine viral communities from the Subarctic Pacific Ocean - 4_ETSP_OMZ_AT15127 metaG (SPAdes) (version 3) | ecosystem: Environmental > Aquatic > Marine > Oceanic | place: Pacific Ocean | collected... | reverse complement strand
GCGGCAGCGGCAGAAGAAGCGGCAAGGAAAGCAGCAGAAGAAGCGGCGGGGGACAGCACTACATATACTCCCGATACATACGTTGACCCTGACGGAGATGGTAAATACCAATTAGTTGGGGAGGACGGAGAAACTTTATCTGAGGAGTACTATAATGCAGATGGAACTGCGTATAGCACCTCTTCTGGTGACGGTACTACATATAAAGCCGGTACATACGTTGACCATAACGGAGATGGTATATACCAATACGTTGAGGATGACGGAACTTTATCTGGGAAATATTTTAATGACCAAGGAGCGCCTTACTATGGTGGTTCTGGAGAGTACGTTGACCCTGACGGAGATGGTAAATACCAAAAAGTTGGGGATGACGGAACTTTATCTGAGGAATATTATAAGTCAGATGGAAGTGCGTATACCACTGATGACGGTACTATTACTGGTGATGGTACTCCCGCCATACTTGATCTTAGTCAATACTATCCTGTGGATTATGACCCTGACACTTATGAGGGGTCGTTAACTGATATAACTGTAAATGATGGAACTGGGGAAGACCAAACTATAAAAGTACCCTTAGAGTATATTCCTGATACGTACAGATCTACGTTAGATTACATATTAGCTGACACAAGTGCTACTGCGGTACAAAGATATAATTTCTTAGATACAATGATGAACCCTCCTACCCTTGTTTTTAATGGCCCTAGATTAAATAGTTTTCTTGCTGTTGATGCAGAGGGTAATTATGTAACGCCTATCAACGAAGACATGCAAGCGGTAATTCTTAGTGCTGGAGATGGAATACAAGTACAGAACATTCCTATTGGTGCTTTTTCACAAGACGCTAAAGATATATTAGCTAGAATAGATACTGATTATTCTGATGTAAAAGAAAGAGCAGAGGTTAAATTTCAATATCTCAACTCTGGGAACTCCCCTTTTACAACTAGTGATGGCAGTGGTACTACTGATAATGGTGGTAATACCCAACCTGCTAACGCATTTTCGTTAGATAACTTTAGTAAATACGGGTATGACCCTGACACTTATGAGGGGACGTTAACTGATATATCTGTAAATCGCGGAAATAATAGGGCAAACGAAACTGCAAGGATACCTTTAGATCTTCTTTCTACAGAGTATCAAAATACAATAAATTATTTAATAAACGACGCGGTTGATATAGAAGATGGTTTTACTGCCGACCAACAAAGGTTTAATTTCTTAAACACAATGCTAAACCCTCCTACTCTTGGGTTTAGAGAGAACAGAATATATAGTTTTCTTGCTCAAGATGCAGATGGTAATTATGTAGCGTATGACCCTGATAACCCCGGAGAAATGCAAGCGGTAATTCTTGATAACGGGAGTGGAATGCAAGTACAAAATATTCCTATTGGTGTTTTCTCACAAGAAGCTAAAGATACATTAGCTCAAATAGATGCTGATTATTCTGATGTAAAAGAAAGAGCAGTGGCTAAACTTGCATACCTCAACGACGGTGTCTATAGCTCTCCTAATAATAGTGGTACTACTGGCGGTACTACATATGAAGCCGGTGCATTCGTTGACCCTGACGGAGATGGTAAATACCAAAAAGTTGGGGAGGATGGTGAAACTTTATCTGAGGAATATTACAAGGAAGATGGAACTGCGTATCCCGCTCCCACTACCACTACTACCTCCACTACTGGTGCGGGTAATACCACTACCATTGATCCTGTTACAACAAAGACTGTTATTACAGATCCTTCAGATGAGTTTGCTAATGTTACTGACCGTACTCAAATGCAAACCTTCCCAGATGGTACTGTATACGTGCCCGGTTATGGTATTGGTGACCCTAGCGATCCAGCCGTAAATGAAGCAATAAATGCTTGGATTGAGAGTCAAATAGGAGGCACAAGTTCTATTGGCTTTAAAAATGGGGGGTATTTAGACGGTATTACTGATGGTATGGCAGATAATGTACCTGCTACCATTATTGAGAACAGCCAACCCGCTGCATTAAGTGATGGTGAATTTGTTGTACCTGCGGATGTAGTAAGTCATCTTGGTAATGGTAATTCAGATGCAGGTGCTGAACAGTTGTACAGTATGATGGAAGAAGTACGTAGAGCCAGAACTGGAAGCTCAAAACAAGGAAAAGAAATAAACCCTAACGAATATTTACCTTTAAGAGGTATAGCATAACTATGTCTGAATCTAATATTGCTCCGTACACTCCCCCTGCACCAAGTAATCTTGGGTTTGAATCAAACTTATCAGGGTATGTTGGCCCTTATGTTACTGACATGCTTGGACGGGGCAGAGCCGCAGCATCTCAACCTTATATTCCTTATACAGGCCCATTAACTGCAGGGGCTACAGCTTTACAAGATACAGTTACTACAGGGTTATCTGGTTTAACTGATCCTACTACAGGTATGGGTACATATACGCCCATGTCATTTACAGCAGATCTTGAAACCCCCTATGATGTAACTGATCCGTTGAATGAGGAAAAAACTAGAACTATTGGCACTGTTGCAGAACAGTACATGAACCCCTACCTACAAGCTTCTTTACGCCCTCAGTTAGATGAATTAACACGCCAAGCAACAATACAACGTCTGGGTAACGCTCAGAGGCTAACCGGAGCAGGTGCTTATGGTGGTTCTCGTCAGGCAATTATGGATGCAGAACTTGACCGTAATTTGTTACGTAGTCAAAGTGATGTTCTTGATAAAGGGTATGCCTCTGCTTACGATAAAGGGATAGCGCAATTTAACAGAGAGCAGGATGCTCAAAGAATGGCTCAGGATTTTGCTAACAGGTACGGATTTGATGTATTAAGCGCACAAGCACAAGCAGGTGAAGCCCAAAGAGGTATACTCAGTGAAGGTATAAAAGCTGACTATGGGCAGTTTATCGAAGAAAGAGATTACCCGTTAAAATCAACACAATATATGCAATCTTTATTGCAAGAATTACCGCTAGAAGCTCGTCAGACTATGTACTCTGAACCTAGCTCCTTTAGTCAAGGAATGGGTGCAACAGGGGGCATATTAGGACTACTTAAAGATCTAGGATTACTATAATGGCTATGACAAATTATGAAATGGGTGCTATTACTACGCCTCCTTTAAGTACGCAGTTAGATCAGTTAAATACTGCGCTTGCAAACAACCCTAGAAGAGCACAGCAGATGGCTAATGTGCCTAGACCTACGATAGATGCTCTTGTAGCTCAAAGGGTGCTAAATGATACGGCAAAGAAAAAACGTGAGGTAGAAGAAGAGTTATTTGTTAATAGAACAGGTGATCCACAAACCACAGTAAATGATGATCTTAAAATGCGTAATGTTGCGCTGGCAAAAGATTTGACTAATTTAGAAATGGGTAAAGCTGGGCAAGTAGGTGCATTAGCGCAACAACAACAAAGACCTCCCGGTGCAGGTATTGGAAATATACTCCCCGGAAACAGACCTCCTATGGGTAGACCTCCTATGGGTGGCCCTCCTATGGGTAGACCTCCTATGGGTAGACCTCCTATGGGTAGACCTCCTATGGGTAGCCCCACTGGGGGAGTAAACATGTTAGCTGCAAATAATATGAGAGGTATGCCTAGTGGGGGCATCACTCAACGGCCTTCTCCTATGCCCATGCCCACGGCGCGAGCTGCTGGAGGGGGGTTAGTAGCTTTTAACGAAGGTAATCTTGTAGAGGTAGATGCAGAAAAACCTGATAGAAAAGACGTTGCAGACGCACTGCAGGGGAACAGAAATGCGGAGAGCACAGGATTAACAGGAGATAGCGCAGGAGTTGTAGGTTTTCTACAAAGTGCATACGATAGAAGAGAAGCAGCACAAAATGCTGCAAGGCAAAAAGTCTTAGATAAAGTAGCCGCAGATAAAGGTGTTTTTAGTGACGCTGTTATTAACAGGTTACTTGCTTTTGGTGGGACAGAGAATATTGCACAGGGGTTTATAAGATCAGGAGAGGCAGGACAACGGTATAGAAGAGAACAAGAGGCTAGAACGCAAAGAGAATTAGAGCGTATAGACAAGCAAGAATCTGGTTTAGATGCTTTAATTTCACAGGCACTGCTTGGTGCTGGGGAGCTAAAGCAAAAAGAAATACAAACAGCGGCTACAATAGATATATCTATTAAAGAGTTAGAACTTAAAAGAGATCAATATGACGCTAATACAGAGTTTGAAAACAAGAAACTAGATATGTTAATAGATAGACTTGATTTTGACATTGATAATGAAGGAGAAAAAAGAAGACTTGAAGGATTGCGAACTGCCGCAGATACAGCCTATAAAGAAGCAACGGTAGCTGTAAATAAATATAAAGCTGATACGGATCGTGATGAGTTAGCAGTCAGATTGGCAGCGCATAGAAATGATTATATACGTCAAATGACAGCTTTAATGAGCAGCGCACTACCTACTGACCCAACAGAACTAGAAACTAAAATTATTGATTTAGTTGAGGGCTTTTCTATACGACTCAAGAACGACCTAGAAACCATGGGAGTTGGCGGAGAATTTCCACCCCTTGATGAAAGTACGGGTAGAGTAACTAATAAGCTTACTGACGAAGAGATACAAAAAATTGTTGACGAGTACTTAAAGAAAAACCAACCTACTGGTGATGGGAATAAAGGTAGTAGTGCAACTGACAGTACTGAAAGTGGTAATGAAGGTATAGCAGCGTTAAACAGCGGGCCAACTAATTATCAATCAGGGCCACTCCGACCAACGCCAGAAGAAATAAAACGACTGCAGCTTGGACTGCAAGAAGAACCTTCTCCTAACTCAAATCTAGGTATAGCAGCACGATAAAGAGGTACCTATGAGTGCTCAAGAAGAAGACTTAGATACCCCTAAAACTCTAGCTGAACTTGTTGGAGCCGCTTTTGTTGCCCCTATGAAAGCAGAAGCTGCAGAAAAAGCTCGTAGAAGAGAAGCTGAAGTTGGCCCTAGATCAGGTATAGGTGCTGCATTTGCAACGGGTGTAGATAGAGCAGGTTTATATACCGGACAAGGCGGGGAAGCCATAGCATCACTGCTTGATGACTATGAAGCAACTGAAGATTTTGCAGCTTGGTTAGATGCCCTTTCTAAAGAACAAATTGCAGAAGAAACCGCGCAAATTGAAGCCCTGCAACAATATCGAACTTCCCGTGAAGATATAGGTTGGGGCAGTGCAGATGAAATTGCATCAGGTATTTCCTATTACGGAGAAGCTTTTGTAGAACAACTTCCTTTATTAGGCGCAGGAATTGCAGGTACCGTTGGCGCTGCATATGTACTTCCCTTATTAGGAGCAAGCGCAGCCGTAACCGCTGCAGGTGCTGCCACTGCAGGTGCTGCTACTCAAGTTCCGTACTTTTTTGGCTCTAATATAACAAGACAAAAAGAAGAAGGTAGAAGTGTTGAGGAAGTAGAGTACGCGGATGCTGCAGGTGCTGCCGTGCTTCAATCTGTGGCTTCTCAAGCGGCTACTTTAGTTGGATTAAAACTTGTTCCTAAAATTGGAAAAGAAGCTACAGACAATTTAATGAGGAATATTGGTAAAGCCGGGGAAGGGCTATTTACCGTACCAAAATCAAGACTAGGGAGTGCAGCAAAAGGAGCAGGGTTTACTGGGGTAGCAGAAGGACTTACTGAAGCGGGACAGCAAGCTTTAGAAAGATGGCAAGCGGGTTTGTCCTTAACTAGTGATGAGGCTATAGAAGAATACAGAGTTGCTTTGATTGATGGAGCCGTTCTTGGGGGTATATTTGGGGGATCAACAGGTGCGTTAGGTATTGATACTCTCTCTATGGTTGAAAAAGGAGAGACAGCAAAAGCAATAGAACAAAAACTTGGTGGTTTAGATACAAAATTAGCGGGAGAATTAGAAACCGTAGGAGAAGATGCACCTGCTTGGAAATCAGCGCAACTTAGTGGAGAGATACGGTCTGAAGCATATTTTGAAGACGCAGAAGCTCATTACGAGTTAGAAGTTGCTAAGGGTAGGGAACCTGAAGAAGTTAAAGCAGAAATAGCAGCAGAACTAGAAAGAGTTTTGTTGATAGAAGCAGATCGTGGAGCAGCACCAACACCGCTACAAGCTAAAGATGCTTTCAGTTCAATACAAGAAAAAGAACAAGCTGCTGTTGCTAACTTTGTTGGAAGTTTAGGAAGCGCAGAAGTACAAAAAGGTCGCCCTGATCTTGAACCAGAATTAACCCCAATAGAAAAAGTCGATGCTGATCCTGTTAGTGGTGCCCCTGTTGCTGCTGATCCTGTTAGTGGTGCCCCTGTTGTTGCTGCTGATCCTGATGCCGATGCTGGTACTACTAGTACTGTTAACGATATAAATGAGGCGTGGGAAACATATGCACAAGCTACACAAGAAGGTACTCTTCGTGACGTTACTGATGCTACTGATAGTGCTGGCGCTGTAGCACAACAAGACACTGATACCACCGAAGCTCTTTTAAAAGAAGCTGCCGAGGAAGAAGCAAAAACAGGAGTTGTTCCTACAAAATATACATATGAAACGCTAGTTGCTGTTAACGAAGATAGGGATATTCTTAGTGATGCTCAAGTAGCAGAAGCGCGAGTTGTATTAGAGGCAATAGAAAATGTAGAAGCTGACCCTAGAAATGGCGCGGCTCCAATTAGTTTTTTTAATGCTGTAGAAGGGGTAATTAAAAACCCTGAAGATAAAAACATAGCCGCTCAAATTAAAACTCGTTTATCTCAACTTTCACAAGCTGGAGTTTCGTTACCTAACATAGTTGTTGATGATATCCCTGTTTCTAAAGTAGATACTACCAATGAAAATGTAGTTACTGCTGGGCAATATGATTCTGCACAAAATACTATCTACTTAGACCCTATAACAGGTGGATTAGGTAACGAAACAATACTGCATGAATTTGCACATGCCGTCTTAGTGCCCGCAGTAAGTATAGGGCGAAGACAACCTGCAAACTCTCCTTTAAAGAAAACGGTTAGTGAATTAGATGTAATTCAAAATATAATTGAAAAAGAAGTTGGGAAAGAACTTGATCAATATGCTGTTATAAAAAAAGGTAAAAAAGAATATGAAGTTCCAGAAGGAGTAGAGCTACCCCCTGCATTAGAAGATATAGCGCAAGGCAGTAATGTATTTGCTAATGCAGATGAGACTCTAGCGTGGACACTAACTAACCCTAAAGCTAAAGAGTATTTAGAAAGTATTGTTGTGCCTGAAAAATCTCTTGTAAGTAAAGGGGGCAGAATAAAAAACTTATGGGATGCTTTTGTTGATTGGGCAGCTAGACTAATTGGAATTCAACCTAAAGATACAACTGCTTTAGCTAAAGTGTTAGATGTATCAAATCAACTTTTTAAAGCAGATTTAGATACTATCGTTGGGGGAATGGATGCTTTTGTAGAAAGTAGAAAAGGAGTAGCTCCAACGCCTATAAGAATAGGTACTATGAAAGACCTTATGGGTTTTCTTGCAAAGAAAAAAGAAGCCATATTTACGCCAAAAGCAGAAACAAAAGATAAACCAAAAGTTAAACTAGAAGCAAAACCAAAAAAGTTAAAAAAATTAAAAACTACATCAACCGCTGAAAAAGTTGCAAAAGCTAAGGTAGCTAGGAAGGAATACGATAACGCTTCTCAGAAAGCAATGGCAAATACAATTCTTCGTGTTATTGACAAAAATACACAGCAAGAAATGGAAGCCGCTAATGAAGCTCCAGACAGGTTTAGGCCAGATGAAACTACTGTTTCTGAATACTTACCTATCGGAGACATAAACAAAATAAATACTTTGTTAAATAATGAAGAGTCAGCATTATTAGAAGGTAAAAATAAAAACAAAAAAACTCCTGCAAGTGCTGCTTGGAATTATTTTAAAGGGTATAAAAAACCTGAATCTGCGTTAAGAGAATTAGCATGGGGGATAGGTGTCGGTGCAGAAGCCAACCCTGCTTTTTCAAGAGTATCAAAAAAAGTTTTAGCTAGTCCAGAAGAAGGAAAGATAGGAGAGTATTTTCTATCTCCTTGGGAAGAAGCCTTCTTCACTGACACAGGAGGAGAGAACACCATACTCTTTCTTGATTGGGCAGAAAATAATCTTTCTAAAACAGCCTTAGTTAAATTAAAACAATCAACTGAAATATTTAAACGCAGAAATGACAGGATAACTAGTTTACCCAGTGCGACAAACAAAATTCAAACTGACAAAAAAGATCCTTTTGATCCTTCTTTTGCTTCTGAAGTTAGAACAATAGACCCAGAAAGTTCTGAAGGAGCGTACATTGCTACATATATTGATTGGGATAAACGCCAAAGAACAATAGATACTGAAGCGGCACGTAAATTTACTACTAAAAAGCGAAGAACAGCGGAAAGAAAAGCAATACAAACGTCTCTTAAAGGCGCAAAAATTAAAAGAAATATAAACCTTAATTCTCTTGAAAAAGAAGAAATTAGCATTCAAAAAGATGCGCTAGAGCAAGGAAATATAACTCAGAAGGAGTATGACACTAAAGTAAAAAACCTAAAAGAAGAGTACGATGCTGCAAGACAGATAGATAAACTTCAAGATGTTGAGGCTACTCTTGAAGCAGAACTAATTAATATTTTAGCAGGGCTGGATAATTCCTTACCACTTACTATAGAAGCTGCTAAAGAGCTAGATATGCTAGTAGATCCTAAACTAGTAGCTGCATTAGAAGCGCGTAAGAAAAAAGATACTGGTGCAACGGTAGCGTTACAGTACATATTCAGTACAACTAGTGATAAGAACATTAAGCGTGTAGTACGAGCTTTCCATGCTCAAATAGTTAAAAACCCAGTTAAAATAGTACTAACAGATAAACCACTACTCGATGCTGATGGAATTGCTGTAGCTAGTAAGTACGATCACGGCACCAAAACAATAACGATCAATAAAGAGTATTTGAACACTCGTGCGTTATTGCACGAATTGGCCCACGCTGTAACCTTTGAAACTATTAAAGGGGACAAGAAAAACAAAATACCCGCTGTAAAAGATCTTAATAATCTCTACGAAAATGTTAAAGATATTATTGGGGATGTATATGGCACCTTCAATCTTGAAGAATTTGTGGCAGAAGCTTTTAGTAATGTTGAATTCAGGCGCAGATTGGCGGGTATAAACCCTGAAGGAAAGCCAGTAAACGCGCTTCAAAAATTTACTACTGTGATACGTAGGCTTCTTAATAGCGTTCTTAGGTTCCTAAACATAGCAGACCCTAAACCCATAACTGCTACAGCTTTAGATCAAGTAGACCAAATACTTAATGGTATCGTCCCTCCTGTTACAGATATTGATTCTGCTCTTAGCGGGGCTACTGCAGCAAACGTAGTAGAGAGAGTAATGTCATTAGTAGCGGAGTCTTCCGCAGATCACGCAGAGATAGCTAGAGAACCAAAAGCTACTAATCTTTTATATCGTCAGTTAGTGAACTCTTCTGCCCATGTCCAACGAATGTTTTCTCTTTTTGCGTCAAATCAAACTTTTGCTGATATGGCAAACAGAGTTGGTTTAAAAGATATGTTAGATATAGATAAACTATTGATGCGAACTAAAGGTGCAACAGACAAAGTAGCTAGAGAAATAGAGGTTATTGTTACTGCGTATGATAAATGGGCGACTAAAGCTGGGGTAGAAGGAGTTCAAGCCTTTAACGATGCAATTTACCATAAGGACTTTGGGGCTACTATCGAACAAGTAGATATCTCTTTAACTAAAGCTGAAGCTATAAAAAAATACGGTAAAAATTCTGATAAATTTGGTATATGGGAACAACAACGTCCTACGTGGAATAAGTTACGCACCATAGTTGTAGATGGTAAAAACGGACACGATATATATAAAATGTTTAATGGGTACTACGCACGTAAGTACTTAGAGTTACGTGACTTACTTACAGGACGTGTGACTGATTTAATTAAAGAAGCAAATAAAGGTAAGCCTAAAGCAAGTATTCAAAAAGACCTTGATAAGATAAAGAAAGATATTCTTGCTCCTTTGTTTGAAAAACAACCTTTGGAAGTATATTTCCCCCTTGTTAGGAATGGAACTTATGCAGTGGGGTTTTCTGTGTATTCTGAAGCTGTTGATCCAGATACCGGGTTTATTCCTCCTAGACAACAATTTACATATGAACTTTATCGCACTTTTGATGAAGCCCAACAACGTATAGATTCGCTTCGGGAAGCAGTTACAAAAGTAGAAAACAAAAAGAAAAAGAAAGAAACACTTACCCAACAAGAAAGGTGGCTTGAAGCTGTAGATCTTAGCACCCTTAATACAACCCCTGAAGATATAAATGTAAAAAGAGAAAGCCTAAATGATCTCCGGGTTAACCAAGAAGTAACTCAAAAAGTATTTACCCTAATTAAAGGAGCAGACGAAGAAACAAAACAACAAGTAACTGATATGTTTATTAATTTGTTGCCTGAATACTCATTCGCTAAACAATTACAAACACGAAAAGTTACTCCGGGGTTTATAGATAACTCGTTGTTTGCACTTCAAACCAAAGGGAGATCTCTAGGTATTCAATTAGAGCGACTAAAAATAGGCCCAGACGCAGATAAACTTAGGAACAGAATAAAAAATGCTGTAGCTCCGAAAGGTGTAACTGAATTTGAAGATAGGTTGTTTAAATCTGTTAAGCAAATAGCAGAACAAAAAGTACAAGATCTTATGTCCCCGCCTGATGTTAGTGAGATGGATAAATGGGCAAGTAGAGCAAACGCTTTCGCTTTCCTTATGACTATAGGATTTAATATATCTTCCGCTGCGGTTAACTTGTCGCAAATACCATTAGTAATACAAAATAGGCTTGCAGGGCTTTATGGGTTGGCCCCTTCTATAGCAGCTATGCGGCTTGCTTTTAGGTATATGACTATCTCTGATGGGGGATTTAGTGTTGGTGTAGAAAATTATTACGACTATAACGCCAAGACTGATACTTTTAGTATTAAAACAACTGCCCCCCGTGCGTACAAAAAAGATTTAGAAAAACTAAACCCTTTAGTAAATATACTGCGTAGAAAAAATTTGTTTGCAGTAAGTGCTATAGATCAACAGTTTACTCAAGCGCAAAAAAACGAAGTACCTTTTAGACAAGCTAATGACTTTGATGTTGAATTTGAAAAAGACGGTAGCGTAAAAAACAAAACATACGATAATGTAAAGAACTATATGAGTAAGACCGTAGCTCTTTCAGGCGTATTTTTTTCAGGGGCAGAAAAAATATCAAGACAGGCAACACTCATAGCTACATATCTGTTAGAAATAGATAAAATACAAAAAACTAAAAACACATTGTCAAATCAAGATTATGAAAATGCCGTTGATGAAGCTGTTTATATTATGCAAGAAACAAACGGAGCGTCCTTCAGAGAATCTGCACCGCCTATAACCCGAAAAGCTTGGGCGGCTATGGCAATGATGTATAAGACCTTCGGTATGCAGATGTACTATCTGCAAGTTAAACAATTATTTACTGTACTAGATAATACATTTAAGTCTAGGAAAGGAGCTACTCAAGCAGAAGTAGATGAAATGAGGAGACAAAGGAAGGCAGCTACTACCTTTTTTGTAGGGAATATGGCTGTAGGGTTGTACTTATCTGGAGTCTCAGGACACGTTCTCTACGGGGCTGTTCAAATGTGGTATGACCTCTACCAACGTCTTTTCAGGGACGAAGAAGATGAAGATTATAAAGACTTTAATCGGATTGTAAGGGAAGCCTTACATAATCTAGGGGCTGGGGATAGCCTATTCAGGGGGTACCTTGCGGATGTTACGGGGTTTAACGCGGGAGATCGCATGCGTTTAAGTGGGCTTCTTTTCCAAGAAGATAAGTTTAAAAGAGATTTAAGTTTTGAAGAAGAAGCTTTTCATTATTTAGGTGGCCCTGCTTGGAGTTCTGCTATGAAGCTACCTAGAGCGGTCACTACATTTAGACAAGGTAATATGTTGCGGGCGGTAGAAGAGGCACTGCCGACAGGGTTCGCTAATTTTATAAAAGCAACAACTCGCTATGCTCCAGAAGGGGCAAGAACAAAAGATAATATGGTTATACTAGATGACTTTACTACTGGAGAAATAGCAGGACAAGCATTTGGTTTTGCCCCTATGCGTCTTGTAAAAAGACAAGAACTTATAGCAGAAAGAAAGTTCGTAGAAAGAAGAATATCAAAAGAAAAAACGGATTTGTTAAATGCTTACTCCCGTGCTTATTTCCAAGGAGATGCGGAGGTACTACAGAAAGTCCGTGAAAAAATGGTTGCATTCAATAAACGGCACGAGAAACTATTCCCAGAAGTTGTTATAAGAGAGCGTACTTTACAAAATAGCATCAAAGCTAGAAAAAGAACACGTAAAGATCGTACTCATAATGGGGTAAGGTTTTCACCCTTTATGAAAGAGTACATTGACGCTCAAGAAAAGATAGAAGAAAAACTTTTATACCCCTCTAAATAAAAACCCCCCTATGAAAGGGGGGTAAAAGGGAGTGCATATTTTGGAGAATAGCACGACAGATGTACTGTCCCGCGTATACTATCACAAGGTTCTCCACACACGTAACCCTAAACATCCGTCTTCTATACATATTTTGCTTAAAAACCCCCAATTTCGCTCGATAAACACGTTCTTTACCTGTTTTTTAGCTTCTTCGGTGTTAATGCAGGGTATAAAAATAGAAGTACTTACGTCCATTGCACCCCACTCAACAACTATCTTTACCCCATCAGGGGCAAGATCATAAGTCCGTAGTATCTCCAAGTTCTTCATTGTCATCTATCGCAAACTTCATAACTAATACATCAGCAGAGGGTAAGTTCAAACTAGTACCTTTACCTAACCTGACCTTAGCTCGCCTACCCTCACAATGCTCTGTAATCTGTTTCAGTAAGTGCGAGTAATTTATCTGTAGCTCCCCGCACCAACTCTTTAATATCTTAGGCACGACATAGAACAGTTGAGTATCTGTCTCATATCTGGCTACTAATTTCCCCCTAGCAAACGCTTCAGGGATAACCAAAGCGTCTAACCCGTTGTTTTGAATTTTACTACGATTATCTTGGGTGCTTTTGATCTGTAATATGTTGCTTATATGCTCGATAAAAAAGTTATTCATAGTATCAAATACAGAGACATTGCTAGTCTCAGTGTTCCGTTTATTCTGTGGTAGCAATACTTCAATCACCCACTTAAATATGTTCTTAGTGTTAAAAGATATTAGCCCCAGACGCTTTGCAATTATAAGCCCTACCATAGTTGCTGATATATGTGCTGACCAAAAACGATTTTCCTGCTCTAACTTTCCTACTCTGTCTACACGACTTTTCATTTCCTTAGTCATGGCTCTTATTTCCTCTAGGTTGTTCATAACGTACTGCACAAAAATAATACCCGCAGTACCAAATTGTTCTGCTTTAACACCTTCTTCAAAAGCATAAGCATCGTCTATAGATCCAAGTAGGTGCTTAACATTTGGCACATAGCACTCCAATACTCTTTGTGCTTCTGCTTTGGGCATAGCTTTCGCCATGCTAACGCGCTCTATGATACTGGAGTTACCTGTAGTTAGTGCTAGGTTACTCCAAGGGTTACCCCTAAACCTTTCTACATTGCCACTGGAAGTTAAACGGTTGCGTTGTTTCCCAGAAGAAAATTGATAGAGTAAGTCTGACCCCTCTTTGGGGCTTATGTTTGTTATCTCATCTATTACTAAAGGTAAACTGTGATACAACTCTCCCCGATTCATTTTACTGTGATGGGTGTCATCTTTATCGAGGATTAGTCTTTGTGGGTTCCCCCATATCCCTAGCTGTGCAATAGCTGCTGTTGTCTTCGCTACACCAGAATCCAAATTATGTAAATGTAAAGCCGCACAGTTAGCATTGAAGAACTGCATTAACACAGACCCAAATCCTGCACCAAGTACATACTGGTAAAGTTCTAAACCTTCTTTGTCCCAGAAAGAGATTAATTCTTTCCACCCCTCTAAGGTACCTTTAGGTTCAAATGCGTCGAACAATCCCATAGTTTGATTAGATGGAGGGTTGAATTCAATACTATCAGAGAGTACTTTCTGGTTCCCTAATATGAATGCGTCCATCTTCTCGTCAGTCCAACCGAACTGTCTATGAGCATCCTTAGCTACCGTGTTAGCTTGCAGTTCATTTATCCATGTCGTTGTGTAAGTCATTAGCTCATCCATCTTTGTTACAGCTACCCCCTGTGCGGATAGCATCTTACGAAATTCTTCCCGTGATGTAACAGCGGTAAGAGGTAGTGTGAATTCTCTAATCCCATCCTGCGGTAAATGTAGACGCATCACCACAGACTCTCCAAACTCAGGATCAACTACTCGTTGTACAACATATATATCATTGTGGTATATACATTTTTCATCAATATCCCCATCTGTGTTTGATAGTCTAATATATACTCCCCCATTTGCCCCCCTAAAATAAGGATGGGGATATGTAGGTATATCCTTTTCTTTCTTTTGAGAACTGGTATCTGCTTCTTTATATCTGTTCCCCAATACAATAGGAGATTTTACCTTCCCCCAATTAGGGCAGTCAGGACAGATATCTGGGTTAAGCTCGTCAAACTTTGCACAGGTGTATGGCCCTTTTATAGGCCCAAACTTTCTGCTCGTTTCCTCTTCGCTATACTGAGGATGGCGTTTTGAAAGTGTACGAGAGGCTTTCTTTCCATCAACACAAAACCGTGCAATAGACAGCCCTGCTCTCCACATAGGTTCACTAGTATTTTCCTGATCCTTGAGAATCAGCTTTAACTGTTTACACCCCCGTCCTTCCTTTGTCTTATTTATTATATCTACAAAAGACGCTTCCCTGTTCCCTAGTAACGCATCCATAACAGCATTACTACCAGTAGGTGCAGCCTTGGTAGGGGGTGGTACAGTATCTACCCCTAAAAGTTTTGCAAAGTCATCAAAGTCTATGGGTTTAAGCCCATTATCTCCTAATCTAAATACTTTACTTGGGGGATCAGTCTTATAATTGTGCGTATCAGGTACACGTAAGACCCTTGCAGTATCTGAAGTAACGGCTGGGTCTGCATGCAAATTGTGTTTAGCACATAAAGATTTAAATCTCTCTGCTACGGGTATCCAATCATCAGGGTGTATGTTATCTGATAAAGCCCAGTAGGCATGTATACCTCTTCCAGAATCTATACATATAGGTCTGGCTAACCCAAGAGTTTTACAAAAGTGTATTAAAGCGTTTAAAGCTTCTTTCTTTGTGGCGTAATCCTTACTAGGCCCACAATCAAGATCAAAAAAGAAACTACGTAGATACTGGACGTTATCTGCTTTTCTTGAACCTTTTTCTTTAAAAGTTGCTAACCCAAAATAAACATCAAACCCTATCTCGTCTAAATTTTTTCCTTCTTCTATAAGTACATCTACATCATCGTAAAATCTTTGAATCCGTTTAGAGGTAGTTGAGTTCGCTGCGAAAAGACAGTAGTGCCCTGCGTCTCCTAATACCGCACGTAAAAAAGTATTGGTATCCATTGTCTATCCAAAAGAATGCCACGGCGGGGGATGGCTGCAGGAGTAGAAGAATATAAACTGCCATCCTTTTTCGGTGGTTAAGCCTAGCCGTGGCAAAAGCTCATTAAGATAACTTAATCGTCATCACCCCATTCGTCAATAATTGCGTCTAAATCGTCGCCATCATCCTTTTTTGGGGGAGCTTTCTTTTTCTTCACTACTTTCTTTGGTTCTTCTGGTTCTTCATCCCAGATTTGGTCAGTACCATCATCCTTGGGGGTTTCTTTCTCTTCCACTACTTCCTCGGTAAAAGGATTGTCAGCTTCAACAGTGAAACCGTCTTCTACCTCAAATGGGCTAGTGACACTACTTTCAGCTAATTTAATAACCTGTATCGCATTTAAACGTAGTGTTACACCTGCCATCTTAGTAGCCTTCATAAAATACGGCACCAATACTACAGCTACGTTAATAATACTGCCTGTCGTTAGCTTAAACTCGTCTGGCAATATCTCGTTTGCTGCAGAAAACTGTCGCGGCTTACGAGTGGCTTCCTTGTTATACGCAGCCTTGATCTTCACTTTCACATCGAAGATAGCATCCTTATCTTTAATGGTACCTTCCAATATTTTGAAGTTATCCTTAAAGTCAGGCCAATCTTTAGCCTTCTTCTCGTTGTACACTTCTACCATCGCCTTACGCAATGGTACGATATCAGCGTAAGCAATTTTAAGATTAACCGTGTATTCAGCACCGTCATCAGTTGCAACACATGGAACACTTCTGTTCTCCGTGTTGTCAAATTTGTAAGGGCGATCAAGTTTTGGGTAGAGTGCTTCCACCCCTTTAATATTATATTTCATGCCATTCTCCAAAGTCAGGCGTTTAAGGTAAACCCCTCTGTCTCTTCAAAAGGGGAACTGTTGGTTTCTTCGAGTCGAGAAAAATCTAGCGTAATAGCTGCTAACGTATCAGGATGTTCAACCATAGACTGACTTAACTCTAACTCTGTTTCTTCTAGTGGACGCAGAGGTGCAAAAAATAGTTTAGGCACCGCACTACTCCCATCAAAGTACATTTTAGTAAACACTGTCATTGACGGTGTACTGTGTTGCTGTAAAAAACGTGCGTACTCCTGTAACGGCATATGCCCGTCTTTAGCCCTGCCAAAAATACTATTAGCAGGTATGTGTAGTTGGTACACATTAGGATCATCTTTTAATAGCACAGCCAACTTCTGTGAGTACTTACAAGCCCTACCACCACCAGATGCAGATCCGCGTATGTCATGTTTGCAGTCCATACATCTAACTGCTTGTTTTTCAAAGACTTGTGAATCAGGTTGTCTAGTGTCGGATGACCAACACACAGGGGCTTGCATTGCATTCGGATCAAACTCATTAGCGTAGTAGATCCTTTGAACAGGTGCCGCATTAACAATAATAATTTCAAGTTGGGTTTCAAATTCATCGGAACCTGTATTGAACGTATTGTTGCGAATGCTGATCCTGTGCATTAGTAGTCATCATCCAGATTAAAGGGTAACTCCCCTTGTTTCTGATCTGCAGGATCTTCTTGCCGCAAAGCTTTCTCGATATCTTCAAGAACAAAACGATAGGTGTTACCCGCTTTGATATAAGTGTTTCGCGGAATGTGATCTTTGCGAATCCAACTCCGCACCGTGCTAACACTAACCGCGAACCGATCAGCTACAGCTTCTATAGGTACATATTCCTGACTACTCATATTATCCTCGTGGTTTCTGAATGGTTATTGTGTAAGTGGCATCCGACTGTAGGCCAACAGGAATAAGTTGTTCGTTTCCCTCTTCCGCAAGAAATTCCTCAAGGTTCTTCTGAGCAATTCGCTTCTGCAGTATTTCGGGAATCTCATGTTCGAGAACAAATTTATGAAATGCTTCCCAATCACTACACCAATAGTTCACTTTCCGCTTGCGGTAGAAAGTACCCTCAGTAGTCTTGACTGAGTTAACATCATTCTCATTGCAGTGAGTTAACAGATAGCTCTGGATCTTATCTTGTTGTTCAACAAGAGCCTTATCCTGAACATCAAATTCTGCTTTTAATTCACTGCGCTTATCCCGCAGGTTGCGGAACGCCTTCACAAGCTTTGGCAAGCTCATCTTACTACTCATCTTTTTCTCCATCGCACCAGCAAATACTGGGATCTCGACTATAGTGGGTGTTTATACCCTAGTCAAGCAAATCTTGATATAAATCTATAATTTTTGTGTGAATGTTTATTCTGTTATCTAGCAGTGAGTAAATACGCTTTTCTACAGCAGAACTTTGTAACTGCACAACTGTACATTTATGATCTTGGCCCGACCTATGTACCCGCGCATTCGCCTGTGCGTAGGTTTCTAGGCTACTTGTCGGCCCCCACCACACTACTGTGTTAGCAGCGGTCAGCGTCACTCCATGAGCAGCAGCTTGCGGCTGAATGACTAGTACTTTTGGGTCAGGCATTGTTTGAAATTGTTTGAAGATCGCGGTGCGCTTCGGTGCAGATACATCCCCACGAATGATGTCTGTGGTGATACCGTCTTTTTCTAGCTTGTCTACTAGTAGATCAATTGCATGCCTAAAAGGTACAAATATAAGAACTTTTTTACTAGACTCATCTATAACTTCTTTCAGTACCTTGTACCTGTGTTTGATATCAAACTCTAAAGCTTCACCATCATCCGTGTACACCGCGCCACAAGATATCTGCAACAACTTATTCATATTGACAGCAGCATTGGGTGCAGTAATTTGTTCCCCCGCAGCTTCCATAATCATTTTATCTTTGAGTTGTTGGTAATACTTTTTCTGTTGCCGTGACATTTCAACTTCGCGTTTTGTGTAGACCATTTCAGGCAAGTCTAAACACTCTTCTTTGGTGTAACGAATCGCAGGTTGTAACGCATTAAAAACTGTACCAACAGCAGAATCTTTTGGTATCCATTTGAACTGTGTAAGTTTGACCATCACCTGATCGCGAAACGCACTGAAGAATCTAGGGACTGCACTGGGGTTTATTAGTTTCGCTAGTCCATACGCATCAAGAGGAGACTGCGCTGCTGGAGTGCCTGTCATCATCCACAACCACATATTTGGCGTAAGTAGTTTATTTAGTACCTTCCAACGCCTAGTCTGCGCGTTCTTATAATGTGTAGCTTCGTCAGCGATGATGAGGTCAAAGCCACCATTAGCTATCTCATCGGCAACAATCTCAACGCCATCGTAGTTAATAACTACATACTCCGCACCTTGATTGATAATCTTTTTACGTTTTTCAGCAGCGCCGTAAGCCACATCTACTGTGCGGTGCATAGCAAATTTGAATAGGTCTGCTCTCCATGCACTATCCATAATAGATAACGGGCATATCACCAGCACACGATTGATCTTACCTTCTCGCAATAAATAGTCACTAGCCCATATAGCACTAGCAGTCTTGCCCGTGCCTTGCTCGTTGAAGCAAAAGCTACGTTTGTTCAGCGTAAGGAATGCAGCGGTGTCTTTCTGATGTTCAAACGGTTTGTACTGCCCTGTCCATTCGTAATGAGATTCAATGGGAGAAGGTACTTTTATATTAAGGTTTTTTAGTACATGCGCTTCGTCTAACCCCCAGTTAACAAGAACTCTATTATCAACAAGTCGTTTGCTTTTAGGGATAATGTTTGTAACTTTTTCAGGGTCACGTAATTTAAGCAGTACAGCTTTATCTTTTACGATTTGCATAGTTATTCTACGTTTATAGTTCTTTAAATTTATTCATAGGTATGTACATACATTCTTCTATATCTTGCGCGTCTCCTCGATCATAACGCCCACCCAAATCACGTTTGAAACCTTCAACAAGTTTGGTCATAAAAATACCATCAGTAAATTTAACGATTAAAAACGGGATAAGCCCCCGTTCTTTTGCTGTAGTTATAATGGCATCAACTTTAGCCGCACTAATCATATAAGTAGCGTAGGTACTACTTGCGTTAGTGCGTACTTTTATTTCTACTAAAGCTTTTGGGCGACCATGAGTTAATAATATCCCGTCGTAAGAAGATAACCCCACTGAAGGCGAGTACCCCCCTCCGTATTTCTCTGTTATATATCCTGCAACTACTGCTTCATTATATTTATCTTGTTCTGTCTCGTAGACGGGGCGCATTATTTCTTATTCTTCTTCTTTTTCTTGTAATTTCTTGAGCGGTTCTTCGCCTTGCTCTCGATGCGAACTCCGTCGCTATTCTTGCCACCCTTACTCAAAGCTTTCTTGTGGCTAATGTCTTTACCTTCTCGCTTGTCAGCTTTACCGTTTTTGTTTTTGTCAGGGCTAGTCGCATCCATCTTACGCCTAGCCTTTTGGCGCTCCATGCGATTACCATGTTCGCCTCTGGCTTTCTGCTGTTGGTACTCTTTCTTATAAGGTCTTTTCTTTTTTGTGTAAGGCATCAATTTCTCCCGTTATGTACACATTCTGTAACTGGACAATGGGCACGACACAGCCCACTTGGATTAGCGTTCCAAACCTCGTTCTCCATAGCACTCGTCATGCGAGTGTAAGTACCCATCCATTTATCCCACAACAATGTTTGATCTCTCCGTGAGTACTTATCCTTAATAAATTGATTACAGACCACGAACAACAACCCCGCTTTAACTTCCTGTACTACAGGGAAGTGCGCGAATATGGCAAGTGCCATTAGTTCTAGTTGTCCCTTATCTGCGTATCGTGCAGACTTACCCGACTTGTAGTCAATCACACTTGCACGGTGGTTCTCTGTGTCAAGTATCACTAGATCAGCAATGCCGCGCCACCACACGTTATCAGCAAAAAACCCACAAGGTTCTAGCTTGTCTGTAAGCCCCATCTTAAACTCACATAACTTCTCGCCTTTAAGAACAGCGAGGGCATCAAGCGTACTTTGCAGGTAGCCGAAGCCTTCAGGTAACGGCTCTTTATCACGTATGTACTTCTCTGCTGCTTCGTGCATCAACGACCCGTAGCGCATTGCTTCAGTCTCTACCTCTGGGTGTTCTTTCAAAATCTTTACGTGGTAGAACTGTTTGGGGCACGTTTCAAACGCCTTGGCTTTACTGAACGACCAAGGGGCAATACTACTCACATTCTCCATAATTACTCCCTACACCTGACTCACAATCAATGGGCAGTCCATCCGCCCAATCAGGTGTCCACCGCATACATTTTTCAATGTACGACTGTGCCTCCGAAACACTCTCTTCGGGTACACAGCATACAACGGAGTCGTGAACGGTAAGCACGATCCGATATTGTTTCGCTATTTTTAACATCTGTTCCCCGATGATGCAACGTGCTATAGCTTGGCAAACATTCTCGATAACTTTCCCCCCATATATCTTAGTGCGCCCTCTTCTCGTCTTGTAAGTGAACTGTACCCCCCGATCATCCTGTTCCGCTTCTAAGTCGTTATAGCGTAAGTACATATTAGAAGGTAACTTAACGCCCACCTCGTCCGGGGACACAAAAAGAACCCCATTTAACCCTAGTGCTGAGCTATCCCCCCTTGACAGATTAATCAGCATGTTCTGAGCTTCACGCCACAGGTGCGATATCTTCCAGTTGCTGTCCCTATATATCTGTATAACGCGCCTAGCCTCGTCTAGCTCCATGTCGAACCCAAAAGATTTCAACTGATCTTGGAACCGTACAGCCCCCATGCCATATCCTGCACCCAAGATAGTGGTCTTGCCCACAAACCTCTGGTCTTTACTTATGTCTGCCTCATCAACATTGTATATACGAGAAGCCATCTTCCTATACACATCCTCGCCATTGGCGAATGCTTCAGTAAGATCGTCCTGACCCGCCAACCAAGCAAGCACCCTTGCCTCGATCTGAGCAGAGTCTGCATCAATCAGCTTATAGCCATCAGGAGCAATGATACTGTTCTTGAGCTTCTTGCCATTTGGCCCACGACTAGGCAGGTTCTGCATGTTGATCTTGTCGGAGCCGCCCCATCTACCTGTGTGCGCGGCATAGTATTTGACAGGAACAGGTAGGGTGCCTCGCTTGGCAATGTCAATAAATCGCTGAGTACGTGTTTCTTCCAATGTGCTTTTGTTGCCAAGCCTCGCCGCTACAAGACTCTGCACACGTACATCTTCATGTTCTGCCAAGGCTTTGAAACCCTCATCGTTCTTCGCGAGGGCCAATGTTTCCTTGCCTGTAGTAGGACTTATCTTCATGGGAGGAACTACACCAAGCCCAGTAAGTACTTGTGCGAACTTAGGGTTACTCATCAACTCTTCCTTGGTAACTCCTGCGTCCTCCAGCAATCGGTCTTTGCGTTCCTTTGTATCTAACAGATGTTCTTCCAGAAGGCCCAGATCTAACTCCAGTACAGGATCAATAAACATCCTTAATGTTAAATCTATTATTTTTAATTCCTGCTTGGGAAACCTTTTCATCATTTTGGCGAACAGACTATAGGTAAGCTCTACATCATTTATACAGTAATCCCCATAGCGGCTAAGTTCTGTGTCTGAGAAGTCCTTTCGTCGCATACCTTTTGCAGCAAGTACTTCTGTGCCTTTAACCCCTACACCGTATCGCTCTGCCACTGCCTTTAAGGATTGTCCAACGTCTACCCCATGTAGTGCGCGTGACATGCACATCGTATCTGCCCAGACTTTAGGCTTTACGCCGAATCTCCAGTTCAGTATTGCACCATCGAACATGGTGTTGTGGGCAAGCACCATGCTGTCTTGCCAGTTGAAGTCGTTGAGGTAATCCCGCATAGCCTCTTCGGAACCACTCGCCCATTCCGTAGACCCGTTGTTAATTTTTACCGCTACGCCAATAACTTCAAAGAGTCTACTACGTACATATTCCTCTGTGGTTATCTTGGATAACGAGAAGTCCTTATCGTAGTATGTTTCAAAGTCAACCGTTATCAGATCCATCCAACTCTCCACGTAACCGCGACAAATACCAAATAGCCTTATCAACATCCTCAATCGGCTTATTCTTATATGTATATCTCCACAAGTACTTCAGACAAGCCCCTTTGAGGTACCCCATATATGCTTCATGCGTCATAGATGCTTTGATTGCATCAATGCACTCCACCTCTCCCACCGTGTAATGTGGTGGGTGGTCTACCATGTCTACGCTGTCCACAATGTCTATCTCCGTCATAAATTTCCCCAGTATCCATCGGCTATTAACTTAGCTACTTGATCCATATTGTGTTCATCAACAACAAGGGCAATACCCCCTGCATCTTTTATCTCTCGTAAGTTCTTCTCCTGTAACGGAGTAGGCTTATTACCTTTAGCCTTACATTCGATGCCAAAGAACACACTCTCGAAGCACCCCACAATGTCAGGCACTCCACTCCGTCCATACCCATGCGTCATGGGGTAGAAGTAGTACGCTTTAAGTTTCTTCAGTTGCTCAACTACTTTCTTCTTGACCTTCGCTTCCGGCGTCATGCACTTCTCCTAGTCGGGATAAAAGATCTTTAATGTCCTCAATCGTATCCATGTCATTAAGATCGAGCGTATCGAGGTCTATGTCTACCGTCACCTTAATCCTCATTCGGTAAAGTCCTCACGCTTGCCACCGTCGTACCTATGGGCATGACCTTCAAGAACTAACTGCTCATTGATGTTTCGCCCTTCTGCAAACAAAGTACCTAACCACCTGCCGTATTTACCTTTGCCAGATAAGCATATACTCATAGGTAGTTCTGCTAGTTCCTGTAACCTAGCCTTAGCCGCAAGCCCCTTTACTTTCTCGGCGGCATTACGAGTGCGTGACTCCCATGCGTTAATGCCTTCCATGCGGATACGCATATCAGCAAGCAAATCTAAATCAATCGGTCTAACGTGAATACGTACATCTATAGTGTCCCCGTCAACAACTTTAAGTACCTCTGTAACAGGGAAGCACTCCGTTTCGGCTTGGGCATGCAAACTAGCACACACCGCTACCGCACAAACTATCGTTTTAAACATAACTACCTCTCGTAAATTTTGTTATTAATAATTATTTTATTGGTTGCTCTTGAAACACATATTGCTTCGACAGCGAACCTTCTCTCTAAACCCCGTTGCATCGTTAGGCACTGCTGCATCTGTGAAGCTCCATCAAAGACAGTGAACGTATACCACGCATGAATAGTAATTAAGTACAGGGTAGTAGTCATGCTACACCCTCACCTTCCAGTATTTATTTAAAAGTTCCTGTTGTTCAACCGCAGTTTTGAATTCAAGAAAATGTACATCTTTTGATTTCTTCGCACGGCACTTACGACAAGTGGTAGTTATACGCCTTGTGAATTGGTTTGCGTCTGTCTCGCCACAGTGATTACATTTGTAGATATTCAATGTTGTAATTCTCGCTTCTGTTTTTTGAGTTTCTTTTTTCTCATGACTCGTTCCGCCTATCTGGGTTTCTTGAATTTTCTGACTCGTTTTCCAGTTTTGGTTTTCTTTACTGTGATGACTCGTTTCATTGTGGTGGTTTTCTCGCCTCTAATGACTCGTTTCGGTTTTTTGGGTTTCTCTCATATTTTGACTCGTTTAATATTTTTGGGTTTCTCACCGAACTTGACTCGTTAAACAATTTTGGGTTTCTTTTGGCTCCTGACTCGTTAGCCAGTCATGGGTTTCTTAATGGATATGACTCGTTTAGGTCGTGTGGTTTTCTATTTCTTAATGACTCGTTAATTAGTTTTGGGTTTCTTTTGACCGTTGACTCGTTTAGCTACGCTGGTTTTCTCCCACTATCTGACTCGTTTCGTACCGCTGGGTTTCCTTAAATTTCCTGACTCGTTAATGAAATTTGGTTTTCTTTGCTTGTATGACTCGTTTTCCCCTTATGGGTTTATAATTTTTGATGACTCGTTTTATTGAACTGGTTTTCTCGTTCTCAATGACTCGTTTAGCTGCTCTGGTTTTCTTCGCGAACATAACTCGTTTATAAACCTTGGTTTTCTCTGCTTGTATGACTCGTTAAGCACTGACGGTTTTCTTTTCTACTTTGACTCGTTTCGTACCTGCGGGTTTCCTTAAATTCCCTGACTCGTTAATCCGTTCTGGTTTTCTTCTCTACTTTGACTCGTTAATCCGAATTGGTTTTCTTTGCTTATATGACTCGTTTTTAGGCTCTACGCTACGCTACCTTGTGCGTGATCCCTAACTTGGCTTTGCTGTATTCTTCAGGTACAGGTAGTCCTTCCAGTGTTCTCCAAGCTCGATGCAGATCTACTAGAAATCGTTTCACTGTGTATCGAATTGCCATGTTGTTACGGTGCCCTTTGGTCTTCTCTGCGTGGGCTGGCATATTCTCGATGCGGTGTTTGTAGTTATCGTAGATATCCCGATATGTACCTTTTGTCTTAACAAAAGATGCCCCAAGTACGCCGATCAGTTTAGTTTTCAAAAACGGATTGAAGCTGATCCCCTTCTTAGTCTGCTCTTTACCTTCTGCATCGAGGTATGTCTGATCGACTAAATGTTCTTTCTTACGTGATCTACCTGCACCATTAACAACATCTAGCCCAGCATAAGCCCAAAGGGAACTAGGGTATTGAGCTTTGTATATATCAAACCCTGAGATAATGACCGCCGCCATCGTAGGCCCAACCCCTGTAACATCTTCAAGAAACGTCTGGTAAATCGGGAATTGTTTGACGGAATGTGTAATCTGTTTCATCGCCGTATCTTCAGCATCTACCAGATTGATATACTGTTCCACTAATGCGAACTCACTGTACGCACTTATCAATCCATCCTGCTTGAACCGACGTGGGTTCATCGACGCTACGCCATCAGTGATTTTGCGATAACTCACTCGTAGGTTAGCCAGCAGTAACTTAGCGTCAGCGTCTAGCGTCTCCTCGGCTTTACTGGGCTGCTGCCCGATCTTGATTTTAAAATTTGCAACGATATTGTTGCCTACGCGAATGCGTGTTTTCTGAATGCTGTAGAACCCATTAACTGCGGCTTTCAGCATATTCTTTTGTGTTTCTTCATTCTTCATAGCTTTCTCCAAAAAGCGAAACGCAGAACTGGTATCAAGAACTGGTTTCTCAATCCCGCGTGTCGCGGGTGTATGCTTCATTTTCTGGCGTATCGGGATCGTCACCGACAAACCTACCTTGCTCATCCCTAGCCCTCACGCGATCCGTGGGGTCATCCTTTTCTTTTGTATCTGTCGCACTAACGTCAAAAAACTCTTTAAGCCAACTAAGTAAGCTCATGTTTTTCTCCTTATAGTTATCATTAATCTCAACCCTAAAATACTGCGGGTAGCAGTACTTCATAAGTATTGTGGTGGTCGAGCACATTAAGTGTTATTTATGACCTGCCCATCAGGTAACCGCTCCCACAGGCATGTGCTCTTTTGATGCCACCACTCACCACTCAAAGGAATGGAGCGATTTTATCTAATATCATCTACTTTATAGACCCAATATGTACTTTCATCGAGTCTGCAGCCCACATCTTTTACATCGTCAGGGGCTACCCCGCCGTACTTTAATTGGTCTACTTCTAATACTCGTAACACCGCGAGTTTACGCTGAATCCAATCAGGTAATTCGCGTTCAGAACCATACACCTTTTCTTCTACCGGATCAACACTTTTTGACCCTACTTCTAACACTTTAATAGTATTAGTTGTAGAGTCATAGTGTACTCTATTAATAGTGTACATATCTAACAAGGTACGCATATCCCTTGGAAAACCTAGTAACACATTACAGTTTTGATCCTTCCAAGGCAACACTATTTGTTCAAAATCGTGAGCAGTAATCCAGTCAGGTTTTGCATACGACACCCATTCAGGCAACGACATAGTACAACCGTCCTTCTGAGGCAGTGAAACCAACCCCTAACATAAACTCCCGATCTTGTAATTGATCGTAGATTGAATTACTCCTCCTCATTTGCGTATGGTTTACCTGCAGCACACTGATCTTCCCCACGATGTCTTCAGGGACATCATTTGCGGTGTAGCGTTTGGTATCTCCAACATTGACTGAGCTGATATACCTATACCCATCTTCGATCTCAGGAACATCTATCTCGGTGACATCGTAGAACACGCTGCCCCCGTGTCTTGAGATATGTACTTGGTACAGTGAACTCTTTACACAATCTAACCGTTCTTGAGCTTCAGCGGTTACATTAAAGTATTCAGTGATGTCGTCATACAAGGCAGGATTTAGTTGGTACGGAGGTGCTTGTACCCCTTCATATTCTCTCTGGTGGGCATGAACACGTAACAACTCTTCAAACCATACTGCTTTGCCATTTTTCTCACGGTCTTCGATGGCTCTTCGTGCGGTGAGACGAATCTCTTCACACTCCTCTATTGCGTTTCTATGTGCAGATACTACAAATCTACATACTATGCTAGGGAAAGTATGAGGTAGGGGACTACGCATGTACCGCCTGATGTTGTTTATCGTTTTGTCCAGAAAACCACTAATTGCACGGTTTCTGATTTTGACCGCGTGGTTAATGTTGTAGACATAAGGTGTCCATATGGTGTACTTCGGTACGCCCTCCAAGGATTCCCTGAAAGTACCAAACCCAACTCTAGCCAAGGTGTAAGGTGAATAGGGGGTATACAGATAGGCAGTGGGATAGGATGCCCCTCCGTTAAAATCGTGATCGCTTACCGGATCGTGGGTAACCCCGATATGTATATATGGGAACTTATGTTTTATCATCTCTAGGAACTCGAAAAAGTGTTCTACGATATGGCGGGAAGATACCCCAGTGTACCTTTCACAAGTACCACTCGGGGCATTTGCGATCTCTCCGTTGTCATAGAATAATAAATCATTCAGCATAAACGGGTACCTGTCTCGTAAGAACTTTAGTTTTGCGGCCTTGTCGCCCATTGAATTCCAAGTAATATCATCCCACGGTATCAACGCATCCGTAGGGACAACGCCACCATTTATGGTGTACGAACCATCCGCTAATCTTATTTCTTTGTAGGTAAGACCATTATCTGTAGGGCTTGTCATAATAAAATCCTTAAGTTTTTATAGTTTAATTGATCGACTATTTTCACAGTCTGTTAGTGCTACTTCTTCGTGATACGCTATCGTACTGCCAGCGATGAACAGGACTACTACCAGCAGCATCAGTAGATAATCCTTCATACCTTTCATACTACCCCCCTTGTTTCACGATCTACTACCCACTTACCCCGCACCCGCTTGCACGGGTAGGCGTACCGCAGATCGTCTTTTGGGATCTTGAAATTGTGCCCGTCTGCCGTTGTTGTCAGGTGTGCCCACTTGCGCCCCTTGTTACGCAGCAGCGCGATGCGGTTACCCTGTCGGTAGATCTGTACAATTTTGGCTTTGTGCTTATCCAGCCAAGCTGGAGTAATTACTTTTGGTATCTTCATGATTAATCCTCAAATATGTGGCGTCTTATGTCGGTCTCGCGGTACCGCAGACAGAACACCAAATCCCCGTTAGGTAAGGTGCCAGACTTAGGGTCACCACTGTCATATGTACTTATCATGGGACGTAGTTCTTCGGGATCGCCCGCGTATACCTTATCGATCAACCCCTGTGCTGCTCGTACCGCATCTACTTCATACGGATTTGCATAGTGCCGTCCGACAATCTTAGACCCCCAGTTAAATGCGGTTGCTTTCACACGCACCCCCAGCGTATCGGTTGCGTTCAGATATTTCACTTGTATTACTTTCATGCTTAATTCTCCCAATCTTCAATATGTATGTATTTTCCGGTAGGGGGCACCATCGTTGTTATCAACCCCCAGAACACCGGATGATCCCACTCACCCCAACCATCGCTCAGATACCCATCAGTCAAAATCACTGATGCGGTTGGCTTGATACCGTGCTCTTTAAGATATGTAGTGACACAGTTCACGTCCGTGCCGCCACCACCGTAGGCGTGTTGAATCTCGACATCCTCTACGATGTTCCCTTCGTACACCTCGTACACCACTTCAGTATCCCAGAACATGATATGTACCTTCAGGGCTTTGATGTTTTTACAGATACTTTTTAACTCTGCAAGGAAGTAAGGTAACGCATGCCAGCAGCTACCTGACGTATCCATCGCTATCAATAGTTCTGGTACTGTCTCGGATATGGGGGAAGGTAAGTAGATATCAGAACCTATAAACCTACGGTTCGGACGAGCATAAGTAGCGTAGTCTTTACCGACGCAACGATCAGAGACAAAATCTCGTAACGCTTTACGCCAATCTACCTGTGGTTTCAGTAGTTCTTTGATACTGTCCGACACACCAGCACCCTGCTTACCCGCGAGGATGGCACCTTGACGTAGTGCTCTGTCGATCTGACCATCCTGCTCTTCGGCCTCTTCGTCGGATATATCATTGGCACCATCCCAGTCATGGTCATCTAGTGGTTTTCCGTCACTGCCTCCACCATCACCATCACTCTCACCATCACCATCACTCTCACCATCATCACCATCATCACCTTGACCATCATCACTCTCACCTTCACCTTCACCTTCACCCTCACCTTCGCTACCTTCAGGGTCGCCATCATTACCGCCACCCTCCTCTTTCTCTTCGTAGATGATGTCGAATATCTGCATAACAGACATGTCACGGAATCGCTCATCGAGACACCCACCTTCGGGCATCACTGCGAACCCATCCTTGTTCTCATCAGTGATCTGCAGATTGATGACGTAATCACATGCTCTGTTAGCGCAGTCTGCATCCTTGTCATTCAGGTATGTATATATTCTCAGGTGCCTGTACATCTTATGGTAGCTCTCATGCAGTATCACAAAGCGCAGTTCCGCATCAGATAACGATGCGACGAACTCTCTCCCGAAAAGTACATCTTTCCCATCTGTACATGCTGTGATGTCTGCGTCGATAACTTCCAACCGGCCCATCAACAATATGTTAGTAAGAAATATATACTTAGGTTCGCGCATAATTTGTACTACTGCGCGTTCTACCCGTTGTTCCTCAGTAATTTTTTCAGCTAATACACTCATGTTTCTATTCTCCTATGCGTACAAGTAGTTATTTTCTAAACACCATTCGGTGTACTTACCGTACTTAACCATGAACGGACGTTGCGGATGATTTTTGTTAGATACCCCGCCAATAAACAAAGTCTGGGTTTCTTTAGGTAACCGAGCCATGTACTTAAACCATGCACTCGCCCAATCACGATCTATTGATCCCACTGCCTTGTACACAATCATGCTGATCGCTACGTTGTTAGGGGAACCATCAGGATGCGTAGGTACAATCGCGGTATCCGGTGAATCCTTGATAGAGTCAAGCGTAGGTAACTGATCGGCTAACTCAATAAATGCCATCATGTCATGCGTGGCGGCCTCACCTATGGTACCTGCAAGTGCTGCTGATAGTTCCGCTCCACTAAGTACATTTCTGAGCTTCACTATGTCACTCGCTGCCTCCAAGGATCTATGTGTCACGAAGGCATCGCGTTGCGCTTGCGGATGGAATATGTACAAATTATCTTCGGGAGTTTTTACATCCTCGTAAGACTGGAACAATTGTGGGGTTTCCTGTGCGAACCTAATCACTGAGGGGTCAACATTGTTAAGCATCGCCCACGGTACCCACTCCTCACTAGTACCTTTTTCCATCTGCACGACGCAGATACGGTTTCTATGGTGATCCTGCAGTAGGTCACCGACACCTTCACCACCCTTGTTAGTCGTAGCAAACACGATGGAATCAGGATGGAACTGATACCCTGCTAACTTATGCTCTAACATCGCTAATGCTAGGGCGTTCTGTACCCCACGGTTCGCTTTGCCAAACTCGTCAATCATCAGGATGATAGGTTGGTTGAGGTGAATACCGAACTCTTCATTAGGTACAAACTTGACACACTCGCCCTCGGTACCTGAACCATCAGCAGATATCTTAGGGATCATAATGTCCCCCAGATCCTTAGTAGTGCAGTCAAAGTACACGGGTTTATGCGTTGGTAACTTATCTGCAAGTATATTCAGGATCGAGCTTTTGCCTGACCCCATATGCCCCTGTACAAGTACAGTGCGCTGATTACCTAACCTAAGAATCAGGTTAGTTACTTGTTCGATATTTAAATCGGAAGATCTTTTTACGTTTACTTGTGCCATGATATCTATTCTCCAAAGATAGAAGTACTGCTCAACGCAGTACTGTAAGGGTGGCTATTATGGTTATTGTGGTTATTGTGATGGCATGCCATCGGTTATCGTCGTCAATGCCTTACGCAGATGATCACGTAAGTACATATCATCTTTAATACCTTCAGCGGTGACCCCGCGAAGAGTATCTTCGATCTTGGTTATTGTTGTGGATATCTGTGAATCATTACCTACATTCAAGCGTCTGCACTCTGCTGCTGCATCAAGTACATTGGATACTTTCGATTGCTTGAACTTCGGCCTATCTACTGTTGAGTTTGTACGTCGGTAGTCTGGTGTACCAGTAGGGTAGTTACTCTCATCGAGTACTTCTAGCAACAGATCTATGGGAGTACGCAACGTATGCCATATGAATACGTTAGCTGTCTCACGGGTCCGTGCATTCTGCTTATCAATGATGTGCCTGACATCGGATATTTGTGCATCATTCAGATTTTTGAAGAACTCACAGTCATGATTCGACAGGGTTAATGGTTCGACACGCTTATCCATACTGAACTGAGCACGTACATAGTCAGGTTCTGGATACATAGTAGGGTCATACAAAGCACCCAGATCGGTCCGAGCTTGCTCACGCTGCTTGGGATACTTAGCCATGAACTTATCAACAGCGTCATTCCACTCTTTCTCGGCCTCGTTCATTACTTCCATGAACTTGTCGAAATTCGCTGTAGGTAATATGTACTTTCCTCTTGTGTTCGTTTTTATACAAAACTTAACCCCACGTTCACGTAGGGTGTTACTGAGGGTTTCCAACCGTTTTAATTCCTTGGAAGTAGGCAGTAGTTTTTTCTTGACTAACGCTGCATTCTCTACTGCATTACTGTCAGAGATAACTTTGTTAGTCGCAGTGCGATCAACAATGGCACCACCCCACTTGGTAAACACGATATGTACTTGCATCGAAGATGACGCAATAGTAGATATCTGATCCGCAATCTCATCATCCGATATCTCTTTTATCGCTGGTGCGTCAAAGGGTGGGGTTTCAGTCACCACCTCCGATGTGTGCTCTCGGGAGTGGAAATCACCAAGCTCCATCAACGTAGGTGCGTCGAATCGCGGTATCGTATGAACTCCCTGTCTGAGCTTCGTATCTATAAGCTCGTCCGTTTCCGCGTTTATTGTTTCTTGCTGCTTGTCCTGTTGCTTTAATAAATCACTTAATTTACCCATTGTTGATATATCCTTTCATTAAAAGTTAATGTTAAGTACTGCTCTGAGCAGTACATGCCGGAGCTAAAGAATGCTTAAATCAGAAATGTATATTTTTAGCTCCAGTATATATTATCTCACAAGTAGGTATCTATGTCAAACCGTGTGTATTCGTGTGTATGCTTTAGCGATAACATAATGTTCTGTGTAAATGTACAATGTTCTTACATTGTAGTGACGCAAGCTTTTGAAAAGTAAGTAATGTTCTAATGTTCGGTGTCTGGAGGAGAGAGGAGGGGGAAAGTGAACGGTTACGCTTTCCGAACATTGGGGCGAGAGAATCAAAATAAAACCTCTCTCTTTTTTAGAAAACGAACATTATAAGTATAGATATAGATATAGATATAATATAATAAAATTAAATAGTATTAGATATGTATATCTAATCAAAAGGCAGTATAACCTACCACGAATAGATACGTTTATATAATGTTCGCAAATGGTTTTGAAAAGCGAACATTGCAGCTATTTTGCGAACATTACCCCTATTTTGCGAACATTACACCGAACATTACAATACTGCGGGTGGCAGTACTTGTACTCGACGCGGATAAACATAACTGGTATCTATGCAGTGCTCGACGCAGCTAACATAACTGGTATCTAATATCTAAAAAGGGGAAGCCCAAGTACTGCTCTACGCAGTACTTACATATATGGCTTATGCTTTTATTTCCGGGAGGGGGTCAGGGGTTGAATGCTTTAGATTCCTCGACGCAAATAATATAACTGGTATCTATGCAGTGCTCGACGCAGCTAACATAACTGGCATCAAAAAAAGATCGAAAAAAAAGGGAACCTTTCGGTTCCCTCGTGATGGGGACATCCTTGTCCCCGAGTTAATTTAAGACATAACCTGAACGATCTCTTTTTCAATCTCGCTAATCAGCTCGTCTATTCTCATGAACACCTCTCTAGGTGTTTCTTTACCGACCGTGGACTGGCGCACCTTAGTTACCTTATTGGAAAGCTCGGTGACAATATCTTGCAACCTTTGATGATCTAGCTTCGTAGGTTGTGCTGCACGGTTGGCCGCTTTTTGCGCCTTCTCATTCTTGCGGAATTCAATCGCGACCGGATCAACCAAGAGCAATTTGTTACGCTGCTTTGTGATCCGCGACATAGCGTCGCCCATGGCTGCCGCACACATGTTCTGCAATGCAACATGACCAATCTGGAATCCCTCGGGCTTTTCGTTGTCACCATCAACCCCGTAAAGGTTAATGAAGTCTTGAGAAGCTCCGCCTTTGCCTTCATCATTCGGCTTTCGTAACGTGAAGCCGTCCGACTCAAACTGTCGTCCTACGAATCCCTTATCTTGTCGTTTGCAGAGCACGATAAGGTCAGCATGAGCTTCATACTTAGGTGAACTAGAGATAATCCCAATCATCACGGCTTCCTTGAAGCCGTTCCATACTTCTGGATTATCCTCATCATACAGCGACGGAATAGAGCACTCGACCTTACCGGGTGCGATTAACGCGCCAGTAGGTAATACCTCGGATACTTCTCTGATAAGCCCGGTAGACTTCTCGCCAATCTTGACCAAAAGGTTAAGATTCTTGAGTACGCCCGTTAGTGCCTTATCAGTCCGTACCATATCGCCAGATAGTTCAACTTTTGACGGACCAGAATCTTTAGTAAATCCCATGGTTACCGCCTCTTTCTTAAAAATATCTTTAATCGATTGAATCGACGTCATACTTTTGTTTCCTTTTGTTAATTAATGAAATAAGCCAATGGGGTAATCCCCTTTGACTTGTGAGCTATTATATCATGAAATATGTATATAGGTGAAATGTTGGGGAATTGTGGCGAAAAATGTCGAATTATTATCATAACTGGTTTCTGGGAAGTACTGCCCCCGGCAGTAGATCGGGCAAGGGTACTGCCCCCCTATGCCCCCAAACTGGCGAAATGGTGCCCCCTCGTATACATATTATTAATTTACTCAAACAATCTGTTATTTTTTGAGTTTCGACCCCCACCCCCCTATATATGGGAAGCACCCCCCTTGTAAAATTAAGTCCCCCTTGTAAAAAAATTTTTTTCCCTGTATAAGTCGTAAATACGGGTAACTCCTGCGACAATTTGATGACACTGCATATAAAACCTGAAATAGGGGTAGAAGTTGTAGAGCCTGACCCCTGCATAGACTTGAAAGACAGGACAGAGGCCGCGTGTAATACCGCAATGCAGTTGGCAGAACATGGGTTGGACATGCAGGTTACCAAGGAAGATCAGGATAATGCTGCTAAGTTAGTGGCTGCTTACGCTGAAGACCCCGAAAATACGTCTAAAAAAGTAACAAATAAACGAACTGCCAGCCTGACCCCTGCATCATTAGTACTGACCGATGCGATACTGAAGGAATTCGGGCAGTCTGTTGTTGAGAACTCCCTACATTTACGGCACCTAGTGACCAATAAACTGTTGCTGGAGTCTGAGAATCCCGATGCACGTATACGGATGAGAGCGTTAGAGCTATTAGGTAAGATATCTGACGTAGGGCTGTTTTCTGAAAAATCTGAAATCACTGTCACCCACCAATCTACAGATGACCTGAGAGCGAGATTGAAAGGGAAATTAGAAAAGCTTATTGAGGGTGAGGTTATCGAGGACGTTACAGCAATAGACCTTGACGAGGAGTTGGGGCTTATTGAAGGGGAGCTGGAGGAAGAAGAGCCAGCGGAAGAATACGATGACTAAGATTGGAAGGAGGTGATCTTTTACTGTGGAGGTTAACTCAACATCAGCGTCTTCAATGGCACGGGTTTCTTGGGAGCGCGTTGCCACTCAGCTACAGGAACGCTTGCGTACAGGGGGCAAGGGAGTACTCCCAAGTTCACAGCAAGTACCTACTGTGCAGGATGCAGCGAAAAAAGCTGCTGCCGCTGCCCATGAATCAAGCCCCGTTGTGTATATACAGAAAGACGGGCGACTGCAGGTGCAACAACTTGCACGTCCACAACATATAAACCTTTTAGCCTGATGACTGAAGCAGCGTTGGATTTTTCCGAGGAGGATATCCAGAGTATGTTGGAGAACATTGACTCGTTCTCCTCTGATGAAGTCGCTGAAATAGATCGTATTGTTGATGAGCTATCAGTACGTAAACAAAATGAATTAGCATTTAATGATCTGATTGAGTTTTGTAGACGTATGCAGTCTGACTACATTGTCGGCAAGCATCACCGCATATTATCAGATATGCTGATGGCGATTGAGCGTGGGGATAAAGACCGAATATGCGTCAACATTCCTCCACGTCACGGTAAATCTCAGTTAGTCTCTATTTACTTCCCTGCATGGTTCCTTGGGCGTAACCCGAATAAAAAGGTGATGATGGTGTCGCACACCACTGACCTAGCGGTGGACTTTGGTAGAAAGGTACGTAACCTGATATCAACGGATGAGTATCGCAGTATATTTCCTACTGTCTCTCTGGCGGCAGACTCCAAGTCAGCAGGGCGGTGGAACACCAGTATGGGCGGGGAGTACTACGCCTGTGGTATAGGATCATCTATTGCTGGTCGGGGAGCGGATCTGTTGCTGGTTGATGACCCGCACTCAGAGCAGGACGTGATTAACGGCAACTTTGAGGTGTTTGAGAAAGCCTACGAATGGTTTACCTTCGGGGCGCGTACTCGTCTGATGCCCGGAGGCCGTGTCGCTATTATTCAGACAAGATGGCATATGGATGACCTGACGGGCAGGGTGACTAAGGACATGGTGCAGAATGATCGTTCTGACCAGTATGAGATTGTAGAGTTTCCGGCTATTCTTGATCTGATTGATAAGAAAGGCAGAGCAGTACAGAAACCTCTCTGGCCTGAGTTTTTTGATACTGAAGCGTTATTACGAACAAAAGCGTCCATGCCAGCGTTTCAGTGGAATGCTCAGTATCAGCAGGAACCGACAGCAGAAGAAGCCGCACTGGTCAAACGTGAGTGGTGGCAGTCGTGGGATAAGGAGTCGCCTCCCGCATGTGAGTATATTATTATGTCACTGGATGCTGCAGCGGAAACCCATAATCGCGCTGACTATACTGCGCTGACCACATGGGGGGTGTTTTTCAATGAAGAGGAGAATGCGTACCACATAATCCTGTTGAACAGTATTAAGAAACGGTTGGAGTTTCCCGAGCTTAAAAACCTTGCGATGGAGGAGTATAGTGAGTGGGAGCCAGACTCGTTTATTGTGGAGAAGAAGAGTGCGGGTACGGCGCTGTATCAGGAGATGCGTCGGATGGGACTTCCTGTACAGGAGTATACCCCTCATAGGGGGTCTGGTGATAAACTTGCGCGATTGAATTCAGTTGCGGATATTGTGGCTACAGGTATGGTGTGGATGCCCGTGACAAGATGGGCAGAAGAAGTAATAGAAGAGATTGCAGGGTTTCCGTTTATGAGCCATGATGACCTTGTGGATAGTACCGTTATGGCATTAATGAGGTTCAGACAAGGCGGCTTTATCCGTCTACCTACAGATGAACCGGAAGAAATACAATATTTCAGGCAGAACCGAGGTGGGTATTACTAATGGCTATTGAGAAAGGGTTATACGCGGCACCGGAAGGGCTGGAAGAAGCGGCTGGGTCTGAATCAGCGTTGGAGATAGATATTGTCAATCCAGATATGGTAACGCTGGATGACGGTAGTATGGAGATAACGCTTGTCCCTGACGCTAATATTGGGGATATGGCTGATTTTGATGCGAATCTGGCTGAGTTTTTAGAGGATGACCAGCTTTCGGTCATGGCAAATGACCTTGTAGAGCTTGTAGAATCAGATGTAGATGCCCGAAAAGAGTGGGCAGAGACTTTTGTGAAGGGCTTGGATGTCCTTGGATTCAAGTATGAAGAGCGTTCTGAGCCTTGGGAAGGGGCTTGTGGAGTCTTTTCAACCGTATTATCGGAAGCTGCCATACGTTTTCAGGCAGAAACCATGAGTGAAACCTTTCCCGCAGCAGGGCCAGTACGCACAAAGGTCATTGGAGAGGAAGATAAAGACACATTAGAAGCCGCAGACCGTGTTAAAGCGGATATGAACTACGAATTGACCGAAAAAATGGTCGAATATCGGTCAGAACACGAAAGATTGCTCTACAGTCTGGGTTTAGCAGGGTCAGCCTTCAAAAAAGTGTACTACGACCCGAATATGGGCCGACAGTGCGCTATGTACATACCCGCAGAAGATGTCATCGTGCCTTACGGTGCCTCTAATATAGAGAGTGCAGAGCGGGTTACGCATATTATGCGTAAAACCAAGAACGAATTACGTCGGTTACAGGCCAGTGGCTTCTATAAAGACGTGGAATTAGGTGATCCGCAGCCGTATCACACCGATATTGAGGAGAGAAAGGCCGAAGATAATGGTTTTTCCCTGACTGATGACGATAGATACGCTATTTATGAGGTTCATGCCACTACTAACCTTGAAGGTATAGATGACGAGGAAGATCTCGCCAAACCTTATGTAATTACTATAGAGAAAGGCAGTAATACAGTACTTTCTATAAGAAGGAACTGGAACCCTGATGACTCTTTACAGCTAAAACGCCAGCATTTCGTACATTATGTATATGTGCCCGGATTTGGCTTCTATGGCCTTGGACTTATCCACATCGTAGGGGGGTACGCCCGTGCAGGTACTTCCATTATACGGCAACTTGTGGACGCAGGGACGTTAGCTAACCTGCCGGGAGGGTTAAAATCCCGTGGTTTACGTATAAAAGGGGACGATACCCCTATAGAACCCGGAGAATTCAAGGATGTGGATGTACCGTCTGGCAGTATTAAAGACAACATCATGCCACTTCCTTATAAAGAGCCTAGTCAGACCTTATTGCAGTTATTGGACAATATAACGAAAGAAGGCCGCAGATTAGGGGCTATAGCTGACATGAACATATCTGATATGTCGGCTAATGCGCCTGTGGGCACTACTTTGGCGTTATTAGAGCGTACCTTGAAGCCAATGGCGGCAGTTCAGGCGCGTGTTCACTACGCAATGAAGCAGGAATTCAAGCTTCTTAAAGCGATAATGGCAGAATATGCACCCAGTGAGTATGGGTATCAGCCTGATCGTGGAGAGATAAGCGCGAGGCAGTTGGACTATGCCTTGGTAGATGTTATTCCTGTTAGTGACCCGAATAGTTCTACGATGGCACAGCGGGTAGTACAGTATCAGGCTGTTTTGCAAATGGCACAGGCTGCACCCCAGATATATAACCTGCCACAACTACACAGGCAGATGATAGAAGTGCTGGGAGTGAAGAATGCGGAGAAGCTTGTTCCGACAGAGGACGATGCAGATCCTACAGATCCTATTAGTGAGAATATGAATGCCTTAATGGGCAAACCGTTGAAAGCATTTATCTATCAAGATCATGCAGCACATATTGCTACCCATGAAGCCTTTATGAAAGATCCTATGATTGCTCAGATGTTAGGGCAGAACCCACAAGCACAACGCATTATGGGTGCGTTACAGGCACATATAGCAGAGCATTATGCGTTCTTATACAGGCAACAGGTTGAAGAGAAGCTGGGTGTACCGCTTCCCCCACCAAACGAGCCGCTTCCCCCAGAAATTGAGGTTACTATGTCTCAGCTTATGGCGAAAGCAGGAGAGAAAGTAACGCAGATGCACGTCATGCAGTCTCAACAACAGGAAGCAATGAAGAAAGCCCAAGATCCTGTGGTACAGATGCAACAGCAAGAATTGCAACTAAAAGCACAAGAAATACAACAAAAAGGGCAAAAAGATTCCGTTGACGCTCAATTGAAAGTTGCAGAGCAGAGAAGGAAAGAAAAAGAAGACGCTGTAGATGCTATTATAGATTCTAGGAAGTTAGAGCTAGACGAGAAAGAACTAGAGTTAGAAGCTGAAAAAGCAGGAGTAAAATTAGCATTAGAGGCTGAAGACAAGAAGAACAAGACAGACCTAGATATTTTGAAAGTTCTTCAGGAAAATAATAAAGAATAATGGCAGATACTATCTTTCAGGTACTAAAGAAAAAGTTTGAAGAAGATAGATTCTCTGCGGTAGAATCTCTTGCGGCTGGAGGAGCTAAAGACTTTTCCCAGTACAAAGAGACGGCAGGTTACATTCGAGGTCTGGAAACCTGTATGCGAACTGTAGAAGACCTCTCGCGTAATTATATGGAAGATGATGATGAGTGAAGCTGAAACTATAGCTGAAGAACAGTTAGAAGATATGCTGCCTCTTCCTGTGGGGTATAGGGTGCTTGTGGCACTCCCGCAGGTGAAAGAGACATTTGATGATACTGACCTTGTGAAGTCGTCCAAAACGATACATGAGGAACATGTTATGTCAATAATAGGACTGGTTGTAGATATGGGGAGTCAGGCATACGCCGATAAAGACCGCTTTCCTACGGGCGCTTGGTGTAAACGGGGCGATTATGTTATGTTCCGTGCTAATTCAGGTACGCGATTTAAGATAGCGGATACAGAATATCGTCTTATGAATGATGACTCTATTGAAGCAGTTGTACGAGATCCATATGGTATATCCCAAGCGTAAGGACTAATCATGGCGTTCCAAAAAGTAGAATTTGAATTTCCCGATGAACAGGAAGAAGAGACAACAGAAATAGAAGTTGAGCCTTCTAGTGAAATGGAAGTTAATCTTCCGGGTAAAGAAAAAGCTGTTGAGGCAACACAAGACCCTGAACCTGAAATAGAGGTTATTGATGATACCCCTGAACGAGACAGAGATCGTGTTCCATCTGAACCGCCTGAAGATGTCACTGAAGAAGAATTGGCAACTTATAATAAAGGTGTGCAGAATCGAATTAAGCACTTTAGCAAGGGATATCACGATGAGCGTAGAGCGAAAGAAACAGCAGAACGGGAACGTGATGAGTTGGAACGGGTTGTACAACAAGTGCTATCCGAAAATAATAATCTTAAAGAGACAGTTAATAAGAGTAGGACAACTTTGTTGGCGCAAGCTAAGGCTAATGTGGAAAACGAACTGGCCCAAGCTAGAAATTCTTATAAAGTCGCACACGAAGAAGGTGACACAGAGAACCTATTAAAGTCTCAAGAAACTATTACTACCGCTAATTTAAGAAGGGAAAACCTTTTAAAGTTAGAGCAGGACGCTTTACAAGACTCTGGTAATGAAGTAGAAATACCAGATGCACAACAGCAAACAGACACAAGACCTCCTCCTGATGAAAAAGCAGTTGCATGGAAGGAGCGAAATACTTGGTTTGGGGCAGCAGATAATGCGCCCGCAACAGCCTTTGCGTTAGGGCTGCATAAACAACTTACAGAGATAGAGAATATCTCTGCTAGTAGTGACACATACTACGAGGAGTTAGATTCTCGTATGCAAGAAAGATTCCCCGAATTATTCGAGGGTACCAATGAACAGGAGGTACGTAGACCAAAAGCTAGGACTAGTAATGTGGTTGCACCCGCTACGCGGAGCACAGCACCTAAGAAAATTAGGTTAACGCAAACACAGGTAGCATTAGCAAAGCGTTTAGGTATAACTCCCGCACAGTACGCCAAACAGGTTGCATTAGATATAAGGAACAGTAATGGCTGAAAACAGATTAGATCGTAAGTTAGAGACACGAGAAAAAACTACTCGAAAAAGAGCGTGGACGCGACCAGAAGTACTACCTTCTCCTACGCCAGAAGACGGTTATATATTCCGTTGGATACGAGTTAGTTCCCGTGGAACAACTGATGCCACTAATGTTTCCTCAAAATTACGTGAAGGTTGGGAACCAGTGAAAGCAGTAGATCATCCTGAAATTACTTTAGTTACTGTAGAGCACGAACGCTTTGCAGATAACGTAGTAATGGGGGGGTTAATGCTTTGTAAAGCTCCAGTAGAGATGGTGGAAGAGCGTAGCGAATACTACGAAACTCAAACCCAATCTCAGATGGCCTCTGTGGATAACAACCTTATGAGAGAAAGTGACCCTCGTATGCCGATCTTTAATGATCGAAAAACAAAGGTTTCTTTTGGAAACGGAACTTAATATAGGAGTGTATAAGCTATGGCTTATCCAACTATTGATGCCCCTTATGGGCTAATTCCGGTAAAACTGTTAAGCGGCGTTCCTTTTGTTGGTACAGTACGACACTATTCTATTGCTAGTGCTTATGGTACAGACATTTTCTATGGGGATGCAGTTAAACTAGTTACTGGAGGCACTGTTGAACGTGATACGTTTGATGCTGCCATGACACCGATTGGTGTTTTCTTGGGATGCTCTTTTACAGATCCCGGTACGAGTCAGCCTACGTTCAAGCAGTATTTTCCTGCTAGTACGGCAGCGTCTGATATTCAAGCTTATGTGGCTGATGCAACAGATCTTTTATTTAAAGTAGCAGTAGTATCTTCTGGTACAACTATTGGAGATCTGGCAATTACTGATATCGGGGCTAATGTAGCTGGTGTGAATAACGCTGGTAGCACTATCACTGGTAACTCTAAGTGTGCTATTTCTGATACTTCAGCAACAACAAACACATTGCCCTTCCGCATTGTAGATCTAGTTCCAGAGACAACAAACTCTTCTGGTGGATTTACAGAAGCACTTGTTAAGTGGAATGCAGGGCATGCTTTCGATAACACTACCGGAGTATAGGGGTTAATATAATATGGCTATTTCAAGAGCGCAATTATTAAAAGAACTCCTACCCGGATTGAACGCTTTGTTCGGATTGGAGTATGCTAAGTACGGCGAAGAGCATTCGGAGATTTATGAAACTGAATCTTCAGATCGTTCTTTTGAAGAAGAAACCAAGCTGTCAGGCTTTTCTGCGGCACCTGTTAAAGACGAAGGCTCTGCCATCGAATATGACAATGCTCAAGAAACCTTTACGGCTAGGTACACACACGAAACTATTGCAATGGGCTTTTCTGTAACGGAAGAAGCTATAGAGGATAACCTCTATGATTCTTTGTCTGCCAGATACACCAAAGCATTAGCTCGTGCTATGGCTTATACCAAGCAAGTAAAAGGTGCTGCTGTATTAAACAATGCCTTTGCTGCTGGTACGACTTATGGGGACGGGCAAACCTTGTGTTCTACCGCGCACCCATTAGTTTCAGGTGGCACAAACTCAAACCGCCCCGGCACTAACGCTGACTTGAATGAGACTTCTCTGGAAGCCGCTATCATTCAAATCGGAGGTTGGACGGATGAGCGTGGTTTGTTGATAGCTGCTCAAGCTACTAAGCTAATCATTCCATCTGATCTACAATTTGTGGCAACACGGTTGTTAGAAACAGAAGGAAGAGTTGGTACCGCAGATAACGATATCAATGCGATTCGTAATAACGGTGCTGTCCCCGGTGGATATGCAGTTAACCATTATCTGACTGATACAGATGCTTGGTTCTTAACGACTGATGTTCCTAATGGGTTGAAGCACTTTACGCGAACCCCGATGTCAACATCTATGGATGCTGATTTTGATACGGGCAACAGTAGATATAAAGCGCGAGAAAGATATTCCTTTGGAGTATCAGATCCGCTTGGTATTTTCGGTTCACCCGGAGCATAATACAGGGGGGCTTTGCCCCCCTTTTTTATTTTTTCCTGACAGTCTTAGGACTGACACTAGCCAAGACAGGAGATTAACATGGCTAATACTACGTTCGACGGCCCAGTTCGTTCCGAAAATGGGTTTAAAGTAATATCAAAAAATGCTACTACTGGTGCTGTTACCGATGTAGCAACTATCGCTTCCACTGGAATTGTAACTGACAAGTACATTAAGCATGTTGGTTTCGCCACTGGGGTAACTGTAAACACCACTGCTGGGGATAGTCCTGCTATCGGTGAATTTACACAACCTGCAAACACCATTATTACAGACATTAAAATATTTTGTGCCACTGCTCCTGTTATTGGAACAGGGGATATTGGTTATGAAGTAGGAACCAGTAGTTCTGGCGCACAAATTGTGGCTGCAGTAACAGATGAAATTTTGGATGGAGGCACTACTGTTGTTCTTGGAAATGTAACAACGACAACTTTGGTAGTACAAACGCAAAGCGGCACAACTGCTCCTGCGTCCGTTCAATACGCATCTGCTGAAAGAACTATTTACTGCAACATAACTAATACTGTTGATGCGACCACTGCTGGATCGTTTACGTTCATTATTGAATATGTGCAAATTGCCTAATGGGGGGTAAATTATTATGGCCCTTAAAGGTTCAGGTAGTGATGTAACATCCAGTTTTATAACTGCCGCAGCAGCAGATACTGATGGTATTTCTACCGCCGCTGCCGTAGGTAATAATGCTGCGCTTGTAATAGGAGGTGCTCTAGCTTCTGGAGGGTCAGTTACTTTTGATTGCCCAAGAAATATTACCATTCTTAGTGCTGGTGATGATTCTGGGATTTCCTTTACTGTTGTTGGTACGGATGAATCAGGTGATGCCGCTTCAGAGTCTGTAACAGGAGCTAATGCGGGTACAGCTACAGGCACACAGTTTTTTGCCACTATTACTTCTATAACTGCAGTAGGTGATCCTGCTGGTAATGTTAGTGCTGGTTCTGGGACTAGCTGTTGTGGAGTAATATCTGTAGCACGTTGTCGTTTGCGTGGTATTTATGTGGTTAATGGTAGCGGTGCAGCTACGATAGTGTTTAGAGAAGGTTCTGGCACGGGCACAATAAAAATGCAGTTTGCTACTGTGGCTGGAGCTAGTACTAACTCTTACCCTGATGTACCAGATGACGGCCTTTTATTTGTTAGTGGGGGATTTGTAACTTTTACTGCGGTTACAGACCTTACAGCAATGACTACGTTTTTCTCATAGGTGGCGCTCTATGCGTATCTATTATAAGAAAGGTGGGTCTGTCCGTAAGCGTAAGCGTAAAGATACGGGCATGAAAGGTATGTCAATTAAAAGTGGGGATAAACGCCCCACTAAATCTGGCGCGGGTATGACTAAAAAAGGGGTTGCTAAGTACCGTAGGAACAACCCCGGAAGTAAACTACAAACGGCTGTTACAGAGAAAAAACCCAAAGGAAAAAGAGCGTCTAGGCGTAAGTCTTATTGTGCTCGTTCCGCAGGGCAAATGAAGAAATTTCCTAAAGCAGCTAAAAACCCTAATTCTAGGCTACGACAAGCTAGAAGACGGTGGAGATGTTAGTTGGCGTATTTGCAATCGAATATACCGCATTTTAAATGTTGGGTTAGAAAAGAGTACACACATAACCATCAACAGTATCATGGAGAGTATATACACGCATTAGCAATAGCCGTGACATGTATACCAGATAGGTGTTTAAGTTTTCAGTTAGTTTTTACAGGGGCTGAGACATATGACGATGATAACGAACCTAATATACACGGTGGAGCTATGTGGGCGCGTATGCCTATAACTGCACTAGTGGGAGATACTGTGTTGGAAGAGTGGCCTGAAGCTATGGTTCCAAGATTGTGTCAACCTTGGGATTGTAGTTCTCGTAACCATCAAGTACATATCTATGATAGAACAAGTTCTAGCCCTTGGGTGTGTAAGATAGATGGAGAGTTTTATACTGGTAAGTATATGTTCACAGTTGATTATACAGATAGCAGTATTTCTGATGATCCTGCTCAACATAAACAAAGTCATGTGTTAGAACTTACTGATGCTGGGCCTTGGACAGGTAATATAGTAGCTCTTCCAAATAACAGAGTAAGAGTTACAAATCCTGCTCTTTGGGAGTGCGGAGAGGGCGCACCAGACTTTAGACCTAGCCAATGGACTCATAGTGCAGAGTGTGACGATAGTTACATGAATGCTTCAATTACATTTGATAATTTGTACGCGGAGAATAATGACGATGAAGACTAAAATGAACACTAAGGGCGGTATGAAAGGTGGTGGCATGATGCGAACCAAGATGAATACCAAAGGTGGTATGAAAGGTGGTGGCATGATGCGAACTAAGATGAACACCAAAGGTGGTATGAAAGGTGGTGGCATGATGAACACCAAAGGTTATGCCAAAGGTGGCGTAATGAAAACCAAAGGCTATGCCAAAGGCGGTAAAGTGCGTGGTGCAGGTATTGAGAAAAAGGGACTACGTGCCGCTAAAATGGTTACGATGAAGGGTTCTTAACATGCGTAGATACTACAAAAGTGGGGGTAAGATTTGTGCAAAAGGTAAAGCTTGGGCAAAGCGTACTTTTGATACATACCCATCTGCTTACGCTAATATGGCGGCTAGTAAATATTGTAAAGACCCTAAGTACGGTAAAGGTAAAAAATAATGGGGGCTTTAAAGAGATGGCGAGATCAGGATTGGGTGCGTATAGGTACTGACGGCAAAATAAAAGGTAAATGTGGTACTTCTAAAGATAAGAAGAACCCTGATCGTTGTCTACCTAGAAAGAAAGCCCAAAATCTTACTAAGAAAGAAAGAGCAAGTACTGCTAAGAAAAAGAAACGAGAAGGTAGTCGAGGTAAAACCGTAGTAAAAAATACTAAAGCTGCGGAAGTTAAATTTAAAGAAGGTGGGCTTGCTAGAAAGCGAAGACACCATAAAGGTTGCGGGGTGGTTATGAATAACCGTAGGAAAAAAACACTGTTTGCATAGGAGCTATGATGAGTAAACTTGAAGTTTTTCAGAATGGGGTGTTTTCTAATACAGGAGAGCCTATATTTCAAATAGGCACTAAGAAAGAAGATGGCACTTATGATGTTACCGTTTTCGATCTTATGGGTAAAAAAGAAGCAGAAGCAAGGCTAAATGAATTGCAACCTGCTGCTCCTAAAGCTAAAAAGAAAGCGCCCCCAAAAAAAGAACAAAAGGTGAGAGTACCTTCTAAGTCTGAACTTAACCAAATGACTAAAGTTGAGTTAGAAGAAGAAATGCGGCAACACGGATTAGAGTTAGACCGTAGAAAAAATAAAACGGCTCTTGTTAAAGATTCTATAGCCTTTTTAAACGGTAAGTAATTATGGCTACTTCTGGTACTGCTACATTTGACATGGATTTTACTGAAATCGCTGAAGAAGCGTGGGAACGCGCTGGGCGAGAGATGCGTTCTGGTTATGATCTACGAACTGCTCGTAGGTCTATGAATCTGATGACTATAGAGTGGCAGAACCGGGGCATTAATCTGTGGACTGTAGAGGAAGGTAGTGTATCTCTTACAGAAAGTACTTCTCAGTACACTTTACCTGCTGACACTATAGACCTTATAGAACAGGTAATAAGAACTAATTCTGGCAATACAACTACTCAATCAGACATTACCCTTAACCGTATAGGGGTAAGTGCTTACTCTTCTATACCTAACAAGTTAAGTGAAGGTAGACCTATACAAATGTGGATAGACAGGCAAAGGGATGCTCCTGTATTGAATCTGTGGCCTGTACCCGATAAGAGTGATACCTATGTCATTAGGTATTGGCGTATACGACGTATCCAAGACGCTGGTAATGGGGTAGAAACTGCAGATATGAATTTTAGGTTTTTACCTTGTCTGGTAGCAGGATTAGCCTACAATATTGCTTTAAAGATACCCGAATTAGTAGAAAGAGTGCCTATGCTAAAAGAAATATATGATGAAGCTTTTGCATTAGCTGCTGCGGAAGATAGAGAGAAGACTTCGGATTATTATATTCCGCGTATCGGAGCTATATAATGGCTAGGTACGCATCTGCAAAAATAGCAATAGCAGAATGTGATATATGCGGGTTTCGTTATAAGTTAAAGGAGTTAAGGAACTTAATAGAAAAAGGGCGGGATACAAATATAAAAGCGTGTCCTGAATGCTGGAACCCAGATCAACCACAACTTAGGTTAGGGGAGTTTCCAATAGATGACCCACAAGCTGTTAAAGATCCAAGACCAGATTTTGCTGGATATGAAAGTAGTAGGAACATCCAGTGGGGATGGGAGCCAGTAGGTAACGGGAATAACCCATTTGAGTTAACGACTAATGATTTAGTTGGAACCGCAAGTGTAGGTTCTGTAACAGTAACAGTAACTTAGAAGGAGTATAAGTATGTTATTTGAGCAACCAAAAACAAAGAAAAAGAGAAAAGGAAAGAACGCTAATAATAGAAAAGTGAAAATACGGGGCACTGGAGCAGCTACAAAAGGGATATACGCAAGAGGCCCGATGGCGTAAGTTATGAATTATACAGAGTTAAAGACTAATGTTCAGGATATCTGTGAGACTACTTTTACAGATGACCAGTTAAAGCTGTTTACGCAACAAACAGAGCAGAAGATCTATAACACTGTTCAATTCCCTGCGTTACGTAAGAATCAAACGGGTACCCTATCGAGTGGTACTAAGTATCTTACACTACCTACTGATTTTTTATGGACGTATTCACTTGCGATAATTAGTTCTAGTAATTACATCTATCTGTTGAATAAAGACGTAAATTTCATGCGGGAAGCATACCCAAATCCTGCTACAACAGGGGTTCCAAAGCACTATGCTTATTTTACTGATACCTCATGTATTGTAGGCCCAACTCCTAATGCGTCTTTTGACGTAGAGTTACACTATGGGTACTACCCAGAATCTATAGTTACTGCAAGTACTTCTTGGCTGGGAGATGACTTTGATAGCGCATTGTTAAATGGGGCTTTAGTAGAAGCTATCAGGTTTATGAAAGGAGAGCCTGATTTAGTAGATTTGTATCAAAAAATGTACATGGAGGCGCTTACGTTACTAGGTGCTCTTGCTGATAATAAGTTAAGAGAAGATACTTATCGTTCCGGGCAGTATAAGATGCAGGTGAATTGATATGTTTGATGTTGAGGTAAAAGCAGCGGCAGGTAGTTTCAACGTACAGACTACTGAAAATAGAGGGCATTCTGCAGAAGAATTAGCCGCAAATGCTGTTGTTAAGTTAATAAGTATTGCTGACACTACAGACCCTATACTAAAACAACAGGCAGAAGCGTTTAGGGAAAGGATGTTCCATGTAATCGTACATACCTTAAATCAAGCTATACAGAGTGATAGAACTACACTTTATAACTTGCTTAAACAACAAGGCCATGAAGATATGGCTGAAATACTGAGGAAACTGTAATGGCTATATCTCAAGCATTATGTACATCTTTTAAACAGGAGTTGTTACAAGGGGTGCATAATTTTACTAGTGGTTCTGGTGGGGGTACTACAACTTCTACAGGTTCTGGTAACACGTTTAAAATTGCTTTGTTTACTAGCAGTGCTAGTCTTGGAGCGGGTACTACGGCATACAGCACTAGCAATGAAGCAAGTGGAACAGCCTATACTGCTGGAGGGAACACATTAACAAATGTTACTCCTACTACTTCTTCTACTACCGCATTGTTAGATTTTGCAGATACTACATGGTCTAGTTCTACTATTACCGCTAGAGGAGCACTAATTTATAACTCTTCGACTACAGCAGGTTCCGCTAATAGAGCAGTACTGGTGCTTGATTTTGGATCAGATAAAGCATCAAGTAGTGGGGATTTTACTGTTAGTTTTCCTACTGCTGACGCTAGTAGTGCCATAATTCGGATCGCCTGATGGCTGACGTAACCATACTATTTTCGGGTTATGACAGTATAACCCAAGGTTACAACGAAGGAGGTTATGACCAAGACGTTGCCTTTACTGGGTTAGCCAGTGCTTTAGGCAGTGTTACCACTACTGGTGATACAGGGGTAAATGTAACAGGTGTTGCAGCTTCTGCTACTGCTGGGAATACAACAGAAACAGCGGGAGGAGGTATATCTATAGGGGTTACAGGGGTATTAGGCACTTCAGGTATAAATGATGTGCTTGTGTGGGGAATAGTTCCAACAGATCAAACTCCTAATTGGACGGCAATAAGTACATCACAAACACCAAATTGGACAGATATAGCGGCATAATTTATGGCATCGACCTATGTAAATAATTTAAGAGTGGCAGAACCCGCTACTGGTGACAGTGATTGGGGGGCTAGTACAAATACATCTCTTGAGCTAATTGGGGAAGCATTAGGTATTGGGACTGAGGCAATAACTACCAATGCAGACACTCATACTTCTACCGTAGCAGATGGGGCTTCCGATCAAGCAAGAGCTATATATCTAAAATATACAGGTACGTTAGATTCGGCTTGTACAATTACTATTGGCCCCAATACCATGAAGCGTTTTCAAATTATTGAGAATGCTACTTCTGGCTCACAATCCATTGTTATTAAACAAGGTTCTGGTGCGACAGTCACTATTGGCACTGGGGCTGTTAAAGCGGTCTATCTGGATGGGGCTGGAGCGGGGGCTGCAGTAGCTGATGCTTTGGTTGATCTTGATTTAACAGGTACTACAACCGCTGCTACTTTAACTGCATCTGGGGTTATAACCGGAAGCACTGTAGAAGCTACAGGAGATACTTCAGCAGGGGATAACGCTGCTATGGGGTACACAGGTACAGAAGGGCTTATTCTTACGGGGCAAGGTTCTACCAATGATGTAACGATAAAGAATGATGCAGATGCGGATGTATTAGAAATACCAACAGGAACTACTAATGTAACAGTGGTGGGAACGCTTGGTGTTGCAGGTGGTAGTACTAATGGTGTAGAAATTAGTCAAGGCGATATAGCTTTAAAAAATGGTGGTACACAAAGCACGGTAAAATTTTATTGTGAATCAAGTAACGCACACTATGTACAAATACAAGCCCCGGCTCATTCGGCTTTTGACGGTAATAAGACTTTAACTTTACCTGCTTCTACAGATACTTTAGTAGGTAAAGCAACAACAGATACCTTAACCAATAAAACACTTACTACCCCCACTATTACGACCCCTGTTGTTAATGCAGGGCTACAGTTAAAAAACGGGGCTACTTCCGCTGGTTTTATAGAGTTTTTTGAAGATTCTGATAATGGTACGAATAAGGTCACACTAATTGGCCCTGCTTCGACTGCGGATATAACCATTACATTGCCTGATTCTGCTGATACATTGGTAGGTAAAGCAACGACAGACACGCTTACAAATAAGACGTTAACAACGCCTGTTGTTAATGCAGGGCTACAACTTAAAAATGCAGCGTCTAGCGCAGGATTTATAGAGTTCTTTGAAGACTCAGATAATGGTACGAATAAGGTCACACTAATTGGCCCTGAGTCTACAGCCGACGTTACAATAACTTTGCCAGCTTCAGCAGATACTCTAGTTGGTAAAGCAACGACAGACACATTAACAAACAAGACACTGACCACTCCAACTATTACTACACCTGTTATCAATGCGGGAGCGCAGTTAAAGAACGGGGCTACTTCCGCTGGTTTTTTAGAATTTTTTGAAGATTCTGATAATGGCACAAACAAAGTAACATTGATTGGCCCCGCTTCTACGTCAGATATAACTTTAACCTTACCTTCTAGTGATGGCGATGCGGGACAGGCGTTAACAACTGACGGATCAGGAAACCTTAGTTTTGCATCGGCAGGTGGGGCTTATACCGCATGGTCAGTTAAAACAGGTGCCTATACGGCAACTTCAGCGGATCAATTAATTGCAAATAGTGGAAGTGCTTTTACTATTACTCTTCCTGCAAGCCCTAGTGCGGGAAATACAGTAGTCATACATAACGCGGGTGCTGGAACAGTAACTGTTGGTAGAAATAGCGAACCTATAAACTCAACCGCAGAAGATGGAACACTTACAACAAATAGCTCAACACAGTTAGTGTATGTGGACGGGACAATCGGATGGAAAGATGTATAACAGGTACCTATTATGGCTACATATGTAAATAATTTAAGACTAGAAGAAATAACAACAGGGGACGCCTCTGGTACTTGGGGTACAAAAACTAATACAAACCTTGAGTTAATTGGTAAAGCTTTAGGGTACGCAACACAGGCTTCTTTTGGTTCGGATGCTAATGCAACTACAACTGTAGCAGATGGGGCAGATGATCCTGCACGGGCACTATATTTTAAGGTTACTAGTGGGGCTACTTTATCAGCTACTAGAGAATTAACCATAGCTCCAAATACTATGTCGCGGGTAATGATTATTGAGAACGCCACTACGGGATCTCAGATAATCACTATCAAACAAGGATCTGGCGCAACGGTTAACATACCAAGCGGAGGGGTCAAAGCAGTCTACCTTGACGGTGCTGGTTCTGGTGCAGCGGTAGTTGATGCTTTGGCTGATTTAGATCTTACAGGTACAACAACAGCCGCTACCATAACAGCATCTGGTGTTATCACTGGAGCAACCGTAGAAGCTACAGGAGATACTTCTGCTGGAGATAATGCTGCTATAGGGTACACCGCTGCTGAAGGTCTTATACTTACAGGGCAGGGATCTACTAATGACGTAACTATTAAGAATGACGCTGATGCAGATGTACTAGAAATACCTACAGGAACTACAAATGTAACAGTTGCTGGTAATTTAGGGGTAGGAGGAACAGTAACAGGAACAGGCACTTCTGTTTTTGCTAGTTTAGATATTTCAGGAGATATAGACGTAGATGGTACAACAAACTTAGACGCTGTTGATGTTGATGGTGCAGTACAGATTGATAACACTCTGTCTGTGGGTGTTGATGATACAGGATATGACGTAAAGTTTTTCGGGGCTACCAGCGGTAAATATTTTGAGTGGGATCAAAGTGCCGATGCGGTTAATGTTAGTGGAGAGGTAAACATTCTAGCGCAAGGAGATTTGCGGCTACAAGACAGTAGTGGGGGAGAGTATGCTGCCATACAAGCTCCAGCTACTATCGGAAGTAGTTACACGTTAACCCTACCCGCTGATGACGGAGACGCAGATCAAGTACTTGCTACAAATGGATCAGGTGTATTAGATTGGGCAGATAAAACGTATAGTGGGTGGTCAGTTATAACGACAGCAACGAGTTTAGTTGCAGCAGGGCAATACGTGTCTAATAGCGGTAGCGCTTTGACCCATACATTACCGTCAGGTTCAGAAGGAGCAACACTAATACTATCAAATGTGGGAGCAGGGGTAGTTACTGTAGCACGTACAAGTAGTCAAAAAATAGATTCTGCTGCAGAAGATGGGACATTGAACCAAGGTGCTTCTGTGCAGTTTGTCTATGTAAATGACACTATTGGATGGCATACTTTATAGGAGCATATAATGGCTGTTTTAGGCAACAGAGTAATCAAGACAATTCAAAGAGGTACTGGGAACTATGCCGATGAAAGTAGTGACACTGTAACTATAAACGCAGTAGATTTAGATAAAGCATTTTTGACTATTCATGGCCCCGGTTCTATGAAAATTACTAGTGGTACAAATACGGCGGGGGGTTCTTTCCAAGCAACTTTATCAAATACCACTACAATTTCTTTTTATTCTACTGGTTCTATATATCGACTTTACTACGCATGGGAGGTAATTGAATATGAGTAAGGAGGAGGTAGTTAAATGCCAGTTTTAGGTAACAAAGTAATAAAATCAATTCAAAGAGGTAACGCGAATTATTATAATGAAAGTACCGACACTGTATCTATAAACGCAGTAGATTTAGATAAATCATTTTTAACTTTCGGTGGCCCCGGTACTATGAGATACACTAATAGTACAAATCCACAAGCAGGTACTTTTCGCGCATGGTTAAATAGTACGACACAAATTTCTTTTTATTCCACTAATTCTATATATGTGCTTTATTACTCATGGGAGGTAATTGAATATGAGTGAAAATGAATGGTACGCCACCACAAAAAAATTAATTTGGGTAAAAGATGACGGCACAGAAGAAGAGCATGATACTGTGGTTTCAACTATTTGGACTTTTGCACAGTTACCTAATCATGTGAAAGCTTCTGAAGATGCACTGGGAAAAATATATAAAGACGGTGTTTTTTATAATGATCCTTCGGAGATATCAAAATGAGTTGGCAAGTATCAAATTACCAACAAAGCACAGCACAGGAACGTGCAAAAGCATGGCGAAATGATGAGCTTAAAAATACTGACTGGGTTGTAGCTGTATCCGACCATCCACAACTTGATGCTTATAAGGCTTATCGGACTAAACTAAGAGATTGGCCTTCAACAGGTGATTTTCCTGCTACGAAACCTACACTTTAAAGAAGTTAAATGAGCGAGTCAGAAGCATTAGCTGAAATTAAAGCCCATGAACGTGAATGTGCAATACGTTGGGATAATATAGAAGCTCGACTTGAGAGAGGTTCTGAGCGTATGGATAGGCTAGAGCTTTCTATTTGGGGGGTTTACCCATTTATTTTAGCTACTGTATTTTTAGCTAAGTACTTGTAGTGTGATGCTTTATGTTTGCCGAACTAGCGGCTATAGGGGCAGCACTTAACGCTGTCAATGGGGTTATACAAACCCTGCGTGACACCCAAGCTAACGCTTCTGATGCTGCAAAGTTACTTGGAAAATTTTCTGATACCGCTTCCAAATTAGACTCTTGGGAAAAGAAAACTAAACTCAAAAGACCATTGACCACTAAAGAGGCAATGGATCTCAGTATTCAAAGGAGGAAAATCAAACAAGCCGAGAGAGATATCAAAGATATTTGTTTGATGGCTGGTTGTGGAGATGTATGGAAAGAAGCTCAGCGTATTCGCGCTCAAAGTGAACGTGACCATGCAGACTACATGCGGGATATCGCTCGCAAAAGAAAGATAAGAAGGGCTAAATTTAGAAATTATGCCATTGTGTTTTTGTTGTTTACATTGTGCATCATGCTGTCTGTCACGGGTTGGGGGGTAAAACAAGTTTGGAACAAATGGAAAGAAGTGGAGATGCTGGAGCGTTATGAAGAAATTCGTAACCTTAGAAAATGTGGACGTAATAAGTGCTAATGGCCTTCTTGCTGGTAGTTGTTGTTAATGATGAAGTTATTTCAGATGATAGAATGTTGTTTAGAGACGTGTATCGTTGCAATAAATTTGCAAGAGCTATAGAAAAAGGTAAAACAAGACCTGATGAGTACATTTATTATAACCAGAAGAACATTAGTGCTTACTGTATTCCTAGAATGGTAGCGCCTGATACTACTCTTTATGACTAAGGATAAATAATATGAGTCTTTTAACTAGTTTAGTTGGGCCTGTTACTGGGCTACTTGATAAGTTTATACCTGACGCTGATGAGAAAATGAAGATCGCGGCAGAGTTGAGTTCGATGGCAGAGCGCCACGCGCAGGAATTAGCCAAAGGTCAGTTGGAAGTAAATAAAGTCGAAGCGGCATCTAAATCTATGTTTGTAGCGGGCTGGAGGCCAGCCGTCGGCTGGACATGTTGTATTGCCTTACTCTCGAACTATATCCTCATACCAATGGCTAATTTTGTTTTGCTTTTAGCAGAGATGGGGGTCGAAGTGCCAAGTTTAGATATGTCAGCAATGATGCCTGTCCTTCTTGGAATGCTTGGACTTGGAGCAATGAGAACAGTAGAAAAAACTCAAAAGGTAAGTAGAGAGAAATGAGCAAAAAATTAGATCCTGAGTCTGAGTATGCTAAATATGATACAGATGGGGATGGCATTGTGAGTGATGAAGAACTAAAGGCTTCAGAGAAACTTCAACAATTAGAGCTACAGAATGAGAAAGCTGATGCCCAAAAGAACATGTGTTGGATAACTCTAGGGGGCATGATGCTATATCCTCTGTTAGTAGTTATAGCTGATTTTCTTGGGCTAGATAAATCAAGCGATGTATTAGGTGCGATGAGCAGTATTTACTATGTTAGTGCCGCTGGTATTCTGTCTGTTTGGTTTGGGTCTACTGCGTACACTAATACTAAGAATGGTAATAATAAGTGAGTGTAGATCTAGTCAGGTTATACGCTGAGATTGCCAGTGATGAGGGTAAAATACTACATAAGTACAAATGCTCATTAGGGCATGACACTATAGGGATTGGGCACCTTGTTCAAGCAGATGACCCAGAAGCTAATTTACCCGTATATGGTGCGTATGAAGAAGTGTCTGAAGAGGTATGTATTACTGAAGACAGGTGTTACGAGTTGTTTCAAAAAGATATACAAGGGGCTATTGAAGGGTGTAAAAGACTGTACTCTAATTGGGAGGATTTACCACAGGAAGCACAACATGTGCTTGTTAATATGTGCTTTCAATTAGGTCAAAACGGGCTAAGTAAGTTTAAAAAAACAAATATCGCCGTAGAAGATAAAGACTACCGATCATGGGCAGTTAACATGATTGACAGTAAATGGGCTTTACAAACCCCTGAACGTGCAAGAAGATTACGAAACAGAGTATTAACACTAGCGAGCGCCTAAATGACTTTACAAAAACTAGCGTTAAATCCCGGAGTAAACAAAGAAAAGACTAGTTATAGCAATGAAAACTCTTGGGTAGAGTCAGATAAAGTAAGATTTAGACAAGGCTATGCAGAACGTATAGGCGGCTGGACGCGCACTTCAGTTAATACGTTTTTAGGCACATGTAGGTCGTTGTTTAACTGGGTTACTTTAGGAGGTGCAAACTACATAGGTGTAGGCACTAACCTTAAATTCTACGTAAGTCAGGGGGGCGCATATTACGATGTTACCCCTCTACGTGCTACTACCAGTGCAGGAGATGTAACTTTTGCAGCAACTAATGGGTCTTCTACCATTACAGTTACTGATGCTTCTCATGGAGCCGCTGCAGATGAGTTTGTTACTTTTTCCGATGCAGCCTCTTTAGGAGGGCTTATTACTGCAGAAGTGCTTAATCAAAACTATCAGATAGCTTCTGTTACAAATGCTAATACGTTTACAATTACAGCTAAAGATACTTCTGGGGATACTGTAACTGCTAACGCTAGTGATAGTGGTAATGGTGGATCATCTGTAGTTGGTAAGTACGAAATATCTGTGGGGACTGCTACAGCTATACCGCTAATAGGATGGAGTGCGGGTACGTGGGGTTCAGGTACATGGGGCAACGGCACTAGTTCGGATACATTAAGGCTGTTACGGTTATGGAGTCAATCTGCATTTGGGGAGGATCTTGTTCTCGCCTTTCGTCAGGGAGCCTTATACTATTGGGATTCTTCCGGGGGGTTAACTAGTCGGGCTGTTTTAGTTTCTAGTTTAGCTAGTGCGTCAGATGTACCTACTGTAACAAATATGGTGCTTGTTTCAGATGTGAGCAGGTTTGTCTTCTGTTTTGGAGCGAATACGCTAGGAACTTCTACTCAAGATCCCCTTCTTATTCGCTGGTCAGATCAAGAAAGTGTAGTAAATTGGACGCCCGCAGCAACAAATCAGGCTGGCAGTCTACGTTTATCGCGGGGGAGTTCTATTATAACGGCTGCTCAAGCACGGCAGGAAATTCTAGTGTGGACGGATTCTGCGCTATATGCCTTACAGTATGTTGGTGCGCCTATAGTGTGGAGTTCTCAGTTAGTAGGAGATCATATATCTGTAATCTCACAAAATTGTGTAGCCTATGCTAATGGAGCTTCTTATTGGATGGGTATTGATAAGTTCTATGTTTATGATGGTACAACTAAACAGCTACGTTGTGATCTTAGACGCCACATATTTAACGACATAAATAGAGAACAGGTAGATCAGGTATTTGCAGGGACAATAGAAGCATTCCATGAGGTATGGTGGTTTTACCCTTCTCTTGACAGTAATTCTATCGATAAATATGTGGTTTATAACTACCAACAGGACGTATGGTACTACGGAACTTTAGCTAGAACAGCTTGGATAGATTCCGGGCTACGTGATTATCCTATAGGGGCTACGTACACAAATAATCTGGTCGAGCATGAAAACGGGGTGGATGACAACGAAACAGGTACCCCCACCGCTATCACTGCTACTATATCTTCCGCTCAATTCGATGTAGATGATGGGGATAGATTTGCATTTATCTGGCGTGTATTACCAGATATTACATTTGAAGGGTCTACTGCAGACAGTCCCACTGCTACTTTGAGCTTGCTACCATTAAATAATTCAGGGTCTGGGTACAATGATCCTACTTCTGAAGGAGGTAGTAATAGCGGGTCGATCACGCGCACGGCTACCTTACCTATTGAAAAGTATACTCAGCAATTAAATACAAGAGTACGAGCGCGACAGTTGCAGTTAAAAATAGAATCTACCACTTCAGGGGTAATATGGCAGTTAGGTTCTCCTAGAATAGACATAAGATCCGACGGAAGACGATAATGGCAGTAGATACTACAGAATACGACATAACATTTAAGGCACCCGTGTTGCCCCCGGCTTCTACCGAATACAGCAAACAAAACTTTGATAGTTTAAACAACGTATTAAGGCTGTATTTTAATCAATTAGATCAAGCCTTACGAAGCAATAAGATTATTAATCAAGCTGAAGCAACTACTTGGTTTATGAGCTAATGGCAAATACATACGTCAATGCAACCGTAGATTTAACTTCAACTAGCATAACTGTGCTGTACACTTGTGCGGCTTTAACTACGGGTATAGTTAAATCAATAATAGTATCTGAAGATTCAGGAAACGCAGACACGATAACGGTGACACTCACTAATAGCTCCAGTGCGGTGTTTAGTTTGTTCAAAACTAAAGCTATATCAGCTAACGCAACCCTAGAACTACTTACGGCTCCTCTTGTATTACAGGCAGGAGACATATTGAAAGTAACGGCAGCTACTGCTAACCGACTGCATGTTGTAGCCAGCATACTGGAGATTACGTAAATGTCTGAATTTGGTGGGGGAGTTACTTTTGGTGCAGTTAAACCAAACGAGAATGAGATATATAGTTCTCCGATTGAAGATGAGGGGAGCACTTTTAAAGATGCAGGGTTTACTCAAGAAGAAGATGCGGGGGTTACTTTTGGAAACGCTGCGGGGAGCACTTTTGAAGATGCAGGGTTTACTCAAGAAGAAGATGCGGGGGTTACCCAAGAAGAAGATGCGGGAGAAGCCCCTAAGTATTCAATGGAAGAAGAAAACCAAGGGGATGACCCCCTATCTCACCTTACTCCAGAAGAACTTTTAGAACTCTATAAAGAGTACATGAGGCAGCAGCAGGAAAATGGGGGATCTGCGAGGGACAAGTTTGGATCATTTACAGATTGGCTTAATTCTGATCCAGCAAAAGATTTTAGAACCCGTGGTCAACCAGATTTTACGCCTATAGATGCAGAAGAACTAGCTCAAATAAAATATCTGGAAAGCAAACGGGAAGAATATGGGTACTCAGTAGAAGAATGGTATGGAGAAGGACGTGCTTATGACCAAACTCTTTGGAAACCTAAAGAGTATGCTGCTGATACTGAGTATGCACAAGAGTTAATAAAAAAAGTTAAAGATGAACATGCAGCAAACAAAGAGCAAATAGCTAAAGCTTTAGGGAATGCGGCGGAAAAACAAGGAGCAGATTGGGGTGCTTGGGGGGAGACACTATTAGATGTAATAGGAAAAGCAGCAGATTATGTACAAGACGCTATAGAAAATCCAAAGTTACCGGGAATAACAATAACGCATAGTGGTGATGAAGGGGTTTACGCCACTATATTAATCCCAATCCCCGGATTACCCCCTTGGGTACAAGGCGATGGGTTAAAAATTCCTGTAGCTAAAGACGGAAGATTTGTGCTTGGTGATTCTATATGGGAACAAATAAATAAAATAGGCGAAAAAATAAGAGGACTGCCTGAAAATATTTCTGAAGGAATAGAAAATGTTATTAAAGAGGTTAGTGAAACAGGGGAACGAGTTAAGCGTATATGGACTGATGGTAAGGGTAATATACTTGCAGATATTGTAAATACTGCAGGGGAGTTATCAGAAGTATTGACATTACCAGTAAGTATATTTGCAGGAGGCGAACATGACCAAAGTATTATTGACTTTTTGCTAAAAGCGGGCCTTTTAACAGAAGCATTAGAATGGTTAAAGAGGAAATTTGAAGAGGGGGGCGAGGGTGTTGACCCTAATGTAGAAACTCCAATTGTTATTCCTGTTGTCCCTGAAGGAGATGTTACTTTTGGAGATCCTTCAAAACGTCCACTCACGGGGGGAGTTACTTTTGGGGAGAACAAACAAGACGATCCCCCAATCACAGGTGGAGCCACTTTTGGGGAAAATACAAAAGGTGAAGATCCAATTACAGGTGGGGCCACTTTTGGGGAAAGTATAAAAGGTGGAGCCACTTTTGGAGAGAATACAAGAGGTAAAAATCCAATTACAGGTGGAGCCACTTTTGGAGAGAATACAAGAAGTATAGAGGGTGGTGGTAGTACTCCTAGTGATATTGTTACTAGTGGGACTAATGTAAGTGATACTTTTACTAGTGGTGGCGGTGGCGGTGGCGGGGGAAATCCTTTTATGGGGGCACCGTTAAGAAGACAAAGACCCCCAGTAGAGGAGGAAGAAGATCCATTTGACCCCTTCTATTTCGGAGATTTTGAAAATATATATGACCCTGTAGCTATAGTTATGAACCCAAAAGCAAGGGAACAATTTGGAGGAGTTGGCATAGCCTCTCTTGCAGTACGTGATTTAGTTATAAGTGGAAAGAATTTAGATCGTATCCAAGAACAAGCAGAAAATATAGGAACCCCCCAGAATAAAAAACCCGCAAATGTAGAAGATATGAGAGCAGCTTCTGCAGCTAGAGGTGGCCTTGTACGGCCTAGTTTTCCTGATAAACTACAACGTATTATGAGATATGCTATATGAACGATCAGGTAAAAGACGAAAAAAAAGATAGAACAACAAAACAAAATTTATTGGGGCTTGCTGCAATAGCGGGAGGTATTTTTGCGGGTAGAGATGCAAGTGCGCCCGGATCGAGCACTAATTTAGGATATCAGGGGGAAATACCTGATTATAGTCTTGTCCGAGAGCAGGTATTAGACACTTATGACGCTGATAGAACCCCCGGTTCACGAGGGCAGAGGTACTTTTCCGACGCTAGATATGTACCTACGACAAGTCCTGATATAACTGGAATACGACAAACTCTTTTTAATCAAGCTAATGTTGGCCCAGATAGCTTACGTGCAGCTAATTATGCACGGATGGGAAAAGAACTTCCTGATTTAGCTGGTAGAGGGCCAACAGGAATAGATTCTGTGATGGGCGCTCCGTTAAGCTATGCAGATAGAGGGCTACCAGCAGTCCCTGCAAAAACTTATACCGCAGAAGACGTTACAGACCCCACGCAAACACAATATTTTCCAGATGGCACCATGTACATACCTAATTACGGTTTTGTTAACGCTAATGATCCAGCTTCAATGGCGCAACTTACTGCAGCAGGGGTAGAGCAAAGAAGGCTTGCGAAAGAAGCGGAAGAAGCGGCAGCGGCAGAAGAAGCGGCAAGGAAAGCAGCAGAAGAAGCGGCGGGGGACAGCACTACATATACTCCCGATACATACGTTGACCCTGACGGAGATGGTAAATACCAATTAGTTGGGGAGGACG
>Ga0208919_1000093_pt1 | contig 60787 bp, 82 predicted proteins | sample 4_EtaG_FD_184076 | JGI IMG/M metagenome (GOLD analysis project Ga0208919, IMG submission 184076) | Marine viral communities from the Subarctic Pacific Ocean - 4_ETSP_OMZ_AT15127 metaG (SPAdes) (version 3) | ecosystem: Environmental > Aquatic > Marine > Oceanic | place: Pacific Ocean | collected... | reverse complement strand
CCATGGTTTCCTCTCTAGTAAATCCTCAGTAATGTTCCTCGCTAGTTCATCTGTTTCCTCTGCCCACTTCAGTTGTGCCCCAATGAACTCAGCCACATTCACTGTGACTGCATTGCCCATCATGCGATAGCGTGGGCCATCCGCCATCTCATTCCCAGTGTCATCCAACCTAGTCCAATCATCTGGGAAGCCCTGCAACCTCTCGCATTCTCGAGGCGTTAATCTCCGTGGTGCATCACTTGAGATATAGAAGCCAGGTTCTGCGCCTTGTCCTCCAGGTCTCGACGTTCCAGCACCACTGGAGTTCAGCGTCGGTGCTACCCTTTGATGTGTAGCTACATGAGGTGCCTGATCTCCAAGCGTGGCAGCCCCAAGTGTGGGGAATACCTCACTGCTTGGATTAGCTCCAGCCTTTCTTGTCAGGTTCCCAGGTTGGAAGGCTACGACTAGATCGGTAGCCTCATTGTGTCTAGCTCGTAGTGGGCTACTCGCCTTCATCTCGTCTTCCATCTTGTACTTGGCATAGCCAGTGCATCTGGCAACTACCTGTTCTCTGCCACTGTCCTCATCGCTACATCCAGCATCTCCGGCAGAGCCTTGCCCCTCTTCTCTGCTCGTCGCAGGATGCCACGGCAAGCTTTCGGACTCAAGTAATACTTGGGGTGCACATCCGTCTCCAAGATATCCGACAATGAAGACTCTACGTCTACGTTGGGGGACTCCGAAATATTGAGAGTCAAGTATTCTGTACTGCCACTGGTACCCCAGTTCTTCCAACCCCCTGACGAGAACTTCCATGTCCCGTCCTTTGTTGGAGGAGAATAGACCAGGGACATTTTCGACCAGACAGTACTGGGGACGGCACTCTTCAAGAATGCGATGAAATTCGTACCAAAGCCCCGATTTTGAACCATCCAATCCTCTACGGTGTCCCGCAACTGATAGATCTTGACACGGGAACCCACCACAGATGAGGTCGACTTCTTCGAGAACATCTCTTCCTGTTTGTCCATCTTTACCTCCTACTTGTTGAACATCATTATAAATTTTGACATCAGGCCAGTGCTTCCTAAGAATACTCCTGGCTTGTTTGTCATACTCGACCTGCCATACGATCTCATGTCCAGATCGCTCGAGGCCCAGGTCAAAGCCTCCAACTCCACTAAACAAGCTTCCAACTTTCATGCTTCCTCCTCTGGTTTAAAAGATTTGAAACCCTCCTGAGTCCTTACAAAAATCTCTGAACTCCTCAACACAACTGACTTCCATGGAGTAGTAAGATCCAAAGTTCGGAGTCTTACCTTTGCCCTCGCAGCTACGGCAAGGGTCTCGTTCAGAGTCAGGATCTTCTCCACTACCCTTGCACCTACTACACTCTGAGGGTGGCAAGGCTTTGCGTTCTTGCTCGTGACGTTCCACGTAGGTAGCGATTGCACCACTATCTAGTCGTTGTGTTAGGACATCAGCAATCTCAGTTGCTTGCTCTGCACTGATCTCATGCCCGTCATTAAAACCACCTGCATCATATTCCTCCTCTGAGATGATGTTATCGCAGAACGAGTACACGCATTCCCACAGTGGCCTCCAACCCCAGACATTCCTACGAAAGTAAATGCCTGGATTCTTTTGCTCGTACTGACTCACCTTAGCAAAGTACTCTTTCAGAACATCTTGATCGCTGTAGAGTACCTCATCTGATGGACGCTCTGGCTTTGAACCGCCACGGATTGTGGGGTTCATGCCATGGATATCGAAACCCATGTTACCTCCTCTGTTTAATTAAACTTTACACTCCCATTCTAATGCTTCCCATCCAACCTCATTTCTTCTTCTATGCCTCCTCTTGGTTAATGGTTTTGTTCCGTAACTTCTCCACTGTTGTTGCACCTCACAGTGCAGTAGTGGGGAACGATTCTCACGATCTCTTTGTAGATGTTCTCCATACTGTATGAGATATCTATGATAGTTTTTTACTGACACTCTATTCCTCCTCCTCGTTAATGAAAACCTCAACAGACGGCTGTCCGTATGGTTCGATCTTTACCCTTGAGTTCGGGAGCCTGTTCTCAAGCTCTGGTCCCCACTGGGAAAGCATGAACTTGTCGTCTATCTCTTGCTGTAACTCTTTCCCAATCTTCTCTGCTTGCATGGGACTGTCAGCAAAGACTGTTTGGGTTATGCTATACGCTCTGTGAATCTCTATGTTGAATAGATCTTTCTCACTCATACTCCCTCCTCTTTGGTGTGTGAAGGTACTACAAAAATTTCTTCGTAATCTTCTTCCTCGTAGTTGTCAATTACAAAATCCCAGCCTTCTAAAAAGCTGTCAAAATATTTATCTGGCCAAAGTTTGTTGTAAGCCCAGTCCACTATTTGGTACTTCATACTCCCTCCTTGCATCGGCCAGCTAATTTGTCAACTATGTACTTGATATTATCAATGAGATCACCTGCTGTGTCCTCATTCTCTGTCCCCCCATGCCTTCTGGGTTCGTCACGAAACTTATGACCTGCCATCGTGTTGTGTAGGTCAACGACATCAAAGTACAGTTCTGCAATCTCTTCATCTGGCTTCACCTCTAATAATACAGTTGGTACACTCATACTCCCTCCTCTGGCAACATTGCCTGTAATTGTTCCATCACTTCTGGGTTGTCCATCTCTTGCAGATTTTTAAGGAAACGCTCTAGTGGTTCTATCGTGTCGTACTCCTCGTATCTCCCACTAATATCCTTAACTATCTCTTGTGCTACTTTTTCGTACAGCTTCATGCTCCCTCCCCTTTGCTAAGTATTTGACTTGCCGTACTGCAATGCTTCTTTCCTGCTCTGTACGTGCCAGCAATCTGAGTGCATTTTGTAATTTAGCATCCAGTTCCTGGACAAGCTTCGTCGCATCGTCCATTGCATCCCATGCTGCTTCCAGCGTGTTCGCTGTTTGACCCTCTTGTAATTCAAGTATCGTTTTGAATCTCTTTTGAATCTCTTTTAATTCAACCATCGTTTTCCTCCTCGATAAGCTTTACCTGTGCAAACCAGATGTCCTGAGTGATACCATCTCTAAACTCAGTTGAGTCACCCTCTCCTTTCGTGGTCAGTCTGCCACAGTCAACACACTTCAGTGGTACGGTGTCCAGATTAAAATAATTCACATCTGGTCCGTAAGTCGCAAACGCTCCACAACAATCTGTCATGCGCTGTCCGTGATCATCGTACTTTTTCTCGCTACTCACACTCCCTCCTATGTTTAGTTAAACTTCACGCTCCTATGCATTCCCAGTAGCCGTCAGTTTTAACAAGCATCATGGTTTCAAAGACAATCCCCTCATTAGACGAATCGTCTCGGTACGGCTGGAACAAATATAATTCTTCCAAATCTTCACTAACGTCGTATAGTGGGCCACCTGTGAAATGAACCACTGCCCTGTCATACATTTGAAAATCAGCCTTGGGGATCAACGCCACCAACCTATCCTTCCAATGCAACTCTTCGGGTGGGTGTGTGGTAAGTCGGTGATACACACGAGCTGATTCCAGAAACGTGCTGAAATTCTCTTGGAGTGCGTCTCTCTCCGACTGCTTAATCTTTCTTGGCTTAAAGGGTACTTCAGTTAGCTCTGTCATGCTTCCTCCTCGTTAAAGAACTGGTATAGTTTGCAACTTCTCGATGTTTGTACCCATTGCTCCCCCATCATTGCCCTCATCGTCAGACATCGGCACAAGCCAGGTGCCATCGTCTAACCCAATCGCCACTGGACGAGAGTACCAACCCTGGTCATCTGTATTTTTGGGAGACATATACTCTATGCGAGCAATCTTCTTTCCAACTAAGTGCTTACTGATTAGTGCTATCCATTCTGCTTCTGACATACTTCCTCCTCGTTAAGTTAACTTCTCTTCTATCACTCTCCGTACTCGTAAAACCTACGCTTAACTTCCTTTGCAACCTGCTCTTCAGTCCACTCAGGATTATCATCCTCCACTGACTCCTTAATGTTTTCCAATACTGCATCTTCATCGTAGTCATCTGCTGGATTATACGCTGTCCTCCAGTCTTCATAGCCAGGTGCTAGATCACTCATACTTCCTCCTCCTCTTCATCTTCATCGTGCCATCCTATAATTTCTTCAGTCTCATCTTGAAGGTCCATGATGCTGAGAGGGCTATCATTCATAAGCATCTTACTCAACGTGTCTAGGGCTTCTTGATCCCCCTCGCCCCCACTCTTTTCTACTTCAATCTCTATAGTTCCTGTCCATGTGTACTCTATTACTCTTGTCCCTGCCATTTGTACCTCCTTGTTTAATTAAACTTCACTCTCCATCGAAATACTAAAGGAATATGCAGGTTCTCCATAACCCCAATCCCCTTCACAATTCTGTAATTCCATCGCCCATTCATATGGGCCACTCTCCCAACAGATACCCCATCCTGGAATCAAATGATGGCCCGCCTTGTCGTTATCCTCTGGCCGTACTAGCATCACTTCGTCAGCACTCTGACCGATATCCTCAGCATACTTACACAAGGCCTTGTGCAACGCTTTTGTTGCAGGACCAGTATGCTTGTACTCACTAAGGTCAACGCCCAGGTCAGAGGTGAAACCGAATTCCTCAATGTAAATCTTTACGTTACTCATGCTCCCTCCTTGTTTAATTAAACTTCCTATCAATCCATTCTGCTTTTGACATAGGCATCAATGCCCAACTCTTCACACAACACCTTAGCATATGCCCTGGCATACGCTTCCTTGCGTGTTAGACTCTGGCCGTAGTCTCCTATCCAAAGCCTCAGACCAGTGGGGTAACCCTTGGACACATTTAAATTCTTTTTAGCCCATCTAGCCCAGGATGTGGTACCCTTGAAACATACTTCTGCGAACCCACACACCCCATCCATAACTGGAGGATAGTGGGTGGTCTTACCTGTCATATGATTGTATCCACCGACTATCATAGGGGTTGGGATCACTTCTGTAGCTGACTCATGCCCCTTCTCATGGGCCAGCTTACTCACACGCTCATACTCAGCACTCTGAGCTTCACTCTTTGCACTCATACCTCCTCCTCCATTTCTTTAAGTAGTTTCTCATCTGCTCCATGCGGAACAAATTCTCCTGCTTCCCACCTTGGGACATTTGTTGGCTCAGTCCCCAGTAGACTTGCTAATTCTTCCTGGCTGAGTCCAAGACGTTCTCTTAGCTTCTTTAGTCTGCTAGGGCTAACGAAATTATTGTATTCGCAGTACTGTTCCCACATTTTTAAGTGAAAGTCATCTTCGTACACCCTTGTCCCACAGTCACAGCCCCACACCTCCGTCTCAAAAGATAGTTCTACTTTCTCTCCTGTCTTGTAATCAGAAAATACATGGGGTGCTGTCTTGGGTTTTGCCCATATCACAGTGTCACATTGTGTACATAATTTTCCGACAGGACTGTCGCTCTCACTCATGCTCCCTCCTTATTGAAAGATTACAAATCCACTATCGTCCTTCTTCGCACTACCTTTGGCTAACAGACCCACGATACATGGCTTTGGGTCTTTAAACCGGAGATCGTTTAAGTCCCCATCAATCACTGGGAGACCCATCCATTCCGAGGGTAGCTCATTGAACACGGCAGCCACGTTCATTCCATTACTCAGAGCTTGTTCCACACTGTCCTGATTACACTCTGACCTACTGAAGGTGAGTGAGTAATTATCTGGCAGATCTCTGCGATTGACGATCTTGGTGTAGTCATAGAATTGTACCTCTGGAAACTTTTCCATAATCCCATGACGTTCCCACCTGATATCGCTAGTGCCATTGAGCCTGACACATGGTTCATAACCTTTGCGACCTGCCCTTCTGACTATGGAGGCTATGTCCTTCTCGAGTAGATGGAGAAAGAGTTCACGCTCCTGGAAATACAGGATAGTTTTTCTGAGTCGTGCATTTTGAACGCTACTCATTCTGCCTCTACCTTGGTGGTACAGACAGGCACTGGCACATCCCTCACTAGCACTTGGACACACATTCCAACCTGACTGAGTGTGTGGTGCTAGGTGAAGGATACCAGTCTCATAGCCAAGTTGCTCAGACTTAGCTGTCTTGGGGTTGCTCGCCCCTGGACTGATTAACTTCATACTCCCTCCTAGTTTAAAGTTCTCCTAAGTTTAATTAAACTCTCCTCCAACTCCTCTGGCGTGTTACTAGATTCACACGCCCAACATACAATCACTAATCCCTGCCATCCCCATGGGCCACGCTCATCTAAGTGTTGGCCACACAGATCGCAATTAACCTGACCATCTTCGTAGATCATGCTCCCTCCTCATAGTATTTGTCCCCAGCTTTCTTATGTTCGTACTCTCCTACTACCTCTTCTTTTATCTCTTCTAAAAAGTGTTCATCGTCATCAAAAGATAAGCGATATTCATTTGAGAATATAAATGCTTCACCTTTGTAGCAGACTATAATGTCCGTCGTGCCGTCTGAGTAATGTTCATCCCCTATGCATAGGTCTTCACCATCTTCGTAGATCATACTTCCTCCTCTCTTATTCGTTCTTGAATCCTTCTAGCTATGGCACTCTGAGCCTCATCATTCTCAGTGAGAATTCGGAAGCCAAGTGTGCTTACACCATGTCTGCTAAAGATAGCCATGCCATCTACGAGGTCTTTCCAGTTATCCTCTCCCTCTCCATCATAGACTCGTTCCCAGCGATCACCACAACATTCGCAGTCACGGCCAGTTTCTACTCCATCGAAGTAAACTGCCTCAGATTTGACTGCTAATTCATTCGCTCCATCTGTGCTGTCAGCTTCCACGATTACATAGTGTGGGCCAACGTAACCACCTCCTGAATTATTCTGCCAGAACTTATACCACATGATTTACCTCCTTAGCTATAGGCTTGAGTTAACTTTGCATAACTTGGCACAGAGTATGAGCCACAAGGCTTGCCTGACATTGCATCTTTCCCAGGCATTGCCTTTGCATATGCTAGTGCAGAGTACTGTCATTGTCGCAAAGACAGATCCAGATTCTTCCAACATTTCCTTTACACTTCTGATGTTACTGAGTCCAATCCTATCCATGATACACCTTCCAATGTTTAATTAAACTTCAAGAGTACTTCCGAACATTTGTGATTACATCCTGGATACTGTGGTATCCCCTCCTCTCTGCTCTGTTGGATATTCTCAGGGTGTAGGCACTCATTGCCTTACACTTGCGAGTAGCATTCTTATTCTTTCGTAGCTTCTCATTATAGGTGGGAATCCACCTGATCTGGAACCTGTCCCACAATCGGTCTGCATATTTTGATATGATTTTGTCGGCACTATGCTGACATAATTCCAGGTCTGTATTGACTGCATACAATGCCTGGGTGTAAGCTTTACGTGATATCATTCTAAGTTTTTGAGGCACTACATTGCACTCAATCATATATAAATTCCTCTAGATAAAGTGAGTAAGGAAAACCACAAATGAACAGCACTTCTGATAAGGGTAGAACCCTAACACCAAAACAATCTGTATTTGCACAGCTAGTCAGTGAAGGCAAGAGCCTAACTGAAAGCTATCGGACTGCATATAATTCCAAAAATATGTCTGACCAGTCCATTAGAATTGAAGGATCTAAACTGGCCAAGTTACCACACGTTGCGTCAGAGATTGACCGACTAACTGACGGCAGAAAAACTAGTAAAAAAGTACAGACAAAAATCCATAAGAGTTGGATCACTGAACGACTAAAAGCTGAAGCACTATCTGACGACAACCCTGCAAGTACTAGAGTACGTGCATTGGAACTACTGGGTAAATCGTCAGGCCTATTTGATGAATCGACTACGCTGATAGTAGAGAACCGAACACCTCAAGATATTGAAGCTGAGTTACGTGATAAGCTGACTGCTATCTTTGGATATGAAGCCTAACAAGTTTAGTTAAACATCATAGCCTTATTGGCCCCAACATTCTCCTGATTCAGTCAACCACACCTGACTGAGTGTGTCTACTCTTTCACCTTCAATATGAAACCAGTCATCAACCCTAGGATTATAACTTATTCGCTGTGCTGATTCTGGTATGGGTGGCAACGTGCCAACCTGATATCTACTAGACCAGAACCAAGTGAATACACTCCTATGGCCACCTTCATACCTAACAGTACGAACAGCCTTACTGTTTAGGTTGGGTTGGTGGATTCTGACTGATTCCAAATAGACTGACTTAACGTGAGTAGTTGGACAGTCCTTACCCTTCATAGTCCAACAGCCTTTGTTAAGGTTCTTATGGAATCGCCTAGGTATCATAGAACCTCCTTGGTTTTTGATTCCAGGTACTAAATAAAAACAAATAGTAGACTAGGGTTTGACCCCTAGCCTACCTGGTTTTGCTATTTGAATTCTTCTATTAGATACCCTGAGTAGTAACTTGGACCACCCCATGGACCTTCATCTAGACTTGCTGTTTTTATTCCCAACATTCCCTGCTGAAGGTAGACCCCGATAATCATATCATTGGGTCTTTCCTTTGCTCTACGCAATAACTCTTTGTCTAGCACTTTTTGTTTATGTGCGTATTCAGGTGGCAATGTTATCTTTTCCATATTATCCCCCAAGTTTAGTTAAACATAACTGACTGACTGGCTGACTGACTAAATGACTGGGTCAGCCTTGAAAAAAATAAAAAAATAAAACAAAAAAAGAGGCCAAGGTTTGACCCTTGACCTCTTTGAAACACCCGACTCATTGAGACAATTTAGATTACTCAGGCACGTAGGAATTTTTAAGTAGTTCCCTTGCACCTTCATCATCTCCCGTAGCAACTCTAGTAACTAAATCTAGAGTAACAACGTCTTCAGAATGAACAGCTTTCAAGGCCTTAGTTGCAACCTGCTTCGGTGTCTCTTTAGACATGAAGGCATAACGACTATCAAATGCTTTTGATAAAGGCCGTTGATAGCTTGCAACTATTGCTTTTTGAAGCCTGAGCTTTTCTGCGATTTTTTCCATTGTGGCTAGCTCTTTTCTATAACCACTATTAGAAAAGACCTCACCACTTTCGGAAGTGTGGGAAAGATTTTTTTCAGCAAGAATCAAATCGATCCGAATCGCCTTCGCTACCCTAGCCAAGTTTGAGAACGTGGCGGGAGTAGCATTACCTGAATTATCTTCAGGACCATAAAGCAGGGCGTTTGATAGCTCTGCAATTTGGGACTTGCTACCAAGGTAGATTATTTGAGATATGGCAAGCCATGGCCCAAACATTTGAGAAAATTGATTCTTAGCAATCTTCACTTGGCTATCTTGCAAGTCATGAAAAGCCTCAGAACACAGGACACGGACACTAGAGAAAATCTTTTGAAAACCCATATCCTTGATAGCTGATTTTCTAGCTTCCTCAGATAGGTCTAAGAGACCATACGATTTATTAGTGGATGAACCTGCATCCGTCTGAACATTAAGACCCTTTAAAACAAAAGAGATCAAGGCCAACTGTTGAGCCTTAACCATACCAAACGAACCCTGAACAATGCCCTTAAATGAATCTACTAGGTCTTGAGCGGGAACCTTTGAACCTTTTTCTATCGTGGCAAAATTTGCCATAATAAGTTCCTTGGAAAAAGTGAGGCCATGTTTAATCAAACATGACCAATAAAAAACAACACGATTCCCAACGGGTCGGGTGCTGATGCTCTTACAATACCCTTTTAAGGCAAGTGGGATCGTCTACCCTGAAGGACTCTAAAAAAGCCATAGTTCAGGAATGACCCTACATCGATAACGCCCCTAAATCTATAGAAAAGAGGCTTAGGGTCAAGGGCTAGTAGATTAGGCCTTATCCCATAAGGGTTTCTAGGTATGGTCATATCTGATAGCACCCATACAAAAGCTTAGAACTTTACACTTTTTAAAGGGTCTCAAATGGGGTCTAAATCGTCCCTATTAATCCAAGTTGGTCAGGTCAATGTCATTACCCCAATCAGACTATAAATGCTCTTAGAATCGTTCTTTTCTATCTTAGATCACATTGATACCCTAGCCCTTGACTTATTGTCTGATAAGTGTTGGGGCAAATTCTTATTAGCTATTGACAGAAAGTTAATGTCTGGCTACCCCGAAGAAAAACCGAAAGTCTTGACAGGAATCTGCCGATTGAGTACCCCGAAGAAAAACCGAAACCGAACAGAAACCGAACCCCGTCCCCCACCCCCCGTAATTGGCGCGACCGGCAGCTGGCGAAACAATAAATACAGTTTTGCTCATCCTATGACTCTGGTTTCAAGTCTTCCTCGTATTCACCTATTGCAATGACACATCTAGCTAAGTTATACCATCGTTTACAGTCAGTAGGCTTGCCTATCTTTGCAAAGTGATCATCTAGGATGTCTCCTGGGGACTTGCCCTTAGACCTGAGCTTATTTTTCCCGTGTTGTTCAAAGTAGTCTGGATATTTTTCTAAATATTGTTTGCTAGACCATCTTTCTTTTCCCTGTCTGATGACCTGATTTTTAAATTTATTAATTTTATACGATTTTACAGCTTTACGAATAACCCTTTTCTCTTCCTCAGTTATTTTAAACTTTGGAAAAACATTATCGTGTGTATCGTCTAAGTTTTTATGATACATCTAGATTCTATCTATTCTTAGTTATCTATAGTTTTAAGTCTAGTACTAGACTAGACAGTACTAGACTAGTATAATAGAAAGGTCGGTGAAAAATATCTAATACCCAGATCTCTTTAGGGGGGTGCCCCCGTACCCCTGATTTCTCAGAAAGAGCCCCCCACCTTTCCAGGGTGAGATTTTTTTTGTAATTTTTTAAAATGGATATTGCTGCTGTTACTAAACGACTAGACTCTCTGCCCCCAGAGGAGCAGGTTGAGATACTAGCGTTACTTGACGAACTATCGACTGCACAGGGTCGTGCTGCATCACATGATGACTTCCTGGAGTTTGTAAAAGTTGTCTGGCCTGCTTTTATTGAGGGGAACCACCATCGGGTCATGGCAGATGCTTTCAATAGGATAGCGAGTGGTGATCTAAAGCGTTTAATCATTAACATGCCACCTCGTCATACGAAGTCAGAATTTGCATCTCATCTATTTCCTGCCTGGTATCTCGGTAAGTTTCCTGATCGTAAGGTAATTCAAACTGCACACACAGCAGAACTTGCAGTGGGCTTCGGTCGTAAAGTCCGTAACCTTGTAGGCTCTGCTGATTATCATAGCATATTTCCTGATGTTTCGCTAAGTACCGACTCTAAAGCAGCTGGAAGATGGAACACAAATAAGAACGGGGATTACTTTGCTATTGGTGTAGGTGGTGCTGTAACTGGTAAAGGTGCAGATATTCTCATTGTAGACGATCCGCACTCCGAACAAGAAGCTGCACTTAATGATCCTGCGGTTTATAACAAGACATACGAGTGGTACACATCTGGTCCTCGTCAGAGGTTGCAGCCTGGTGGAGCGATTTGCCTGGTGATGACCCGGTGGTCTAAAAAGGATTTGACGGGCAATATCATCAAAGCTTCTGTAGAAAGAGGTGGTAGTGATGAGTGGGAAGTGATCGAGCTGCCTGCCATACTTCCGAGTGGTAAACCATTGTGGCCTGGGTTCTGGCCTTTGGATCAGCTAGAATCTTTAAAAGCAGAGCTTCCTGTTGCGAAGTGGAGTGCTCAGTATCAGCAAGATCCTACATCTGAAGAGTCTGCGATCATCAAACGTGAATGGTGGCAGGAGTGGACAGAGAAAGATCCACCAGATTGCGAGTTTGTAATACAATCTTGGGACACAGCATTCTTGGCAAAAGAAACGGCTGACTACAGTGCGTGTACGACTTGGGGTGTATTTTATACTGATGATGGAGAAGCTAGGATTATTTTATTGGATGCACTGCAAGAACGTCTAGAGTTTCCTGACTTGAAGGTTCGTGCCTATGAGATGTACAAAGAATACGATCCTGATGCATTTGTCGTAGAAGCAAAAGCAGCTGGCACACCATTAATTTTTGAGTTAAGAAGAATTGGTATACCCGTGTCGGAGTACAGCCCAGGCAGGGGTAAAGATAAGATTGCTAGAGTAAACTCAGTATCTGATTTATTTTTTAGCGGGCATGTCTATGCTCCACGCACTAGATGGGCAGAAGAAGTGATTGAACAGTTTGCTTCATTCCCTCATGGTGACCACGATGACTTGGTTGACTCAGCTACTCAAGCTTTAATGAGATTTAGGCAGGGAGGCTTTATACAAATGGAATCAGATTTTCCTATGGACGAATTATCATACTTGCGTAAAGCAGACTATTATTGACTTATGATGTATTTGCTGTCATTCTTCCTTAGAGCTATTATTACTGAAGGAACCCTGCAAAGAGATTATGTATGGCTATAGATAGACCTTTAAGTGGACTCCTTGATCAAGATGATTTTCAAATGGGTCCAGAAGGATTATTGGTTTCCGAAGAAGAAGATGATCTTGGCGAGTCATTAGTTACTGAGCTAGATGATGGTGGAGTGCTTGTAGATTTTGATCCGATGGCAGAAGAAGGTATGCAGGAGGATCAGTTTGATTCTAATTTAGCTGAGTTTATTGACGATGATGAACTTACAACACTAGCTAATGATTGTATATCAAAATTTGAGTCAGATAAAACAAGCCGTTCTGACTGGGAACAAACATACAAACAAGGTCTAGATCAACTTGGCCTCGAGATAGAAGACCGGACTACACCGTGGGCAGGAGCCTGTGGAGTATTCCATCCGATGCTTTCTGAGGCTGTTGTCAGATTTCAGAGTCAGACTATTCAGGAGGTAATGCCAGCTAAGGGTCCAGTACGAACTCAATGCTGGGGAGTTACCACTCCTGAACGCACCCAACAAGCACACCGTGTTCAAGAATATATGAACTACCAGCTTCTTGAAGTGATGACTGAATATAGGTCAGAAACAGAAAAGCTTTTGTTTAGCCTACCACTTGCTGGTAGTGCGTTTCGCAAAATTTATTTTGATCCTTCTTTGGGTAGGCCGACATCAATGTTTGTACCCGCAGAAGATTTTGTCGTAGCATACCATGAGTCCGATCTCGATCAGGCAGAAAGATATACCCATGTGATGAATCGTAGCAGCAACCAAGTTAGAAAACTTCAAGTTAATGGATTTTATCGGGACATAGAGTTGGAAACATCTCATGTCGAAGACAATCCAATCACTGAAAAGTTTAATGAAATTGGTGGCGTAAGCCCTTCTTGGGATGACAACGAAAGGCATCAATTACTCGAAATACATTGTGTATTAGATTTGCCAGGGTTTGAAGATGCAGACGGAGTTGCACTGCCATATGTCGTTACCATAGACAAGTCTAGTGCAACAGTTCTGTCAATTTATCGCAACTGGGCTGAAGAAGATCCCAACAGAATCAAGAAGCAGCACTTTGTGCATTATGGTTATGTTCCTGGAATTGGTTTTTATAATCTTGGCTTGATTCACATGATTGGTGGATTAGCCAAATCTGCGACTAGCTTACTTAGACAGTTGGTTGATGCAGGCACACTATCCAATCTACCTGGAGGATTGAAGACTCGTGGACTCAGAATCAAAGGAGACGACACCCCAATCATGCCCGGGGAGTTTAGGGACGTTGATGTGCCAGGTGGTGTCATCCGTGATAACATCACTTTTCTTCCGTATAAAGAACCTTCTTCGGTCCTTTACCAACTACTAGGAAACATCGTAGACGAAGGAAGAAGATTTGCTTCGATGGCAGATATGAAGGTTGCCGACATGAATCAGAATGCTCCAGTCGGAACTACGCTTGCGATTATGGAGCGGGCAATGAAAGTACAGTCTGCGATCCAAGCCAGGATACATGCTAGTCTAAAACAAGAGTATAAGATTCTAGCAGGAATTATACGAGACTATACATCCCCTGCATATCCATACGAAACAGAAGAAGGTCAGGAAATTAAAGTAGAAGACTTCGATGATCGTGTTGACGTAATTCCTGTATCTGATCCAAATGCTTCTACAATGTCACAACGTATTATGCAGTATCAAGCTGCAATGCAGTTGGCACAGCAGTCACCAGGATTGTATGACATGCCGTTACTTCATAGGCAGATGATGGAACTCATAGGTATACCGAATGCAGATAAGATTGTGCCGATGCCAGATGAGATTCCTCCTACAGATCCAGTTAGTGAAAACGAAGACTTGCTTACCATGAAGCCTGTGAAAGCATTTGAGTATCAGGACCATGATGCTCACATGAAAGTTCATATGGTTTTGAAAAATGATCCTCAGATTAAAGAGCAAATGCAAAATAATAAGATGGGTGGTCCCATGGGGGCAGCACTCGATGCTCATCTCAGGGAACACCTGGCATTTGTATTCCGTGATCAGATTGAAGAAGAACTTGGTTATGAACTTCCACCTGCAAACCAACCTCTTCCAGAAGATATTGAGAAGAGACTTAGTGCTCTTGTCGCAGAGGCTGCAGAACAGATGCTCGGTAAGAAAAAAGCAAAAGCCAAGGCCGATAAGGATGCGAAGATGCAGAAAGATCCTATCGTGCAGCAGCGTGAGAAAGAGTTACAGATTCGTGAGCAGGACGTACAGCGCAAGGCACAAGCAGATCAAGCCAAGGCACAGACGGAACAACAGAAGATTGCAGCTAAACAACAATTGGAACAACAGAAGATTGCAGCTAAACAACAAGCAGATATGGCTAAAGATCAGTTGGAAAGAGAAAAACTTGCTGTTGAACAAGGGCAGTTTGAAACAGAAAAAGAAATAGAAGTTGCAAAACTAGGTTTAGAAGAATCTAATATTGAGACTCAGCAAGAAATTGACGGCATGAAGCTTGGGATTGATATAGCACGAGAGAATAACGATGAGTGAGGATGTTTTATCGTTACTTAAAAAGAAAATTAGAACACAAATGAATGACTTGGCAGATCATTTAGCCGTAGGATCTGCAAAAGACATGGAAGAATATCGTAAGGTCACAGGCATTATAGAGGGATTGGCCTGGGCTGAACGGGAAGTGATTGATCTAGAAGAGAAATTACTGGCACTTTAGTTCGTAGGACGCAACGCCCAGACGGGGCGCAACAATAAAACGAGAGGCAAGTATGGCGACACTCGCAAAAGAAGTGGAAAATCCTGTTATTGATGTCGAAGAGATCACATTCAAAGATGGTGACGACTCTGCTCGTACCGCATCGCAACTTCCAGAGCCAAAAGGCTATAAGTTGCTGATTGCACTCCCAGAAATCGATGAAACTACCGAAGGTGGCATCATAAAATCGGCACAAAGTCAGCATGAAGAGGCAATTTCTACTGTTGTAGGCTTTGTTTTGAAGGCTGGACCTGATGCATACGGCAATTTTTCGAGATTTCCCAGTGGTCCCTACTGTAAAGAGGGCGATTGGGTGGTATTTCGTGCCTTTAGTGGTACAAGAATAAAAATTCATGGTAAAGAATTTCGCTTAATCAACGATGACACTGTAGAGGCGGTCGTAGAAGACCCCAGAGGCGTAGAAAGGGCATAAAATGGCTGAAGAAAATACTGCAACCACACAAGAAGATAAGTTTTTAGGGGTAAGAACTACTATAGAACCACCTGAAAAGGCTGTTGAGTCAGAAAAAACCGATGATTTGCAAATTGAAGTCGTGGATGACCGCCCATCGGAGGACCAAAGAAGCCCAGTCAATGAAAATGCCGAAGATGATGGCATGGCTAACGACCAGGAACTACAAGAAGTTGGTCAACGGGTACAAAAACGCATAAAAAAACTAAAATGGGAGTTCCACGAGGAACGTAGGGCTAAAGAATCGGCAGAACGCCTGTCTAATGAGGCAGTTAACTACACTCAGGGGCTACAAACAGAAAATCAACGTCTTTTAAAGCTTGTTCAGGACTCACAGAATGCATTGACCCAACAAAGTCAGAGTAGGGCCGATGCAAACATGGTTATAGCGGAAGAAAACTTCAAAAACGCCCATGAATCGGGTGATTCTGCACAAATAGCAGCTGCACAGAAGGCTTTGACCGATGCACAGCTAGGAAGAGCTGCCGCTCCTGCAGTATCACAGAAAATTATTGATAATTGGAAGAATCAGGTGATGGCCGAGAGCAGGCAGGCTGCACAGCAACAAGAACAGTATACACCCCAGCCAATTCAGCCAGATGCAAAGGCAGTTGTGTGGCAAGAAGACAATCCGTGGTTTGGACAAGATGAAGAAATGACTAGCTTTGCATATGGAGTACATGAAAGGCTAGTTAATAGAGAAGGTATTGACCCAAGCAGTGAAGAATATTATCAATTAATTGACTCTCGTATGAAAGAAGTTTTTCCTACGCAACTCGGTGGCAGTAACCAGCGCACCCAAGAATCTGCGGTTATTGTAGACACTGCACAGCCCAGAAGGGCTAAACCGGTGGTCGCACCAGCAAGTAGAAATGCTGGGGCAGCACCACGCACCGTTAAATTAACAGGAACCCAAGTTCGGCTCGCGAAACGCTTGGGACTCACAAATGAGCAGTATGCAAAACAGCTTATGAAGGAGATGGCATAATGTCTGATGAACGCGCACCACGGGAGCCACGCACTCTCGAGAATCGTGAAAACGAAAAAAGAGAACAGTCGTGGGAACCTGCATCAATTTTACCAGACCCCGATCCCCAAGACGGATGGGTGTTTAGATGGATACGAACAGCAATGGTTGGCAACGCTGACAATACGAATGTGTCAAAACGCTTTCGTGAAGGCTGGGAACCAGTTCGTGCCGAAGATCATCCAGAGTTACAGATTATGAGTGATCATAAATCGGAATGGGGTGCAAAGGGTGGAATAGAAGTTGGCGGACTCTTGCTCTGCAAGGCACCACAAGAAACTGTGGACCAAAGACGGGCATATTACAAACAACATGCTGAGTCTCAGATGCAAGCAGTTGACAACAACTATATGCGTGAGAACGATCCTCGGATGCCAGTTCTTGCGCCTGATCGTAAAACTCGTGTAGCATTTGGTGGTGGAAACCGCTAGGTGTTTTAAATTAATTAGTAAATAGGAAAATATTATTATGGCTACTTCAGCTTCACCGTATGGAGCCAGACCTATTGGTACACTAAGCGCATCAGGGTCGTATTCGGCCAAGGTGCGTCATTTACCAATTATTACCACATATGGAACTGCTATTTTTAATGGCGATTTCGTTAAGGTTGCAGCAGACGGTACGATTGCAAAAGATACCGGTACAGCTACTTTAACCAGTTGTGGTATTTTTATGGGATGCTCTTATACGGACCCAACGACTGGACAACCGACATATAGCACACAATGGCCAGCATCAAATGCAGCAACCGATGCAATGGCTTATGTGGTAGATGATCCTTTTGTCGTTTTCCAAATGCAGGCTGACGAAGCAGTGAATACCACAGATCGTGGTCTAAACTGTGACGTTATACAAACCGCTGGATCTACTTCCATCGGTAAATCTAAAAATGCGATTGATGGTGACAGTTGTGCTACAACTAATACGTTGCCTCTTCGTATCCTTGACTTCGTTGACGGGCCTAACAGTCTGCCTCCGAAGGGAACGACCGCGAGTGATGCCTACCCTGACGTCATTGTGAAATTCAATGCTGCGTCGAGTGGGTCAGCCTCTAATCATTCATACTTAAACGCCACTGGCGTATAATAGGAGACTGACAAATGGCTATATCACGCGCACAATTACTCAAAGAACTTTTGCCTGGGCTTAATGCTCTCTTTGGGATGGAATATGCACGGTATGATGACGAGCATAGTGAAATCTATGAGACTGAAAGTTCAGATCGGTCCTTTGAGGAAGAAGTAAAGCTTTCGGGCTTCGACGCTGCTCCCGTTAAAGACGAGGGGTCAGCAATTTCATACGACGCTGGACAGGAGAGCTTCACGGCTCGCTACAACCATGAGACCATCGCCATGGGCTTTGCTATTACCGAGGAAGCAATGGAAGACAATCTCTATGATTCCTTGTCGGCTCGTTATACTAAAGCCTTGGCTCGCGCCATGGCTCACACCAAACAGGTTAAAGCTGTTGTTCCGTTGAACAATGGATTTACTGCCGCCTACCAGAGTGGCGATGGTGTAAACTTATTCACAGCATCTGGTGATGGTGTAACTGGTGGTGACGGTCACCCACTCGTTTCGGGTGGTAAGAACTCTAACCGTCCAGCTACAGCCGTCGACCTCAATGAGACTTCTCTTGAGGCTGCTGTTATTCAGATTGGCAAATGGACAGATGAGCGTGGTCTAATGATCGCTGCTCGTCCCCAGACGCTTGTCATTCCGCCCGATCTTCAGTTCGTGGCACAAAGAGTGATGAAATCTGAGCTTCGTCCTGGAACTGCTGACAACGACATTAACGCTGTGCGTTCAATGGGTGTTGTACCTGGCGGAACTGTTGTAAACCATTATCTAACTGATACGGATGCATGGTTCTTGCTAACAGACGTTCCTAACGGAATGAAGCACTTTAATCGTGTAGCACTTGAAACAAGCATGGACGGTGACTTTGACACTGGAAATGTACGTTACAAAGCTCGCGAGCGTTACAGCTTTGGTGTCTCTGACCCACTAGGGGTCTGGGGATCACCCGGAGCGTAGTATAAGTACGGGGGTGGGAGTCTATTTAACCCCAAAAGTTTTGACTACTGAGACTCCTGCCCCTTTTTTTCTGACTATCGGAAACGATAGAAACTAGCCACTACAGGAGAAAGACATGGCTAACACAACTTTTCAGGGCAATGTTCGGGCAGAAAGTGGGCTTGAACAGGTAACAAAGAATGCAACTACGGGTGCATACACTACTAACTTTGACGTAGACTCAAGCGGTAATGTTTCAGGTACTGGTACGCTTAAGCTGACTGGTGCTACGAACATGCTTAGTGACTACGAGTCTATTACCACTGCAACGAAAACCTTAACATCGGCTGATTCTGGTACGGTTTATGGTTTTAATAAAGCAGATGGTATTGTAGTTACACTTCCAACTCCAGCAGCAGGAATTCAGTATACGTTCCTCGTGGAGACGACCTTCACTTCAGCAGGGCAGATTAAGACTGCTACTACCGACGGAACCGATGGGTTCTTAGGAACTGCTTTCTTGTTTGACACAGGAGAGATCGGAGAAACCGACAACTTCCACCCAGCGTCATCCAATGATGTTATTGATTTGGGTGCCATTGAGCAGGGCTGGTTGACGGGTGGTTGGATTAAGCTCACAGGAGTGAATACAACCACATGGTGGGTTGAAGCATTCTTGATGGGTGATGGAACACTGGCTACTCCGTTCACGGATAGTTAAGATTAATTAAACAAGATAGGGCCATCCACCTGTTTGGGTGGGTGGCCAGATCTTCTGCTATGGGCAGAGCGAAAGCTCCCGTACCCATAAGGAGATTTAGATGGCTGATGCAGTAACTTCGCAAACCTTGCAAGATGGCGACAAATCTGTCGTGATGAAGTTCACCAACATATCCGACGGCAGTGGCGAAGCTGCTGTTAAGAAGGTAGACGTTTCCGCACTACAAACTCAATCAGGTTCAGGTGCAGCATGCACTGGAGTATCTATTCAGTGTGTCTGGTATGAATGCAATGGTATGAGTGTAGACTTGCTCTGGGATGCTTCCACAGATGTCATTGCTTGGACTCTTAGTGGGTATGGATACTTTGACTTTAGATCCGCTGGACCTCTGATCAATAATGCGTCCAGTCCAACTGGCGATATAATGTTTACCACAACAGGACATGCAAGTGGTGATCGATATGCGATCATGCTGAAGATGGGCAAGAGCTACGAATAATGCCTTTTAAAAGTGATAATAATGGTATAATAAAAAAATCTGTAACAAATGCATTTAGTAAAAATGGTTCATTACAGGATTATGCTAGAATGAGAAGCGGTGGTATAATAAAAGAAGGTTCTAGGACACCTGGAAAAGTTGTAAAGTTTAACCAGCAATGCTTGGATAAATTTAAGGATAGTTGATTATGCCTAAAAAAAAATTAACCAAGAGGCAAACAGATGCGCTTAAGAAACATTCTAAACATCATACGAAAAAGCATATGGCGGCTATGCGTAAGTCTATGGCGTCGGGCTCGACGTTTACGGCGGCTCATAAAAAAGCCATGAAAAAGGTAGGTAGGTAGTGGCTACATCAGGAACTGCAACATTTAATCTTGATATCTCGGAAGTTGTTGAAGAGGCATTTGAACGATGCGGTATTCAATTAAAGACGGGATATGATATGTCCACTGCTCGTCGCTCGCTTAATTTGCTGAGTCTCGAGTGGGCAAACCGTGGATTAAATTTTTGGTGTGTAGAAGAGGGAACGGCTAGTACAGTTGCTGGTACGCCTTCTGTTACATTGCCAGCAGATACGATAGACCTTATTGAGCATTGGATTCGTGATGGATCTGGTACATCACAAAGTGATTTACCTCTATCTAGGTTTAGTGTTTCTCAGTATGCAACTATACCTAATAAGCTTTCTGAGGGTCGCCCAGTTAATATTTATATTGACAAGCAAAGGGCTGCTCCTGTTGCATATTTATGGCCTACTCCTGATAAGGTTTACACATTGGCATATCAAAGAATTAGGCGCATAGAGGATACTGGAAATGTAGGATCTACTAACCCTGATGTGCCAGCGAGATTCTTACCACCATTAGTTGCAGGATTGGCATTTAGATTGTCACAAAAATATCCAGAAGCATTTATGCGTTCTGGTGAACTTAAAGCTGAGTATGAATTTCAATGGGACTTAGCCCAGCAAGAAGATCGTGATCGTGCTTCGGTGCATTTTGTACCAGGGGGCTATTAATGGGTAGTTTTGCTAATGGGAAATATGCTTTTGGTTTCTGTGATCGCACCGGTTTTAGATACAAGTTAAAGGACTTGGTTCCTCAAGTGAAAGCAGGCCGTATGACTGGCTTAATGGTCGGTCGCGATATGCTTGACGAGGACCAGCCTCAAAATTTCTTAGGCAGACTTGGCGACTACACAGACCCACAAGCTATCAGAGATCCCAGGCCAGATATAGCACAGGATACTAGTAGAAAACTTTTTGCATTTGATCCAGTTGGTAATGGTAATGGTGGTGGTGCAGGAAATATTGTAGCACATGGAAAGGTAGGAACTGTGACGGTGACAACATGAACTATACTGAATTGACAGCGGCTATTAAGGATTACACAAATAACACTGGCACTGACTTTACGGCAGCAATACCTACGTTTATTAAACAAACTGAGCAAAGAATATACCGTTCTGTGAATTTACCTGTTAACAGAAAAAATGTAGCTGGTACACTGACAGATGGTAATGCGTACCTGACAATGCCGACAGATCCTACGTTTCTGTTTCCCCTGTCCTTGTCGATAACAAGTTCTAGCAATCAGATATTTTTACTGAATAAAGATGCAAACTTTATCAGATCGACTTATCCGAATGCCAGCACGGAAGGTACTCCGAAGTATTACGGTGTTTTTGACTCAACTACATTTATTGTCGGGCCTACGCCCGATGCAGATTATGTTACTGAATTGCATTATTACTATATGCCCAATTCGATTGTTACAGACAGTACGTCATGGCTTGGAAATAACGCTGATACAGTATTATTATACGGATCACTATTAGAGGCCTACACTTATATGAAGGGTGAGCCAGATATGATGCAACTGTATCAACAAAGATATCAAGAAGCATTGGAACTACTTAAAGTACAGGCTGAAGGCAGAATGACCGGAGATGAATATAGAGATGGCATGATAAAGGTGGCTGCCAGGTAATGTTTGATATTGACTCAGGAGTAGGAAACGTAACGGTTACCACAAGCAAGAATGGTAATCTTGGTCCAAGCCATTGGGCAGAAAGGGCTTCAGATATGATTATTTCTGTAGGAAAGAATGCTCATCCTACTATTGCTGAACAGGCAAAAGAGTTTAAGGCTTATATTCATAAGGCGGTACAGTATTTTATATGGGAAGCGATTAAAGAAGATCGCTCTAAGGTCATTACCCTGCTGAGATCAGCGGGTCATAATGATTTGGCTAATTCAGTGGAGAAATTATAATGGCTATATCTCAAGCGATGTGCACCTCGTTTAAGAAAGAGTTGCTAGAAGGAAAGCACAATTTTCTTAATTCTGGTGGTGACACTTTTAAGATTGCACTCTATACAAGCAGTGCATCGTTAGGTGCCAGTACTACTGCGTATTCTAGTACTAATGAAATCAGTGGTACAAACTATAGTGCCAAGGGAAATACGCTAACGAGGGTCGATCCTTCGACTAGTGGAACAACGGCTCTAACCGATTTTGCAGACACCTCATGGTCTACTGCAACATTTACGGCTAATGGTGCGTTGATATTCAATGAAGATACCACTGGTGATACATCTGTTCTTGTGTTGGCCTTCGGTGCAGATAAGACAGCTACTGCTGGTACATTCACGATTGCTTTCCCTGCGGCAGATGCGAGTAACGCGATAATTCGTATAGCCTAGAATGGCTGATATAACAGGCTGGGGCCGATCTACATGGGGTTCTGGCACATGGGGTGAAGCTATACCTGTAGAAGTTACAGGTGTAGCAGGAACGAGTGCAGTAGGTGATGAGTCGGTAGTAATAGATGTTACTATTACCGAAACAGGGTTAGCAGGTACTGGCTCAGTAGGGTCAGTATCTGTAACAGCAGATGCAAATCTTACTGCTACGGGTGTAAGTGCAACAGGAAGTGTAGGAAGTGTTACGGTAACGGGAACAGCAAATGTTACCTTAACAGGATTAGCTGGGACAAGTGCGGTAGGTTCGGTTACAGTAACTGGAGATGCCAATTTATCTGTAACAGGTGAAACGGCAACAGGATCTGTCGGCTCGGTAACAGCAACTGGTGGTACTGGAGTAACAGTAAGTGCGAGTGGTGTGGTTGGTACGACAGGAATAAGCAGTGTACAGATATGGACGATAATAGATGATTCACAGACACCAGATTGGGCAGCAGTTAGCGACTCACAAACACCTTCTTGGTCTAGTGTAAATGATGCACAAACACCAAGCTGGTCTGATGTCAGTGATTCGCAAACACCAAGCTGGTCCGGAGTTAGTGATTCTCAAACGCCAGACTGGGAAGAAGTCCCAACATAACAATAGGAATTAAGCATGGGAACATATGTAAATAATCTGAGACTTTTGGAAATCACTACGGGTGATGAGTCAGGTACCTGGGGAACCAAGACCAACACAAACTTAGAGCTAATAGCTGATGCGTTTGGTTCTGGCACAGAGGCCATTACTACTAACGCTGATACTCATACTACGACCATAGCAGATGGTGCAGCAGACGAAGGTCGTGCGATCTTCCTTAAGTACACAGGTACTTTAGACTCTGCTTGTACGATTACGATTGCACCTAATACTGTTAATAAGGTTTGGTTCATTGAGAATGCTACAAGCGGCTCACAGAATATTATTATCAGTCAAGGCTCTGGTGCTAACATCACCATAGGTAATGGTAAGATAGCAGCAGTGCTTACAGATGGTGCTGGATCTGGAGCAGCAGTACTAGATGCATTTGCTGACCTAGAGCTAAGTAGCACACTTACTGTAGCTGGTGCAGTCACTATGAGTGGTGACGCTAGTGTTGGAGATGATCTGACACTTGGAAGTGATGCGGCTGTCTTAAACTTCGGTGCTGACTCAGATGTGAATCTGACTCATGTGGCTGATACAGGATTGCTTCTCAATTCTACGATGGCAATTCAATTTAATGATGCCAGTCAGTATATAAATGCTCCTTCAAATGCGATACTGGACATTAATGCTACAGACGAAATTGAACTTAATGCAACAGCAGTTGATTTAAATGGAACATTGGACGTATCGGGTACATCAACACTTACTGGTAATGTTACAATGTCAGGAGATGCAACCGTCGGAGATGATCTCACCTTAGTGAGTGATGCTGCGGTTCTGGGGTTTGGTGCGGATACAGATGTTACGCTAACCCATGTAGCAGATACAGGATTACTTCTGAATAGCACTATGGCTTTGCAGTTCAACGATGCTAGTCAATATATCAATGCTCCTTCAGCTACGGTTCTAGACATCAATGCCACAGACGAAATCGAATTAAACGCTACCGCAGTAGATCTTAACGGAACGCTAGATGTTTCTGGCACATCGACACTTACGGGAAATGTCACAATGTCAGGAGATGCAACGGTTGGTGACGATCTTACGCTGGTCAGTGATGCGGCAGTTTTAGGTTTTGGTGCAGATACGGATGTGACTCTGACTCATGTTGCAGACACAGGGTTGCTACTAAACAGCACCATGGCTATCCAATTCAACGATGCTAGTCAGTATATTAACGCCCCATCAAACGCAATATTAGACATTAATGCTACTGACGAGATAGAATTAAACGCCACGGCAGTAGACCTAAATGGTACACTGGATGTTAGCGGAACATCTACCTTAACAGGTAATGTATCGGCTGGTGCTGACATTATTATTGGTGCCACTGACAAATTACGGCTAGATGGATCGGCATCAGGCAACACCTACCTATCAGAATCTGCGGGAGATGTGGTAACCCTCACTACCGAAGGGATTGATTCTTTCCTTTTCGCTTCAAGTGGCGGAAATCCATATATAAGACTGCAGGCAGGTAATACTGGTGTAGGGGCTATTCAATACTATGAGAACGATGGGGGTAGTGGCCAAGTACTTCACTTCCAAGCAGGGGTTAGGGGAGCAGATAACAAGTACTACATCAGTTCTAACGCCACTATCCATACCAATTATGCTATCCAGTGTAGTGGAGAAGATGTAGCTGTTGGTGGAGCATTATCAAAAGGTTCTGGATCATTTAAGATCGACCATCCATTGCCTTCAATGAAAGATACGCATGATTTATATCATTCGTTTATTGAGGGACCAAGAGCCGACTTGATTTATCGTGGGCAGATAGACCTTGTAGATGGACAAGCTACAGTAGAGATGAACGCTGAGTTTGGAATGACTGCTGGAACTTGGGAATTATTATGCAGAGATGCTACCTGTTTTACTACAAACGAGACAGGCTGGGATATGGTTAAGGGTTCTGTATCTGGAAGCACTTTGACTATTGAATGCCAAGAGAGCGATTGCACTGATACAGTGTCATGGCTTGTTGTAGCTGAACGTCAGGATCAACATATGTATGATACGGAATGGACGGATAGCGATGGAAGGCCAATCCTTGAACGTGAAAAACCAGAGGAAGTTGAAGACCTATAGCATGGAAAGCGAAATGATGAATTTAGTATCTCTGCTCGCTATACCAGCTGCAGCAGGGGCCGCTTATGGCGGAGTTAAAGCTGGATTAAATGGGACTAGACAGTCCCTCGCTCAGATAGAGCGCACTGTAGAACGTATAGGACAAAAGGTGGATACCCATGGGGAAAGGATCGCAGCAGTCGAAACGCAAGCAGAAAACCTTAAAGAACGAGTCGCAAACAACACAACAAAAACCTGATTCTCCAAATACAAGACGTAAACTTTTGACTATGGAGCAGGCGAGTATATTTAAACAATTGATTCAAGCAACTAATGAAGCACAGGCTCAACTTAATTTTGCATTAAGTGCTGCTGGGTTAGCTGAAAATGTAATTATTGGTGGAGACTTAGATGGAGAAAATCCACATTTTGTAATCACAAAACAGTGAGATAATTAATGGCTATAACATATCGTGGTGAAAGATTTTCAGGATATAACAAGCCTAAGCGTACACCCAAAGCTAAAAAGTCACATGCCGTTTTGGCAAAGGAAGGAAGCAAGGTCAAGCTTATAAGGTTTGGCCAGCAAGGTGTTAGTGGTGCTGGTAAAAACCCTAAAACAAAAAAAGGTAAGGCTAGACGAAAAAGCTTTAAAGCTCGTCATGCTAAGAATATCAAGAAGGGTAAGATGAGTGCAGCTTATTGGGCTAACAAAGTTAAATGGTAAGGATATTTTTGATAGGATTAAGTTTTTTTGCTATAACAGGATGTGTAAAAACTATGAGTGATTGTCGTGCATATAATATCCCTAACGATATACGTTGTACGAATTCTTTATTTATAGTAGGTCAATAATATGGCATTGATGAAGATTGCCCCGAAAGCGGGTATGGTTACTGACGGCACCAGGTATTCTGCTGAAGGAACATGGTATGATGCTGATAAGGTCCGGTTTCGTAAGGGTTTTATAGAAAAGATCGGTGGATGGTCTAAGTATATAACTGCTCGTTTTTTGGGCGTATGTAGAAGTCTCCATGACTGGGTGACTGACGACGGTGGACAATATCTAGGTCTCGGGACGACATTAAAGCTATACGTTAACCTGGGTGGTGGATATTATGATGTTACTCCGATTCGCAGTTCTGTAACCCTGGGTACAGACCCAATAGCTACTGTAGACGAGACTGCTGTGATCACAATTACTACATCCGGTGCTCATGGGGCAGTGGTAGGAGACTATGTGACTATAGCTGGCGCGACAGCATCAGGTGGGATTGGTACTGGTAGCCTGAATAAAGAGCATCGTATTGCAGCATTAGGTGCTCCAGATGGGTCTGACACTACTACTAAGTTTCGTGTCGTATGCGATGCTCAGGCTACATCTACAGATACAGCCGAAGGCGGGTCAAGTGTAACTGCTGCATTTCAAATTAATGTAGGCCTGGATACTTATGTATCTGGTGGTGGTTATGGCTCAGGCACTTGGGGTGCAAGCACATGGGGATCGGCCACAGGAATTGGACAAGCGAACCAGCTACGTCTCTGGTCTATAGATAACTTTGGTGATGACATGCTTGCATGTGTACGCCAAGGTAAAATCTTTTACTGGGATGAAAGCAATGGAACTTCGACTAGAGCAATACCTTTAGAAGAAGTTGTCCGTAGGTCTCTAACTCTTACATCGAATCCTATAACAACTGCAAGTGGTAGCACGGTTGTTACGGTAAAAGATAAAGGTGGGCATGGTGCAGCCGTCGGAGATTTAGTGACGATAGCAGGGGCTACTGCAACTGGTGGCATTAGTGCGGCAAGATTAAATGTAGAAATGACAGTTGCTTCTGTAACGAATAAGGCGGAGTTCACGGCAGATCTCGGTGGCGCCAATGCTTCTGGTACTGCAACTGCTGGTGGATCGAGTGTTACAGCTTCTTACAAGGCAGGTACTTACTATCCCCCGGTCGGTGCTATTCAAGTCTTAATGTCAGATGTAGCCAGACACGTTGTATGTCTTGGAGCCACAGATATAAACTCTACAACAATAGATCCATTGAATGTGAGGTGGTCTAGCTCTGAAACTGTAGGCACATGGCAAGCATTGGCTACAAACAGCGCTGGTGGTCAGAAACTGTCATCAGGCTCTGAGATCATTGCAGGCATGGCAACCCGACAGGAAATACTGATTTGGACTGATGCAGGTATGGTCAGCATGAGATATGTGGGCAGTCCCTTTTATTTCTCATTTACAGAAGTAGCAAGAAGTATTTCAATGATCTCTCCAAATGCTGCAGTAAACGCTAACGGAACAGTTTACTTTATGGATCGTGGAGCTTTCTATAGGTATGCTGGTAGTGTTCAAAAGCTACCGTGTCCTATACTAACGACAGTGTTTGATGATTTTGATACAGATCAAACATTTAAAGTTGTAGCAGGATCAAATCCAGATTTCTCAGAAATTATATGGTTCTATCCATCTGCATCAGGAGATGGCAGTAATGATAAGTATGTAATTTTTAATTATGAAGAGAATGCTTGGTATGCAGGAAGCTTGGCCCGTGGACAATGGAACCAGGCTGTAACTAAGACATACCCCATAGCTTCTTCCATACTTACAAAAGAATTGGCTACCAATCCACTGACCACAACTACTGCCTCTACGAGTAATGTTTCTATTAGCAGTACAAATCATGGATTATCTGTAGGTGACACTATCATAATTAAGGGTGCATCAGCAACTGGAGGGCTAGAAGCCTTACTGCTAAACAACCAACATACCGTAGTCTCGGTCACAGATGTTGATAATTACACCATTACGATAGCAGATACTGCTACAGCAGACACAGGTGGCGGTGGAACTGTAGAGATTTTATACGAAAACGTATTATATAACCATGAAAGTGGACATGACGATGATCAGTCTGCAATGACAGCATATATAGAAACAGGCGATATGGACCTTGGAGAAGGAGATAAAACTTGGTCTATCCATAGGATAATACCTGACATTCATTTTAAGAATGCTGAATCTACTGATGAAGTTACTATTAGTCTTAATGGTCATAACTTTCCAGCAGATAGTCAAAGTTCCATAGCCTCAGCAGCTTTTACCTCGAGTACTGATCAGGCTCATGTTCGTGGGAGAGCTAGGCAGGTATCCATGAAGGTACAAAGCAGTGGTGCAGGATATGGATGGCGTGTAGGATTTGTAAGACTTGATGGCAGAGAGGATAGCAGACGATGACCTTAAAAGTATACCGGCCACTTAATGTGGCACCATCAGAATACGATGAGATTAACGAAAGCATATCTCGTAGAACTATTGAACAAAACTTTCAGGATGTTAGCAGTGATTTAGAATCTGTTAAAACACAAGACGATAAAGACAGTTCTTTGTCATTGCGTAAATATCAATTCTTATTGCTAGGAGCCAGTAATGGCTGATACATTAAAGGTACTGGGACAAGTGGCACCTGCTGATACGAACAATGCAGACCTGTATACCGTGCCTGATGACACGATGACTACAGTAAGCTCACTTGTCGCCTGCAATCTCACAGGGAACACGCCAAACATTAGGGTGGCTGTGCGTCCGCTGGGTGCAACCGTAGCAAATGAACACTACATCTACTACGGGAAAGCGTTAGCAGCTAATGATTCTGTTTTTATAATTATTGGTATCACCCTACAGAACGGAGATGTGGTGACAGTGAGATCTTCAGCGGCAGATGAAGTAGCCTTTACTCTATTTGGCGTGGAGACTAGTTAAATGGAATTAGCTTCTCCCTATGGTGGCCTAGCTGGATTACGTGGAAAGATGATGTCTAGTAATCCATATCAGCCACAGCCTGGTATGGTCGAACAGTTGGGTCGTCAAGATATGGGCCAACCATTTCAAAATATGTCACTTGATGCACCTACATCTCGTATGATCGGTGTAGGTCAACAGATGTCTGCACCAGACATGTCAGGACATAGGGCTGATGTTCAGGCTCGCTATGGTCTTACCGATGAAGAGACTACTGCTGCTATAGAGTCGAGAGGTCAAAGTTTAGGTGGTAGACCTCCAGTACCAGGTGCTACAAGCTATGATGGTACACCTCTACGGCCTCAAGAAGATCCTAGCCAAATGATTGGGGCTGCTAGGCCGTCACCATATGATTTAGCAAGGATGGGGCCGATGATAGAGCAGGCTCCACCTAGACCAATGAGTGGACCAGGCTTTGCCAAACCTTTATCTCCAGCACCTTCAGAACAAGGCACTGGCGGTGGATTAGCAGAACAAGAATGGAGATTAAAAATTGAACCAGTGGAGATGAGTATGGGTGGCAGAATTCCAGGTTATCAGAATGGTGGCCCTCCTGGGGCGAATAATCCATTTAAATTAGGTCCATACAGTTGGGAGTCGAAGTTTAAAGGAGTACCTCACAAGCCTGCTATGTTTTCACCTGGTAGGTTGGGGCCACAAATGACTGAAGTCGAGTCCCTTATAGCAGCAGGTGAAGCTAGGGAATCTATGGCTAAAGACTTAGCTGACTATACTGCAAGAAGAGAAAACTTAAAACCTCTACCTTCTCCATCGGCTCCTCTCGAGCCTGGTGAGCGAGGATATGTCGCAGACGGTGAATGGGAGAATCCAGAATTAGGAAGGGGACCATATGTTTCGCCCCGTGAATTGTTTGAAAACGCTGAAATGCAAGAATTACTTATGGATCAGATAGGGACAAGAGACGATTATATACGAGATAGTGTTATGGATAGTTTCTTGTCGGGCATACCAGAAAAGGCTGTTGCAACAAGGAGTCCTTCTAGTAGTGAGTTGGACATAGAGCCTATGGCAGAATGGCTTATGGAAAATGATATAGCTAAAAGAGTAGAGGCTCAAGAAAGAAATGCTCAGTTAGAAGCACTGTTTAATGAAAGAAGGGCGGATCGTGAATTGCAAGAAGTAAATTCGATGTCACAATTACTTGGTAATACTTTAGAGGCTAGAGATTCTGACCTTAGTAGTAAATTTGATAGAATGATTGCTGAAAAAGCAGAGGCTGAAGAGAGGAATGCTCAGTTAGAAGCACTGTTTAATGAGAGAAGAGCAAGTCGTGAATCGGAAGAAGCAGGTGCGATGTCGCGATTATTAGGTAATTATTTAGATAGACCAGTATATGATGAAGATTTTATGAGACCTCTTGGAACCGGAGCGACCGCACCTCCTCTAATTAGCAGAGCGTCTGGTGGTATTATTGGTTTGGCACACGGTGGTATGGTGCCAGATTATGCACATGGTGGAGAAGTGCCAGGATACTTCCTTGGTGGCTTAATGAAGGGGATTAAGTCTCTAGGTAAAGGACTCGGGAAGGCAGCAGGAGTAGCAGCACCATTTGCAAGTATGATTCCTGGTGTAGGCACATTAGCCGGAATGGGATTAGGTGGATTAGGTACAGCACTTGGCGATGTAACATCGGGTAAAGGTTTTAACTTGGGTCGATTGGCACAAGGTGCTAATAGGGCTCGTATGATTGGAAACCTTGGCGACAAGCTAGGTGACATTGAAGGACTAAAAGATAAGGGACTATGGGGTGGGATTAAGACAGCCCTTACTGATAAAGATATTGGTAAACAAGTCCTTGATGTAGCTGGTGATATAGACCCAGGAGATCTACTATCACTTGGCGTAACCGAGGCAGCTGGCCAAAGAGGTGCCGCAGAACAAGCCGCTCAAGGAGAAGGTGGGTTTGGTAATGTAGGCATGGTAAATCCAATGAGTACGCAGGGGCGTGTTATGCCTGGACAAGTTACTCAACAACCTCAACGTCAAGGTGTTGCAGGACAACTAACGTATGGCAATCAACCAGCAGTAAATTATGCCCAAGCATCTGGTGGCTTGATACCAGGCTACCAGTATGGTGGAATGTATGGTGACGAAGAAGGTGGCGATGAGTTTGGTGTAGCACCATATCTTCCAAGAACTATGCCACAAGGTAGAGGTACTGGATCTCGTAGGTCTCGTGTTACACGACCAAGAATAGCACCTCGAGAAGATGAGTACGAGGCGCCTACTCAACCTGTTGTAGATCAGGTTAGAGATGTTGTTCCACAGACAGCTGCCTTTATGCCAGAACCTGGCGAAGAAGGCGAAGGTGAAGGTGAATTAGATCCGTTTGCAACTGCCGATCCAGGAGAGTATGGACAAGCACCAGAACGTAGCATAGAAACTACTTATGACATGAATCCTTACGGGGACATTCCTGAAGAGGTGCGTGAAGGCAAGCGAGAAATGACCCAAGAAGAGATCGACAAACGTGCTGGCAAGATGGAAAAAGAAATGGAAAGACAGGTAGAGCAAGCACAGACTGAAGCGAAGAAAGAGCTTGCCGCAACCAACCAGCTTGATCCAGATGATGCAGGCGAACAAGTTGAAGAAATGGGTGAGGTGGATGAGCAGGATCTATATACCATAGACGATAAAAAAGCAGCAGACATGAAGAAGGATGCAGCCGTAGCACCTTCAGGAAAACTTGATCTTAATACTGGTGAGGTAACACGAGACGAAGAGTACATTGCAGCACAAGGTCCATACATGGGACATGGCTATGACCAAGGCTTATCTGGTTCAGCCGGAGCAACAAGAACAATGCCTGGTTCAGAAGCGACAGGCCAGACCATGGCTACTGGACCAGTTAATCCGTCTTCAGGTGCAGGATCAGGATTCTACGGTGAAAAGAAATGGTTTGACCCAAATGCAGAGGCTCCTGTTGATAAGCAAATGAGTGGACTTGATCCACATCAACTTCCGAGAACTGCTGAGGACTTCGCAGCCACAGGTGATGCTGGTGGTGCAGGGCTTCTGTCTAGACTCGGGATGGCTGAAGGTGGCTTAGTAGAAAATGTAAGTCCTGAAGATTTGCAAGCCTTAGCACAGGCATCAATGCAACTAGACTCTCCTGGTTCAAGAGAAACAGTAGAACGAGTAATGAGAAAATATCAGTTAACTTCAGCAGATTTGAATCAGCTAATACAAGCATTATCACAACAGATGGCCGCTACACAGCAACAACCTATGCAGGAAGGTGGTCTAATTAATGGTGGTGGCGGAGACGCAATGGCTGATGACATTTATGTAAATGCAACGATGAATGCCAATGGTGATAAACAAACTATAGCTGTATCTGCTGGAGAATATATTGTGCCAGGTGATGTTGTAGGCCACTTAGGTAGTGGCAACACAGAGCGTGGTGCAGACGTAATGGATCAATTTGTTACGGATGTTAGAATGGATAGAACGGGTACAGCAATACAGCCTGACCCAATTGATTTAAGCGAGGTAGTGCCTCTTAGCTATGGTGAAAGATATGAATAGACGATACCCCCCGTATCAAGCAGGAGGAGAAGTTCCCTCCGATATACGTAGACTTGTAAGTAGGATGCTTGGAGCTACGCAACCCACGATGGGTAGAGCATCTGGTGGAATGATTCCTGGCTATGATGAAGGTGGTGTACTTGAGACACAGGAAGCTAGAACTCCTCGTAGACGCGAGGATAGCTATCGTATAGACCTTCTTAAAAACATGTTTGATTCAGCCAAAGAGGAAGATGACCTATTAAAGAAGCTCTTTAAGTATGGTGGTGCTGGTATTTCAGGAACAACACTAGCAGGTGTAGATGCGGTTGTAGATATGATTCCGGGGTCAACAGGACTTATAGTCAACCCTACGTCAGGGCCAGACGCACTTAGTGATAGGGAATATAAAGATCGTATAATGAGTATGTTAGCAAAAAAAGCTCAGGGATGGAGAGGGAGGGCTTCTGGTGGAATGATATCTGGTTATGCTCCAGGTGGACCAGTACAGCAAAGAAAGGTTGAATCCTTTGTATCTCCTGAACAGGCACAGCTATCTGCTCAGTTGACAGGTAATATACAAAATATTGCTAGTCAGCCATATCAAGCATACGGTGGGCAAAGATTAGCAGGTACTACACAGGACCAAGCGTTAGCTAGGTCTGCTTATGGTGCCTATGGTCGTGGTACAGGCCCAGCAGGTACGCAACAAGCCGCAGATGCTTATACACAGGCACAAGGTATGGTTGGTGGGGCAGCCCAAGGAATACAAGGACTACAGCCACAGTATGGCCAATTAGCACAGCAATTCTCTCAAGGTGCTACAGGTGCACAACAACTAGGACAACGAGCCGAACTGCAAGGTCAGTTAGCTGGTGCAGGAATGAGAGGCACTGGTCGTGAGTCACAACAACAGGCTGGTCAAGCTGCTACAGCTATGCGTGGCGTAGGACAGCAAATGGGCGCTCCTAAGATGCAAACGCAAGCCAACCTACAGGACTACATGTCTCAGTATGGCAAAGGAGTTACCGATCCACAGCTAGAAGCTTTGAGAGAATTCCAACAAATACAAGGACAGGAACTCGCATCACAGGCAGCTACATCGGGTAACCTTGGTAGTATGAGACAGGGTGTTCAGGCTGCACAGCAGGCTAGAGATGTATCACAGCAGGCTGCAGACATTATTGGTGGCCAACAACAGAAAGCATTTGAGTCTGCACAGCAGGCATTCCAAGCAGATAGATCTGCACAACAGCAAGGTCTAGGACAACAGCTAACAGCAGAGCAACAAGCTGCTCAGGCTCAGGCTACAGGACAGCAACAAGCTCTTACTGCTCAACAGCAGGGATACCAAGCTGCCCAGGGTGGCACACAGCTTGGCCTACAAGGCTTAAAAGCTTCGGGCGAGATGCTTGGAAGACAGCAGGGTGCTGTTGATGCTCAAGGAAAGGCACTCGGTCAAGTGGCTCAAATGGGTGGCCAGATGGCTAACATCGCTGGTGGCATGGGTACACAAGCTCAAAGAGAACAGCAGATGCAAATGCAGAGGCTACAGGCCATGGAACAGGCTGGTGCTAGGACACAGCAAGAACAGCAAAGAGACCTAGATATTGGCTATCAAGACTTCCAAGAACAGCGTGATTATCCACAGCAACAGACACAGACTGCACTGAGCATGATGAATCAGTTACCATATCAGAATACTCAGGTCATCAGTGATTATAAAGCAGAACCTGGATTTATGTCTGATGCAACTGGTGCATACGGTGCGTACAAAGACTGGCAGTCAGGTCAAGAAACAGCAGATCCAAATGCAGAGATTCCCGATGATCTAGGTGATGAGTTTGGATTTGATGCAGATGGTGATCCAACAACCCCAGAAGTGCAGCCAGAAGTGCAGGGTGCAGGGGGAGGTTATGTGGCCAGCACTAATAATGGCTTAGGAATTTTAGCACCGTACCATCAAAAACTTATAGACGGCCTGTACGCAGGCGGAAGGATACACTATCAATGAGTGCTTCCATATCACAACAAAAGGCCTACGTAGAGTCTCTATCTCGTAAGGAAGTAGAAGATGGTCTACGAAAGGGGCATCCTATCATTGCGCAATATCTTTTTGCAGATAGAGCTAAAAGGATGCAACAGAATGATACGGCCATTGAAGCCTTAGAAAAGGCCGCTGGTATACCTGAGCCAGGTCAAGATATAGCAACAAAGCTTGCAGATTATTTAGCACAAGGTGCTGGACAAAATGCTGGACAACCTGGTGGACAACCTGGTGGACAGATGCCTGGTATGCCTGGTATGCCTGGACAAGGTCCGGGTCAACCTATGCCATCACCTGGTGTTCCTCAAGTTCCTGGTGGAGCAGGTGGACCTATGCCTGGAATACCTCGTATGCCACAAGGTGGAGCAATGGCCGCTGGAATGCCTATGGCTGGTGGTGGCCTTATCCCACGCTATCAAGAGGGTGGCTCTTACGGGGATCAGTATGAAGAAGACTTTCTGGACGATCCAGCAGTTGGGGATGATCCATTTGGCCCTTTTAATGAACAGTGGGTGTACGGCACTGATTGGTTGAGACCAAAAAGTAAGCTTGACTACGCATTGCTGGGAGCAGGAGCGGCAGCAACTGCAGCTAGTGGTGGCTTTGGAAGCCTCCCAGCAGCAGCAGGGTATATTGGGAGACAGGGTTTAAGAGGTTTAGCTGGGTACGGGGCAAAAAAAATAGCACCAAAATTGGCACCTCTGATAGGCAGAAAGACCGGTTATCAGATACCTAGTGTGTCAAGCCGTATAGCCGCAGCTGTAGGCAAGCCTGGTGTAGGTGCTGCTATAAGGCATCCATTCCGAGCTTTAGGAGGTGGCATATCCTCACTCAGGCTTCCACAATTTATGGGAGGCTCTGTAGGTGAATTTATAGGAAGACCACTAGTTCAAGGATCTGTTAAAGGTGGTATTCCAGGGTTTGTCAGTCGTGCCCTAACTGGTAAAGTGACGCCAGCCGCAGGGGCACAATCTATCCCTGCACATAAGTTCGCATCACAGATGCTTGCCAGGATGGGATTCGGTGGTACAACACTCGCAGCGCTTGGCTATGGCCAAGGTAGGGACAGTGCGGACGATGAGCCAGGGGGCACTGGTATGTTGGAAGAGGCATTAGCACTGGACATTCAGGATGCCCCCAAACCAGGGGCGGCCTATCAGAGTGTCCGTGACCAAATAGAACAATTCCAAATAGATGCCACAACACCAAATGCGAATGAATTAGCCCGTGAAAAGATTCTGCGAGATCAAGCCAAGAGATATGACAAACGCATAGCAGAGTTAGAAGGATTACAACCTACCGATGAACAAGCTGGTTTAAGTAGAGAAGCTGATTTATGGAAGTCGGTTAGTGATGTCTTTGCAGGAAGATCTACTGGTGGAGATAGTAGGTTCAGCACAATTGGCGATTCCCTTAGAGCCTTCGATAAAGAGCGCAAGACAGAGCAAGAATTGTTCCTCGAACAAGTAGCTGGCATGGAAGACGCACAAGCTGGTATACAGGCTGGGCTAGAAGGTGAGTTGGCTCAAAGACTTCGTGCTGGAGAAGCTTACAATCAAGCAATTCTTTCTACGCTTGAAAAAGATATTGCATATGAACAAGCTGAAAAAGAAACGGATGTATATAGTGCAGAGATGGTGGGTAAGGTTGCTGATTGGCTAGAAACTCAAGATACAATGTTAGCAACTGGTAGTGAAAACTACGATCCAGTCTTGGTTCAACAGGTTAGAGATAAGCTACTACGTACAATGATAGGAACGGGTGGAGTAGCAGATCCAGCCTTGATGCAAGCATTGAAGACTGAAGGTTTGCTCGGGGATGAAGAATCTCTGTGGCCTGGTTCGTTGGGGCAAGCAGGAATTTTCGGTGGTGGTGCCAACCTTGTTAGTAGGATTCCCCTTGGGCCATTCAAAGCTATCGGTGCAGCCAGACCACTAGTCACTGGAGCAGGAGCCGCCTTTGGCGGGATACGTGGACTAGGTGATCCTGACAAGTTCTTCGGTTAAAAATGGCTGAATCTCAGTGGTATACCCTTCCTGACGGCAGGCGAGTAAATATTCCAGCAAATGCTACTCGTAGTCAGTTGGATGGTTTATTTCGTGAACTTGCTCAAGAGTACCCTACAACGATTGGTACTTACTATAACTCCTATACATCCCCTTCCCAGAACGAAGATGGTAACATCTTTGGAGAAGTCCTCGAAGGTTTAAAGGGTATCCCGAAAGGTTATGCTGGCACCATGCTTTCAGGCCTGGGTGGAATAGCTGGCATACTGACACCACACAAAGATACTTATTTCGAGCGTGAGATCAGAAAAACACAAGATTACATCCAGAAATTAGGACGCAACGATAAGTATGCTGATTCTTATATAGCCAAGCTTGGGCAGGGCTTAGGATCAGGGGCAGCTTACTGGTCTGGTATTGGTGCGCTTAGACCACTACAGATGGGTAAATATGTACCACAAGTAGTGAAAGGCTTATCACCTCAAGCTGGTAGAGCCGCTTCCGACCTTGCCTCAAGAATGGGTGCATCAGGTTCAACAGCCGCAGGAACCGGACGCTTTGTAAAGGGAACCCTTGATCAGGCAGCAATGATTGCTCCGTTCAGTGTACCTATACAATGGGGACAACATGCTTCCCAGGTAGCAGACTACGAAGAGCGAACAGGTGAAGATGTGTCTGCCGCAAAAGAATTGCTTGGCTATGGCATGACTATACCACTAGCCCTGACAGAAGCTATCGGTGTTGGTTCACTTGGAAGTCTAGCACCAGGAGCATTCGGAAAATCTGCTCTGAAAAGTGGCCTAATGGCTGGTGCAAAAATGGGTCCGAAGGGTGTTCCTGCGTGGAAATCATTTGCTGCGGGAGCCTTAGAAGAGTCAGCCCAGGAAAGTGTTCAAACAATAGGAGCTGCAGCTGTAGCACAGGCATTATACGATGATGAAGCATATGAGAATCTAGGAGCACAGCTTTGGGAGGCAGCCACAGTAGGTGGTGGTGCTGGTGGTGTAATGGCACTCCTATTGAATGGTTATACAAGAAGAGTCGGTGGGGATGCATTTAATCTGAACAATGCAGCTGCTCAAAGAATAAAAAGAGATGAGCTACGGAAAGGTGGTCGCACAGAGGATACTACACCTGGCATACCAGAAACCAGACATACTAAGGCTACGGCAGGATTTGGACTGGCCAATCCAAACCTTACGGAAGAAGAACGTATCGAACAGGCCCAGAAAAGAAAAGAGTATCACTTAGATCAGATTGCTATAGAGCAACAGGTCAACGCACAGGAAGATTCCGAGTATACAGTCCTGTCACCACAGGAGTTAGAGCAAGAAGCTATACTAAGGGTAGAAAGAGACCTGGCAAGAGACCAAAAACTCTATGAAGAATCACAAGAAAGAGAAGAAGAAACAAAAACTGAAGTAGGCGTTACCTTCCCAGAGTTAGATGATATTGGTGGCATGCCTCTTGAAGAGATCATACAGCGACTCGAAGATGGTGAGATAACTCCTGAGATGTTTGAAGAGATTTGGACATCAGACCGGTTAAGCAGAGCAGGTAATGATAAGCGTGAAGAACTCAGAGAGTTTGTTATACGCAACTCGTCTGCACACAATCAATATGACGCAGGAGCTATAGCCGCTCTAGTATTCGGTGGTCATACAGATCTTGTACAGGATGCAGAAAGCAGTGAAAGTCTGTTTGGTGAAGGCACAGCAGAAGAACAATGGCAGAGAGCCAGAGAGATGTTGGCATCATACCTATCTCCCGAACTGGCAGTAAAGCTAGTTGGCGAAACAACAGAAGAAGGGATTATAACGGCACCCAGGGAAAACCTTGCTCCATCAGAAGTAAATGAAATCATAGAGCAAGCCAATCAAAACATTGAAAACTTTGATCGGTTGGCCGCTTATGATGCTGTCTATGGGTTCCAAGGTGGTGTAGACCTCTATGAGAGAGCACACATCCTGCATCAAGATAGAAGAGTCCAATGGAAAGCAAGGGACGGAAACTTAGAGCTACATATACGTGATGAATCAGATGAAAAGATTCTCGCTAAAGTGCAACAAGATACTCTCAAGACAGTTTGGAATGACAATGATAAAACTACATTTAGCAATGCTATAGACGAACTTCTGGCCCTAAAAAATATTCTCCTACCCAAGAGAAGTGTTGTTGGGGCAGGAGGAAAGGCCAGTCCGACTTTCAAGGCACTTGTGAGTGCTGTGACAGGGCGTGAGGATGGTAACATAACTGGTTTGAACAGGGCACAGAGAAAAGCCCTCTATGGCCATATTTTCAACATGCCTACATTTAGCACAGAAACCTTGCTACCAGATCTATCTCCACGAATGTATACCCCTCAACACATGAGTAATGTTATAGGTCGTTTAGCTGCCATCAGAGATATCGGCACAATCGAGGGTTCATCTCTTAAAAGGTATCAACTTGCTAGAGATCTCGTTAATGAGAATTTCTCTTCCGACCAATTAAATCAGCTATTGAGGCATCTGCAAGAAGGCAAATATATAGAAAATAATAAAGGTAGATATAAGCTTGTCGAAAACAATCGCTCACATGCTAGGGGACCAGCGGATATAGCCCGTGAAGAAGATATCAAGCAAAGGGCGGAACGCTTACGCCTGGAAGAGGCAGCAGAAGCTCAAAGGAATGATACTTCAACCAAGTTGCAAAGTTTTATCTCTGATCTGAAACAAAAGCTCGAAGCTCATATGAAGAAAAGAGGTTTGAGTCAATCAGGTATAGGGCATCAATTATCTGCTGATCTAGACGGTATGTGGGATGTAGTACTTGGAGAAAACGGTGTCGTCCAAAATCCTGAAAATATGCAGGACTTGCTAGTTGAATTCGATGGACCCAATGCTAAGATTTTATTGAATCTATCAGCTATAGATCCTAGTAACATGAGTGTGGATCAGATCGTTCAGCAATTCGATACCAAGATATGGAAAGCTTTTGAGGAATATGGTTATTACTTCCAAGATGAAATAGAAAGTATGGATGCACAGGCACAAAATAGATTTGTGTCTGAGGGAATGTGGCAGGAGTTTGATGCGGGTCCAGAATATCAAGAAGTTACTTATGAAGACTTCTCTAAATTGGTTGTTCCGGATGCGACAGCAGGTGATGCCAGAGCGTTGTTTATGGAGGACTTATCCAAAGGTCGAGTAGATAAGACTAAGTCCGCTGGAAAGGTTGCTCACTTGAAGAAAGGCATTCTGGGATATCTAAACAATAGTATTGAGGCCACTCAAGACAATCCACTGGTGGATGTGCTTCGTATTTTCAGCGCAATAGAGACAGGAGCACTAGGACTAAGAGGTCCAGGTCTGAGTTCTCTCGATCCAAATGCTCAGATCAGGAATCTTACTATCCTTCAAGGAGTAGACCCACGACATTTATCAGCACTCAAGAGAGCGTTAGAGACTGGAGACACAGAGTCGGAGGAAAAGATATTAGACCTCATCAGCAATGAAAAGGAAGCTGATATTCGTTTGGCTGATGCACCACCCAGAACTTGGGATCAAGAGATTTTCGACGAAGCGATGTACCAAAAAGAGCTTGAAGATACCAATCCGGGTGAAATTCCTCCTGTAGGAATAAATGCATCTGAGACTGCTAAAGAATCATACTACAGACTTAAGCGTGGTGAAAAGCCTTACGTAATGCCCCAAGCTCTGAAAGAGAAGTATCGGAGAAGGATAAGCTTTGAACCAACGAAAAAAATGTCTGAGCTACTTAAAAAGTATGGGCATCCAGAAATTAGTGCAGATAATCGTCTAACCAGTGAAGTTGTTATCGACAACGTAATAGATATGGATGGGCTTCCTGGAATAACCCATGACTCTAGCTTGGAAGAAGTGAGGGCTGCGATAACAAGACAACGTGATATATGGAAAGAGCCACTACCTTTCATTAAGTCAGAGAGAAAAACTGGTATTGCTAGTTGGAACATGGTTCATACAAAGGCTTTATGGAAACATTTAAGAGATATGCATGCATTCTCTGGAATCCCGATACAAGATCAAGGACGTATAAAGGAGCGGTTGAGCATGGAACTCGCCCGCTTGGCAGATACTGCACCAATTGCAGCCTTGCATTTCCGTAATAATGCGATGAACCTCTCAATGAGTGGCAACGCTTTGGGTGGAACTGTGTGGGTAGGGACCATAGAAAATGGTTATCCTGAATTTAAAACATTTGAGGGAGATGAAGTTACGATAGATGAAGCCATCGCTATGCTGCCGAATAAACAGGACAGGGAGTATGCAAGTCTATATCTAGGTGCTCTACGCTTCTTGGCCTACGAAAACAATGTCATACAGGCAGAGTCATTATTAGAGCAGGCTACACAAAAGCAAGAGCAGGTTCGGCAAAGACTACAGACTGTAGTAGAAGGAGCATTAGGCAAGCGTAAGAAGGACGAAATACTGAGCATAGAACAGCTACAAAGACGGATCACAAAGGCAGTCAAAAGCGGTCAGCTACCGAGTGAGACGACAGACTTAATGCTACAAGAATTGCAACTTGCATGGGACTCAAGCCAGCAGGACAATATAGCTTTCTTTAAGAAGAACTCTAAACGTCGTGAATGGAAAACCGACTACAAAATAAATGCAGATGGCTCTCTGGAAAGTATTCCAGCAAAAGACCTGTCGCCAGAACAACAGGTAGCGGATGCTCAAGAGTTAGTGCGTGAGATAGAATCAATGGGTGCTAACGAAATGTTTGAGGGTGGCAAGAATATCATGGCCTTCTCCAAGGCATATCAGAATGTTAATGAAAACTACAACTTACCCCTCTTGCTTGCGACTGAGCAGATAACACCGGAGATGGCAGAGTTTTTGAAGGGTCAAGCCTATGCACCATTGTTTAAGGATATAGGCATGATGGCATCTCATCCAATGGGGAGTAACGGGTTAATGCGAACCGTCGGGTTAGAATTTACACAACTTAAACAGCAATCAGGATCTGTATTTGACAATGCTCTGGACACTTTTCAAGAGTTACAGTCAATCGACATTGTAACAAATATTCAGTATAGCCAACTGGCGATGATCCGTGATGGCCTGACAAATGTAGCTGCACGAAGAACTCTTAATGATGCCCAAGCACTCGCGAAACTTGGCCAGGGCAAGCATAGCCTATTCTTGGGTACAGATAAGAAGCATGCTGGCCCCACTGTACTCAGGGTACAGGTTAAAGGGCAGGAGCAGTATCATCTTATGGCAGACCCACTGATGGCTGAATCTGTTATGATCTCAGGATTTCATGCTCCTCACCTCTTTTTCAAAGCTGCACGGTTTGCTGGCAGACTACAACGTCATATGATCGTAGACTTTCCAGCGTTCATAATTGACAACTTTGTTAGAGACCAAGGTCAGTTTGACCAATTATTTGGTGGCTCTACAGGATCATGGACACCTCTCGGTCCCCTGATAAAGGGTATCAAAACGGCAAATAAACCAGATGCGTTACTGGAAAGTAGAAAACTTGGTCTAGTAACAGGTGGTGGTGGTGCGTACCGCCTTGTCAGTGATCTCGCAGAGGGAGGGTCTGGAACTGCTGGTGAAACAGGAGCTGCAATAGCACGGACATTAGGGGAAAGATTAGGGATTAAATCTGAAAAATTCTCTAGAGCACAGGTCTCAGTAGATCAGGCCCGACAGCGAAAACGCTATGCAGAGTTGATGGAAGAAAAAAAGGCAACAGGTAAATTTAATTTCGACAACATGACAGCGGCAGATAGGTATGCACTTATTAAAATATACTATGAACATGCACAGCAACTCAGCGAATCGACTGCACGAAAGCAGGCGGCTGACATAAGCCTTGCAAGAACCGGAGGAAATGTCGCACAGGCCATGTTGGATGGACTCGAGGTTATGAATTTCGGAAGGCACGGCAGGTCTCCCACGATCAATATGTTGACATCACTGATCCCATTCATGGGTGGTGGTATCACTGGACTAGATACATATCTCCGTGGCAACTTCGGAGCTACGGATGCACCTGGTGCACACTTGGTTTCTCGGACACCAGAGGAATTCAATCGTGGTGTAAGGCAAGCCACTTGGGACAGAGGTTTTCAAGTGATGGTAGCAACAATGATATACCTCATGCTTGTGACTGGTACTGATGCGTATGAGGAGGCAGACGAAACTAAGAAAGCTAATAACTATATAATACCTCTACCTAATCATAAATCGGCAGCTCTACCTATAGCTTTTGCAACTGGTTCATTTTATAAGGCTATCCCAGAGATGATTTTTAGGTCCATACTGGAAGAGGACTACACATTAAAGGATGACGTTAGACCAGGGGCGATGAAGCAGCTTCAAAACCAATTTAACTTTCATGTAACACCTCAAATATTAAGGCCTCTGTGGCAAGCTTCTAGGAATCGAAATGACTACACTAAAGAAAAAATTGTTCCTTCGTATATGGAAGAATTAGATCCCCAGTTTCAACGCAATGATTACACTAGTGATTCAGCTGCCTTGCTTGCAAAAACTTTCACTTGGTTGCCTGACTTTCTTGGAGGAAAACAACTTTCGTCACCCATGAAGATGGAGTTTCTTCTAAGACAATATCTTGGACAGGCTGCTACGTATGGAATGTTTGCACTTGATCGTACAGGCAGGGAAATCACGGGCAAGAATACAGTAGGAACTCGTTACGAAGGCATGGATAACTTTCCAGTCATTGGAGAGTTCATTGACGATACAAGAAAGGGAAGAAGATCTCAGGAAACCTTCTATGATCTGAAGGATGAAATGGATGTATACACTCAGATGGTCAACACTCTATCGCAACAAAATGATCCGAAAAAGCTACAAGAATATATGGAGAAAAACGCCAATCTCGCTCAGTACAAGAGCATTATAGCAAGCTACAATCGGTATATGGTTAGGTGGAGAACAGCCAGAGACAACTTGTTAAAGAATCCAAATATCGGTGATGCTGAAAAACGTAGGATTCTATTAAGTATGATGGAAGAAAGACAAAAGACACTAAAAGGTATTGCAGATGTTAGCGCAGGAGTAAAGGGCGTAAAATGAAACAAATCGTAACGGATGAACGTGGCAACTTAAGTGCAGCCAGAGTATTCTTAGGTACGACATTATTATTTACCGGAGTCATTATTGTATTGGACTCCACAGTATGGGATGTCCCTGGTGCAGCCTACACACTCCTGGGTAGCCTGGGCGTAGGACTATTAGCGTGGGCTGGTGGTCCTCGCGTAGCCCAATATGTAGCACCGCAGATCGGTGCGGTGGCCTCTGGTATAGCAAAGTCTATTAAGGAGCCTAAGCGTCCTGAGATGCTAGACAATGATAAAAGGTTCAGCGAGCATGACGAGAGATGAATGGGTTAGAGTTTGTGGCGCAAGGCTACAAGTTCATGGTATAACAAACTTCAGTCCACTGGAGATAGCTGATGTGGGACGCCAGTCTTCTGGTGTATCACTATCAAGTCCTCCATTGGGGTTACTCGGTAATGCACTTAAGCTTATAGATGTACTAAAGTGGTTAAGAAACGAAGGAGAAGTTGCCAGTGTTCTTGTGAACAGTTGGTGGCGTTCTCCAGAATATAATGAAGCTATCGGTGGTGTAGCGAATAGTATGCACCTAACACTAGGAGCGGCAGACATTGTTAAGAAAGGATTGTGGCCATCAGAGGTTGCTGATTTGCTAGAAGATAGTCCGTATAAAGATGACCTGGGAATTGGTAGGTATAAGACATTCACGCATGTCGATATCCGTGGCATGTTAGGAAGGAATGCACCTGCAAGGTGGGGCACTAATGGCTAACGGCCTCGAAGGCCTGGGCCCTGACCTTTGGCAACGCGTAAGGCGTGTACTTGAACCAGAGTCAGGCACAGAGACTGCTGGATTAATAGGTGCTTCCATGATGCCTGGCGTTGGAGAAGCTATAGATATAGCAGACATTGCTGCTGGTATCCAAGACCGTGACCTAGGAAGAATTGGTCTTGGTGCAGTAGGCCTAGCACTGCCTTTCATAAGTGGCAGAACTATTAGGGGGGCCCGAGACTTAGCTCGTGCAGGGGGCACACCTCCAGCAATAACCCCTCCACCACCTTCCGTCAAAGGTTTGGAGGCACTTGGTCATTCACGCCTCGAGAAGTTTTTCTTGGAGACACAACAGGGCAAAGCAACAGGCTCGCAATGGCTTGCCACGCTAAAAAAAGCACCTGGCGGCATCCCAAAAGGTGAGATGGAATGGACAGGGGTCACCAGCCTGCTAGGCGAGAACCCAAGCAGAGTGTTTACCCGTGCAGAATTGCAGAAACACATGGACGACAGGGGCATTAAGCTCAAAGAGACATGGCGAGGCCACACAAGAAACAAATATTCAGGTTGGGATGAAGTTACCTTTGATACTGAGCGATCACTATTGGAAGAAGAAGCCCATTTGCAGCGACAACTCGGAAATTCTGCTGAAGAAAGTCGTTTGTGGGGCGAAATGGATCAGATGACTCGAGCCCAGGAAGAAATGGCTGGCTTTGGCGGTCCTGGAACTCCGAAGTTCGGTGATAGCAACTTGAGGATTGAAGGTCCGAGCGACAATTACCGCGAACTCACGATTCAGTTAGATGACCCAAAGTCCAGAGAACTTCAACGGTTGGGCGATTTACGAAAAGAAATAGAAAGGCCGTTCAAGCGACAATTACCGCGAACTCGTAGTGGGCCGCTTTCTCCAGAAGCAAGAGTAAAGTGGGATGCGATTGGTGAACAAATTAAGACTGTTAAGAACGATCCTACATTTCACCAACCTTTCACACACTCACATTGGGACGAACCTAACGTGCTTGTTCATATGCGGATGAGCGACAGGGCTGGTGTCAATCCGAAGACTGGCAAGCCTGAGAAGGTGCTGTTCGTCGAGGAGATCCAAAGCGACTGGCACGAGAAAGGTCGTAAGGCGGGTTATTGGAACCAGGAAGTGGATGATGCAATCACGAAAGAAATTGTATCCGCTCAACAAGCCCTAAAGGGTTTAGAAGGTAAACATGGCATGAGTAGATCAGAGGCTATTCTACAGAGGGACATAGTACAGCGCAAAGGGCGTGGCCTGATGTTTTACGCCGGCAGAGGCCAAGGGCCTAAGAGGGCTTTCGACCAAGCTGTTAAAGAAAAAAAGAGGTTGGATGATATCATTGGCGAGTTTGACGGAGAAGTTGAAAACTTAAATTTGGCTGAAGCTCGGAGGTGGGGAGCGCAGCAAAACAAAATCGTACCAGGTCCATTCAAGGACACTGACGAATGGGTTGGACTCGGAATGCGAAGAGCGATCCAGGAAGGCGTTGATGGTGGCTACGACCGGGTAGCGTGGGCGAGCGGTGAGCAGGTTGCTACGTTGCCAGCTAATAATCTGCGGAAGCACGTTAGCAAGATCGAGTACGATCAAAATATCCAGCACCTAACAGCGTGGGACTTAGAAGGTAACCAGGCTATTCATCACCGTAACATTACCCCGGATCAGTTGCCTGAATATCTCGGTAAAGAACGAGCCGAGCGGTTGCTGGCACAAGATTCTGCAGGTATTGTGGCTGATGATTATGTAATCACAGAATTAAAAGACTCTCGCGGACTTCCTATGTTTCGGGTTGAAGGTCCATATACTAAAACACACGCAACTAGCCGACGAGTTGCTGAAAGGATGGCTGAAAATTTCGCTGAAGATTTCAATTCAAGGATACGTATCATCGAAGGCGACGATCTTGCAATTGGTGGCGATGATATGATCTATTTTTACGACAAGATAGTTCCAAACGCGGTCAAAAACGAAGGAAACAAGCTTGGTGGTATAAAGATGGAGAGGATTGGACTTGAGGCACATCCACCCCTGCCTTATAATGAGCTACAAAGCACCATTCCTGCTGGGTTAAGAAAGAAGCCGAGACTAGGGCCACGAGGAACTAACCAATCTTTTGCAATTACGCCTGAGATGCGAAACATAGTCGGACAAAGCGGTCAGAGACTTTGGGGTACGGGTGGGCTAGTCGGACTTGGTTTAGTGGCTCGTCAACAGGGTAACAACTAATGGCTAACGGAATTGAAAACCTAGATCCTAACCTTTGGGAAAAGATAAAGCGTTTGATGAATCCCATAGACGATAAGGGCCAGATGAAGACGGGTGGTATGAATATATCTCCTGAAGATGCCAGGTTTGCCGCTGAGTTGGGCCTAGACTTTACACCAGGCGTAGGAGATGCGAAGGCGTTGCTCTATGATATGCCCAGATCACTTAGGGATGCTGGAAATGCACCGACACTTTTGGGTAAAGCGGGTCATGTAGGATTGGCGTCATTGGCAGGACTTTCTGCTATACCATTTTTGGGTATGCCTGCGGATGCACTACGGGCTGGTATAAAAGCATTGCGTAAATACACTAAAAAACTTCCGACTCCAAATGAGGTGCTGTCGAAAGCTCCAACTCAAGCAGAAATAGATTTTGTGGGATTATCAGGCGATGCCGATTATACGATGGACTTTTTGACTCAAGGTCAGCGCCCTCCAAAGACAGATGCGGAACTCCGAGCCATGTGGGGAAAACCTGAAAGACCAGCGTGGGAGTCAGACCCAGATGCGTGGCGTGATGCAGTCGATTTTGATTCTAGTGGAGAGGGTATCGGTCCTACATATAAAATGACGATGGATGACACGGGTGTTATGAGGCCAGGTAATTGGCGGCATGGGCAGCAACAACTCAACAGATATGATGATTGGGATACGCCCCATTTACTGAGGCGTCTGGCTGAAGAATTCCCTGAGTCGCAACGAATGGACCCAGCAGTACTGGAAGAGATAGCTGAAAACCTGCAAGATCTCTACCCAAGGAATGTTCTGAGAAGTCGTGAGAATTATATCAAAGGTATTAAACACATCCCACTAATGGAAACTATGCGGTTCCCGAGAGGACAAGGCAAGATTTATCGAAAACTCTATGAAATGATGCAACCCTAATGGCTAACGGTCTCGAAGGTCTAGCCCCTAACCTTTGGCAAAAGGTAAGGCGTGTACTTGAGCCACAATCAGGTGCAGAGACTGCTGGATTAATAGGTGCTTCGATGATGCCCGGTGTTGGAGAAGCTATAGATATAGCGGATATTGCTGCTGGTATAGAGGACCGTAATCTGGGAAGAATAGCTCTTGGTGCAGCAGGCCTAGCACTGCCCTTTGTAACTGGTCGCACTATTGGGGGAATACGAGACTTAGCTCGTGCGGGAGGTGGGCGTAAATCTTGGGCTGATAGAAAAGCATTGGCTAAAAAAAGAAAGGAATTACACCTTGAACTGAAAAGGAGAGATAGAACAGGTTCGTTGGAGAGTTTTCACCGGGGTGCGATAGAAAGGTTTTCGCCAGGTGCAAATCCTAGATACGGATTGACCGATAGACTTGTCGGAACAGAGGTTGGTGAAAAATTATTCGGCCCACAGGCACGATGGCGCCCAGAAGATGTGCGTGATCCAAATGCACGGAGTAAACGAAGCGTAGAAAGATCCCTTAAGGAAGCCAGGGATACAGGGTCATGGCAAAATCCTTACGACCCTTATGAGTTAAGGGAAGGACTAACGCCAGAACAATTTCGACGACAAGGAATATCTAAACATGCTGTCGGCCCCTTCAGGCAATGGCTACGAAATCGTAGGGCTCAAGCACAGGGGTATGACCCAGAAGTTCTCTGGCATGCGACAGACAGGGCTGATCCAAAAAACATCGGAGTGACACCACCATTTAGAGAATTTGAGGTTGATCCAAAAGTATTGGCGGAACGAGGTACTACTGATCCAGGTTGGTATGGAACAGGTGCCTATTTTACTCCTGATCCTCTGTGGGCTAGACAATTTGGTGACCAAATGGAACCGTATTATTCAAGAGCTAAAACATGGGAGTCTCCCTACAAGGAGGTGAAAGACTTACCCCGTGGATCAACAGACACAGTGCATAAAATGTTAGCTGATAGTCCTGAGATGGGTGCTACAATGGCAGACCGACTAATTAATCATACTTTGGGTGACCCTAAATTGCGACAACACTTTATAACTATGCGTCAAGACATGATAAATACTTGGGTAGATGAACTTTCTGATATGGGCCCACTAGAATGGAAGCAATTTGGACAATGGGAAACGAGAATGCCGAAGACCAAGCTATCTCGTTCAAGACTTGAAAAAATGGCAACAGACCGATTCAATGAAGAACACCCAACCCTGACTATGGCAACTATTATAGATGGCCCTAGTAGTGGCAGAGGAATGCCAACCGCAGAAGGAGCAAAACGCTATATCAATACCGACATAATGGGAGCTGCTGTTGGAAAAGCAGATCCCGTTGCAGTGATAAAGCGTAAACAAAAATTTATTGAAGAGTTAACTCATTTAGAAGAAATACACGGGAAGGCTCGGGCCAAGGCAACCAGGAAGGTACATGAGAAGCTTGGTCCTAAACCCACGATGAATGATTTTGACGATTATGACGAGGGTGTAAAGGCGATTGCAGCACATGAAAAAGCAGCAGAAGAGATGTTCGATGCACTGCTAGGGTTTCCGCCCCAAGTGAAGAGGGGATCTACTCTCGAAGAACTTTCATCTTTAGCAATAAGAGACGCAATCCTAGAATCTGGATATCAGGCTGGTAGATTCGCAAATGAATTGGTTGTGTATGATCCTAGTACAATCAGACATGCCGCTGCAGCTTTTGATCCAAGTAAAATGGGTTCATCAGATGTACTTGCTGGGATTGCAGGATTGTCTGCCACAGCTGCTGTTCGTAATGCGATGCAAGATCAACGACGAGGTGATAGCTAATGGCTAACGGAATATCAAAAGCAACGTCACTGCCAGCTATAAGTGTAGGCTTTGCAATCTCTATACTGGTGGCCACCTGGGTTGCAGGTGCTAGATTTGAAGGGATGGAAAGAGCAGATGCCCAGGCCATTGTTAAAATTGAAGACGTAGCTGATCGACAAAGAAAATATATTGGACAACAAGGTAGCTTAACAATTCAGATTGAAGAGTTACAGGATCAAGTACATTTACTAGAAAGAGAACTCGCACTATTGAAAGTAAGGTTGGAGATGGGTAACGATGAGTAATGGAATAAAAGATTTAGATCAAGCTATGCCTTTCATACCCTTTGCTTCTGGGCCTGAAATAGTGCCGCTCGCAGTGAAGTCTATATTAAAGGACATAGTGGGCAAGCAAGTTCGCGAGCGTCTCGGGCTAGAAACATTAGGTAGCTTTATCGGTGAGCGTCCTATAACTGAGAGAGACGTAAAGCGTTCTGAATTGAGGGCTATGCAGGACGCAGCAATTAGGGCGATGGGCGGTAACCTCAGAGACAAAGGACACATTGAATATGAAGATTATGGAACCACCGATACTGACGATCCATATGCTGACGTAGGCGGAAGCGAAGGGTCGGGACTGTTAGCAAAATTGTTTGACCCAGACTACAATGCAAAAGCCACTTTAGGACAAGCGATGGTTGAGCGAGATCCAGACACTGGTGAATACTATATCATAGATCAATATAATTTTAATGAAAGAAAGCCTGAGCCCACATCTTTAGATGAATTTCAGTCGATTTTGGAAAGGCGAGTGCCAGGGCAAGGAGCATATGGTGTTGTTCGCTCTTTTGGCGAAGCCTATGGTAGTCCCAGTGGAGAAGGTCAACCAGTTCGCATCAACCTAGGTGACCTTGAAGCTGCTCTTGCGCGAAACCAAGAACAGGACAAGCCAGGATTATTTAGCAGAGGTTTAGCATACCTAGGAAATCTACTTAAGCGTGATCGTGAACCATCTCCGGTATTGGCAGGACCAAGTGTGGCTGATGGCACCTCTGTTCCTAGTGATCCAGATGCGGATCGTGATCCGATAGAGCTGCTTAGAGATAAATTACAACCCATCGTAAGTCCCAGCATAACACTCAATGAATTTGACTTTGATAGATAATGGATTGTCCGCGCTGTGGGGCTGAGAGAGAATTAAATAATGACTATTGTGCATGGTGCGGATGGGACTTCGTATCAGAGTGGCAGATCTGTGAGCGTTGCGGAAACACAATAAAAAACACAGATAAATATTGTCAAGAATGTGATGATATATTTGGGAGCTAATTGAGGAGGAGAAAATGAAACACATTGTCGTATGTTTTGGAGATTTACACTGTGGTTCTACGGTGGGGTTATGTCCCCCAGAAGGCGTAGAACTTGATGATGGTGGATTGTACATGCCTAGCAGAGGCCAGGAATGGCTGTGGGATAACTGGGAAGAATCCTGGGATAAGATAAAATCGGTGAAGCGAAAGAACAGGGACGCCAAGCTACACCTAATCTGTAATGGAGATGCCGTTGATGGGGATCATCACCGGACGACTCAGATTTTTACAGCACATGAAGGTGGCCATGTTAACTGCGCGCTGGAAACTTTAAGGGTTCCGTTGGCACTCAAGCCTGACAGCATACACATCACCAGGGGTACGCCTGCTCACGTAGGTAGAGCAGGTGGACTAGAAGAAGGAATGGCTAAAGCATTAAAGTCTCAGGGATGGAAGGTTGTAGAAGATCCCGATACTGGAACGACATCATCCTATCAGAGAATGATTAAGTTTGGGAACCTGCGGTTCGATGTAAAACACCATGGTAGAATGGGAAGAAGAGCCCATACCAAAGGCCCATACATGAGATGGTATGCACAGGATGTGTTCTTCAACTATATGATGGATGGAGAAGATCCACCTGACATAGCAATCCGCAGTCACTTCCATCAGTTCGCAGATAGTGGAAGAATACACAAGGTAAAAACACGGCTCGTTGCGCTACCAGCATGGCAGCTTGCAACGGAATATGTTCACCGAGTTGCAGAGAGCCTCGCAGACATTGGTCTTGTTTGGTTTGAAATTGATGACGATGATGATTATAATATGAAGAAGATATTATTCAAACCTGAACGACCCACAACTGTGGAGGTATCGTGAGTATCACGGAAACAGAATTATTAGAGGAGCTAGTAAAGTCTCTAAGCAATACTGGCATGGAGCCAGACGAAGGGGCCAGAACAGTACTTGAGTTAGCCGAACATCTGGACGCACCTGCACAAGCGATCCGCTCTCGCCTAAAGGCATTGATCAAAGATGATCGAGTCGAGGTAGTAAAGGTTCCGAAGAGAGGCATGACCGGAGTGGTATCAAAAAGACTTTGCTACAGATTGAAGAATGCAACCAAAGAAGAATTGTATGAAATCCAGTAGCATTGCAATAGCAGTCGGAGTAATCTTCCTTTTATTTTTTGGATTCGATTATGTGGACTCAGCCAGGATGGATGCAATGGCTGCTGAGGGCAAGGTGGAAGTGCTGGAAGCAGAGCGAGCAGAGTTGGAGAAGGAAGTTGAAGACGCTATCCATAATTATGAGTCGCTCAAGGACAGTTTAGACCAAGTTCAGGACTCTCTGGCCGAAGTTCGGGAACAGGCAAAAAACGACGTCCTCACGTCCTCTGTAAGCTTCGAGGAGAACCTCGCTATACTACGTGATAGCCTAGACGATCAAAGTGGCTTAGAGGCCGTGCTAGACACCTTAGAATCGAATCACCTTAAAGTAGTGGAAGGATACGAGGTTCAAGTGGCTAGTTTGGAGTGGGACAAGCAGATTTTGCTGACAAGAGTGGAGTCTTTGGATTCTTTGTGGGTGATGGAGCAGAGGTTGAATGAAAGCTTGCGAAATGAAATCACCGCCCTCAACCAAGCTAGTGATGCCTGGAAGAGGGCAGCCAATCCTGGTGTCCTTAAAAAGTTACGTAGTTCTTTGCCTTATCTTATCGCAGGAGCCGGAGCAGTTATACTTACCCGCTAAACCAGTTCAAGCGTGGCTTTTGAATACAAAGGTATTTGCACTCCATCTACCTCCATGTGCTCAAATAGCTTGTACCTTGCGTGTGTTCCCTTATTGTTTTCATCAGTACGTGTTTCAATAGAATAGCCCATGTCTCGCAAATCCTTAATCCGTGCAGCCAGTCGGTAGCACTGAAATCCTTGCATGGCTTGGAGCGCAGTGATGCTCCCGAACTCTCGCATATAACGTAACACGGCATCGCATTGAGTTCCTTTCTTTGGTATTGGTAGTCGGTCTCGGTTACTGCTCATAATCATTTCCCCTCCTAAGTTGTTGGTTGTTAGTCGTTACTCGTCCTACTAATTAAAGCATGGCAAAAAGCTATGCTATCTAATTGGTTCATGCTCGTTACCCCTGGAAAGGGTATCTCTCGTTCAGGCTCGGGTACATGCACTGGCACCAACTCGTTGATCTCTCGAGCAACAGATTGCATTGTTGCTATATGTGATATCCAAGCCACCATCCATACTGTAGCGAGTATAGCCGTCCAGTACACTATTTTTTCTAAATCAATCATTTATCCTCCTAAGATTATACACCACACATACCTTCACACTCATTGTTAAAAAAATCTATTTGGTTGGGGTCATTGGGACTAAAGACAGCATCCGCCAAGGGGACGCAGGATCTATGGACAAATGCTGGAGACTCCGAACCTTTCATAGTTTTGTCTCTTATAGCCTCATCAAAGTCTACAGCTTTAGCGAACTCCGCAGGTTCTTCGTCCTTCATCCACTGCCAATACTGATCGTCATGGTAAGGACAGTAAACACATGCCGATTTTTTTGGTTTAGGTAATCCTACTTGCTCCATTATTTGGTAGCAGTCTTTTCTGCTAATACCTAAATCTATTAGTGGGTACGTGTTTGTTGTCCACTTCATCCAACTCTCTTTCATGCGTTGCATCTCATCAGTGGATATACCCAGCATCGCCCTCACCTTATGCTTTACTCTATAGCGAGGCTTATACCCTAGTATCTCTCGCACCTTTTTGTTGATGGGCGTGATCTTATACTCACGAGTACACTGTCGTCTGAGCACACCCTTACTTCCATCCTTGTGAAGTGTAAACAATGGGATGGGAACAAACTTATCACGGCCTAATGCGTCTTCGCTTAAGACACCTTTCTGGGCTATCACAATATTTATCCCAAAAGGTTCTGCATAATCCTTAAGAACCTGCAAGTAGTCCATCACATACTGGGGTTCATCACCAGTATCAGAGAAGATCGCAACATCAGGCTTAGGAACTCTGTCATCGGTACAGGCTAGAACTAGTAGGGCCGAACTTTGAACCCCAGCGCCTAGACTCAAGTAGGTGAAATCAAAATGTTCGTCTAGCTTCATTGTATCTAATGTGAGACCAGTCATACTATTCTTTATTCTTCCTTGTTAGCGGTAAACCAACTCCACAAAATCAGTGCAAAGATAAATGTAAATGCCCATATGTATCTCATATTGTTCCTTATGTTATTTCTCCTCCCACCATTTAGCCTTCTTAGGCTTGACCAGTGGCTGTCGTTGTTGGTTGTAGTCGTAGCTCTCTACCATTTCTACAAACATGTCGGTCACTGTAATCTCCCTGTTCTGCGCCTCGCGTCGTACCTTGTTAAGAAGTACTTTCTCGAGACGCAGTAGGAAGGCCTCTTTAGAAGGGGAGACCGTCATCTTCTTCCTTGGTCTCTTCCACAGGTGCCTGAGCAGCAGGTGCGCCATCACCTGAGTGTACCTCTAGCCTCATATATTGATAAGGCTTTCCACTATCACGCCCGACACGCTCCCAGGACGCAACCTTTACCTTCGGCATTGTTCCTGTCTTTGCCTCTTCAACCAGTGCTTTTAGGAATGGTCGAGTAAACTCGATTGTCCCTGTCATACCAGGATGCTTGTTGGAAGTAGCAAACTGGTTCTTGTAGATACTAAAGTCTAACTTGGGTTGATCATCGTAATTCGGCATTACTATTTCTCCTCTTTCTTGTCATTGATTTTAAGTGCTAACTCTCCTGCTTCTTCCAACTTCTTGGTCACACGTGCTGCCTTCTCCTGATCACCACTGGCTATGACAGCTTTGATTGCCTTCTTAGTTTCTCCTTCTGGAGTCCAGCCTCTCTCATGCAGATCAGTCGCAACAGCCTTGAGCTTTGCAATGTGATCTACCGTGTCTTCTTTCTTGGCAGTTTTCTTAGCCTTGGGCTTCTTAGGTGCTGGAGTTGTTTCCACAACCTCTACAGGCAAGTCTTCACCTGCATAGATGTAATGCCCAAGTCCCCACATGGCAAAGTTTTTCGTGAGGCAACGCATTTTAGCTGTGTTGATTGCCATAGCGTCAGGATGTGTCTGCGCCCTGTTCTTAAAATCTAGAACCGGTAGCCACATCTTCTTCGTAAGATCACCAATTGTTACCTTGCAAGTGACGGATGCTGTACCCCCCTCATAGTAGGTCACATCTCTCGACACGCCATTAGCGTCGGTAGCATGGTGCCACTCGACCTGTAGATCAGGGTAGTGCTCCATCATAATTCCATACGCCCATGCCCAAGATAGATAGGTCAGGCCCATCTTCTCCTCAGTATGTGCGTTGACATTGATCTTGGATAATTTATCCCAGACCTGTTTGTACGTCAGTTTAGCCATTTCCTCTGTCTCCCTTCCATTGTGGACAAAATTCTGCGACTGAACACCATGATTCACAGCGGATGAATTTGGCGCCCCCTTCTTTGATGGAGTAGCTTTCGCCAGGTTTTTGCTTGATTTGTATATAAGCAGTTGCATCTTGCAAGGTATTAAAAGACCTTGGCTTAAGCCTACCGCCTGTAACATTATAGCCACCCCTGGCCCACCTCTCCTCTGGAGTGCAGGGCAACGTGTTATCCATCGTGTGTACCTTAACACGCTGTGCAACAAAATCATCCTGTCTGCTGTCACTCCATACTGGCACTGAAATTGGAACTATAGGACTCTGCGGATAGTCTGCTTTAGCATCGGCTCGAGACATCATCCAGTCACGGCACAAGCCTACAATCGTTAGCTTCGTAGCAGCCTTACCATTTTGCCTAAGCAACCACGCATAGATGTTTAGTTGCTGTTCCCACTCAGGCTTTAGTCCTCGCTGAATTGTGTAGACAGAGGTTACCTTGTAATCGGTCATTGAGCCATCGTCCAATAAGTCGATTGCCCCCGATATGGTTACCCCATCACACTCAGCAAAAAACCGTTCCTCAGCTTGGCCTTCGCCATGCTCCTCTAGGATGTTGTGAACACCCTTACCCAGTAGTTTCCACCACTCATCACGTACATCGGTGACGATCTTATCCTCGTGCTCCTTGTAGAGCCTTGCGATTTGTGGTGGCTTAAGTAATTCGGTTGCCGAAAAATCTGCTTCCCCCTTGGTGTAGGGATCACCTTCGACTGCCCGAATAAATACATCTGGCGCACCGTACTTGTTGGTCAACGCCATTACTCTACTCTCCAGACTCCAACGTGGTTCTCTTTATCGGGTATGATGCGCACGACAAACGTCTTATCTGAACGCCTATTTCTTTGAGAAGCTGCCACTCTAAGCGCATTCTCATCGTTATTAGACTCACCACTATTCTGCCTTGGACCCACATCAACTATAGCGCACTGACCTACCTCAAGTTCTCCAAAGAATGGGTAAGTCCTACGACTCTCGAACTCTGGCGCTTGCAAGCCATCTACGATTTCATACTCTTGTGATTCTTTCATTACTCCTCCCGGTTATGATACTCGGTAAATATCTATCCCATGTGATGTTACCCTAACTGAATACTTCTTCCCTGTCTGACGAGCTATTCGTCCTGCATAAGCTCTCACACCACCTAATTTTTCTTTGACTTCCTCCTCGTTTAAGGGTAGCTCGATCAAGTCACCAACCTTGATTGTTTCCAGGGGCAAGTCGCCCCACTTACTGCGCGGACCTGGGTTAGGAGGTGGGACTCCGACGCCCTCATAAACCCTAAATCTTTGACTGTTCAAGGTATTCTCCAGGTTAATAGTTGCCTGCACACTCCGGGTATGTTATCCTCAAATGCACCACAGAGGATAATTATGATAACGAAACGATCAAAATCTTGCAAGCCTATTGACGATGACCCTGCAAGCTGTATAATCAAGGGAGAGCCTGCTTCAAAGGCTAATTCAAGACGGTATGTTCTAATCAGTGGTAAGCCAAGATTTATTAAGTCTAAAAAAGCACTAGGTTATACTAAACTATTTAAGTTACAGTGTCCTACTAGAAAGAATCTATTCAGTGAAGATCTATTCGTTGCTATAAAGATTTATTACGCTAGTAGAAGACCAGATTTAGATCCTAGTTTAATATTAGATCTACTACAGGATAATGTTTATGCTAATGATAGATCAGTCAAAGGTCAGTACATCGAATGGGGATTAGACAAGCATAATCCCAGAGCTTTAATTGTGGTATCTACGCTCGACAATAAAGACCTAGCTATGAGCAAGCTAGAAGAACTCGTTACTAATGAGGGGAATAGATGAAGCATCAAGTTATACCTGAGATAGAAAGATTAGCAACAAGCCTGTCATTTGGGCAGCATAAAAGACACTGCCCTGTGTGCAGGGACCAACGATCAAAGAATAGAAATGACAAGTCTTTGTCCATCAAGGTTGACAGCAAAGGCGCACAGTATCAGTGTCATCATTGTGACATCAGTGGTGGTGTCTTCACAGATTCGGAGTGGTCATTCGACAGCCAACCAGCAATGCCTAAGCCTATTAAACAACTTCCTCCAGCCACTAATGAGGTGGCAGTTGATTATTTAAAGCAACGCATGATTACCGACGCAATAATCAAGTCTCATACGATTCCTGGCACTTACCGATTCAACGGCAAGACTGTTCCAGCAATTGGATTTCCTTACCGCAAGGGGAAGGATGTCGTTGCCATGAAATGGCGTTCAGCAGACACCAACAAAATGTTTTCCCAAGAGAATGTATGCGAAGAATTTTTTAATATTGATAACTATGTTAAGGGCAATGACATCATCATCTGTGAAGGCGAGATGGATGCCTGTGCTTGGTTAAGCTCTGGCGTTCCCGAGAATGTTACAGTTCTATCAATACCAAACGGAGCGCCGGCTCGTGTTAACAATGGCAAAATTGACCCAAACGATGACAACAAATTTAAATACATTTGGAAAGCCAAGGCACAGTTAGACTCAGCCCCCAGAATAATTTTAAATACTGACAATGATGATCCTGGCAACGCACTTGAGGAAGAAATTGTACGTCGTATTGGCAGAAACAAGGTGTGGGTCATAGACCTAGACGAACACAAGGATGCAGCCCAAGCATTAGAAAAAGAAGGTGATACATATCTTCTTGAAAAGTTTGAGGAAGTACAGCCTCTTCCTACGATTGGGCTACATCGTGCAGAAGTATTCTATGATGCACTACATGACCTTTATGACAACGGACAAATGCGAGGCGCTCGTACAGGCCTGTCATCGGTTGACAAGTTAGTTCAAGTCCCAATGGGTATGGTCTCAGTAGTCACTGGCTTTCCTTCTTCTGGTAAGAGTGACTTCATTGACCAGCTTTGTGTGAACCTTGCTGAGGCTGAAGGCTACAAGACAGTGTACTGTAGCTTTGAGAAGCCACCCGAACTACACATGATGCAACTAGCACAAAAGCGTACCAAGCTCCAGTTCTTTGATGAGAGTGGAACTCGCATGAACCTAGAAGAACTAGACTCAGCAAAGAAATGGATCGATGACCACTTCTTGTTCATGGACTACAGGCGTGATGGGCCTACCGACATAGACGGCATACTAGACATAGCTTCTAGCGCAGTCATGCAGATGGGTTGTCGCATTTTAGTTATCGATCCTTACAACTACTTGACGATGCCAGTTTCCGCTAAGGAGACTGATGAGATCTCTGGGATGTTAACCCGAGTACAGCAGTGGGCCAAGTCTCACGATGCTCATGTATTCTTTATTGCTCACCCGACTAAGATTGGAGGCGATGGCCGAGGGCAGAAGATTGTACCTACTGGCAATGATGTTTCGGGTTCAGCTGCTTGGTATGCGAAGGCCGACATCGGCTGGACGCTGTGGCGTGACCCAGAGAACATAGAACCCCCTGAGCTACACATATGGAAGATCCGGTGGTCTTGGATTGGAAACCACGGTGTGTGTCCATTAAAGTTCAATCGTAGCGTAGGAGTGTGGTCAGATTACAATGTTAGTGTAGACGGTGATGACTGGGAGTTTTAGCTAAAAGATTGACTGAGTCATACAGATAGGTTTAGGTTGATGAAGGCGAAGAAACATGTCCTCCTCTCATGTTCTCGTTATTATGTAAAAAAAAATAGGCCTGGGTATATCCTCCCTTCGCCCACGCCTCCCTCTGACGTAGTCAGTTGCTCGCTGGCTAGGTCAGGGGGTTTTTTATTTAGGGTTGCGATACTTTTCAAGGAGCTTCCAGGTCTTATCAGGAAGCATCCTCGAGTCTTTTATTTGTACATAGTAGTGTGGGTATGCATCTTCGAGCAGTTTAATATCTAGCATGATGTGCGTTGCCACCCAATCACCGAAACCTTCAATCTCTGTGGAACGCAACAAATCGGTAGCTCTGTCGTGATATGCCCGCACGAACTGATCGTATGTCAATACAGGTAGTTCCTTGGCACGAGACTTCATGCGATCCATTGTGAGTTCACAGTACTCAAAGCCCTCACTAGCAATCAGGTCTTCGACCTTGGCACAGGCTTCCTTTTTGCTTTCGGCAACTACACTACGGTTCCATACATTTATTTCGTGTACCGTTACGTCGTATATAGTCATCTTCCCTCCGTTATGAATAAGTAAATTTTGTAACGCATGCGAAGCAGCCAGCTTTGCTCGAGACGCTCTGCGCATGGTTGTTCCATGCATTCTCCACTAGCATTAGCTGGGTTATCCCAGATGCTTACAGTTTTCCGACAAGTGTAGCATCCGTACAAATACAGTACTCCGGCCCCTAACCGTGGCCCAAGGTCATGCCCCAGGTATTTGCACCTACGCAAAGTACCTTTAAGCAACCTTCTTCCCTTACGAGTTTCCATTATCGCTCCTAATTATAGTCAACATCAGAGCTTTCATCTGATATTATTCCTAACACTCTTTCTAAATCTGGTCCAACCACTTCTATTACGTCATACAAATTTTGCACGGCCTCTTTAGATACGTTGCTTCTTTCCAACGGCCATATTGCTAGGGCTTTACATATTGCTAGACAACCCTCAAGGGTACGTCGCTCTACACTTATAGTATTGATACTCATAACTCCTCCTTAGTTAAAGTCGCTTACTGGTAAACTAGCTAATAGATCTTCGATAGCCTGTGTACGCTCATCTTGCAAATCTTTCTCAAGTTCAGCTATCCATTCGGGAATCATTTCTATCAGATACTGCTCATCTCTGTGGCCTGGATCTTCTATAATATTACCCTCTACAAGTTTTTTATAGATGAGATTCACCAACGCTGGCTCCATTGGATGGCCTTCGTTAAGTATCATAGATAACCCTTTACGTAATAAGTCATCATTAGGTGTAGTCATTCCGACAATGACAAACACACTGCCTTCGCTCCAAGTTGGATATGTACCCATTATTTCTCCCCTTAGTTCATTTCAGATGAAACATCAGTATCATTTAATTCAGCCAACTTTATACCATTGTATGGTATCTCTATGTCGAAGATTTCCTCAAGGGCTTGGTACGTACCTTTGAAGTCTAAGTGCATGACATTCTCATCATGTCTATTGCACCAGATCTGTAAGCCTTGGTCCGTCCATCCAGCTTGAGTTCTGGCGTACTCCATAGGGCTCTGCCCCTCGGGTAGCTCTTCCGCACATTTAAGACAGTGCAGATATGCTTTTATTTCATTCGGTACTTCCATTATGTCCTCCTTTAGTTGTCCTTCTGATTAATAACTGATGCGATAGATTTCCTTTTTTCTCTCCTCCAGAGAATAAAGAATAGTAAAATCAATCCAGGCTGAAGGAAAATAAAGATTACTAGGTTGGCTAACTGGTAGCCCATACCTGTCTTATCTCCAACTACTTGAATGATGTGGACGCAAGCCCAGTATAGTGTATCTCCGATGAACTCTATATAAAGTGCTTCTAACATACCTCCTCC
>Ga0208919_1000092_pt1 | contig 61078 bp, 73 predicted proteins | sample 4_EtaG_FD_184076 | JGI IMG/M metagenome (GOLD analysis project Ga0208919, IMG submission 184076) | Marine viral communities from the Subarctic Pacific Ocean - 4_ETSP_OMZ_AT15127 metaG (SPAdes) (version 3) | ecosystem: Environmental > Aquatic > Marine > Oceanic | place: Pacific Ocean | collected... | reverse complement strand
CTAGATCTATGGGAATTAAAAATCATCATCCGTTTCATCTACCTTATACCCGAAAGGTGTAGTTCTTGCAACTCTAGGTATCCTACTCCATTGTTTTAACTCAATGTCAGGTTTAGGTAAAGTCCAAAATCCTAAACTTTCGTTTTTAAGACTTTTTTGACTTTTTGTTAGTGCCATTATGTACCTTCTGTACAGCAAAGTTAGCTGCTAGAGATGCGCCTTTGTGCGCTTTGAACGCACCTGTGTGTTTCATAAGTTTGTATCCACCGTCTGATTGTTTCATCCAATGAAATCCTTTAGGGGCATTTACTTTCATTCGTTTGTTCCTTCTTTTGCAGGTAATACAAAAAGACCACCTGAAGACTCTACATTAACTTTTTCAGTTTTAGTAAAACCTGCTCTATCAAGTAAGTCTTTTGCGGCAATCATTTTTTCTTTTATACCAAGTTCTGTTGGATCAAGAAGTGCATTGCCCATAGCAACAGCAGCCCTAGGAGCAACTCTTGCCATATATTCGGTGGTAGCGGCATTTATCTCCTCCTTTAAGCCTTTTAATACATCACTTGTAGCTGTTCCATCAGAATAGCCTGCAAGTTTTTTAGCTGTAACAACATCACCTTTTGCTTCATCGAATAAGACGTTTAAAAAAGTTTGTTGTTTTTCTGTCAGTTGTTTCATGTTTTTCCCTTTTGTAATTTACCCAATGGCTATCCTCATAAAAGTTTTCACAATAAATACACGCCACCCGACTCTCTATTACTTGAGTCGAGTGTCCACAAATAGTGCAGACAGCGTTTTCCACGGGTTAGTGTTGGGTAAAGCTGTCCTACTTCTCTAAACATGTACAAGTGTCACTACACTTCCTATTTAATATGGCGCACCATAATCGTTTTAAATATCTTCTCATTTCTTTCCTCCATGAAAGACTTTATAACGTAACTCTCCCCTGCTTAATCCCATGTCTTTTAACAAATAGTCGGATAAATTGTTTAAAGTTACGTATGCGGCTCTGCGCTCTTGGTAGTCTAAAAAGCTAGACCAAGCTTTGTGTATGTAGTATTTCATTAGTTATCTCCTTGTCTAATACAGACATAGTTATAACCAATTTATTTTTACCTACTACAAACATGTTTGCAAAGCCGTTATTACTTTTTAGGAAATCCTTTTTTCATATTGCTATACGCTTTTGGACTAATAGTAGACTTTGCTTTAGACCTACTTGTGCCTGCTTTTTTTCTAGCGTTTATATTAGCATAAAGACCACCTTTGTTCATAGCGATAATTACAGCAGGTTTTCCTTTAGACTTACCTTTTTTCTCATCCATCATAGCAGCCTTCTTGCCTTTAGCAGACGTTTCTGCTTTTGTCAGACCGCCTTTGTTCATGTAACCCATTTTGTTACGAACATCTTTAGGCAATTTAGATAAACCTTTTTTACCTTCAGTAGACTTTAACCCACCTTTTGCGTAACCCATAGAAGATGTCTTTTTCTTCATCATACCGCCGCCCATCATTTTAGCGACTTTACCTTTTTTATTTCCATAATGTGTACCGGGCATATTATATTCTCCTTGATCTATTTTTACTAGCAGGAACTGCTTTTAAATTTTTCCTGCGGTTATCACGGGTGTTCCCGTTAACATGATGAACATCTTTGCCATCACCTTTACGAACAACACCTGCTTTAGTCATTATTCGTCTAGCTTGATTACGGTTTGCCCGTTTTCTCTTTACAGCAGGCTTCCCGTCATACCTTACATATTCTCTACGATAGTTTCTAGCCATTTAACATTTCCATCTTTTACGGGCTTGTCGTAATCTGCTGTTAGGATCGTTAGCAGCCTTCGGAAATTGTTTCATCTGGCCTGCACTTCTAGCACAATATGATTTACGTCTTTTAGCAGCTTTACTGCCTTGTTTTACTTTACCTGTAACTGCAGTCTTTAACTTACTTCCTGGATTGTCTCTACGATATTTAGCTACACCTTTTGCAGTCATTCCTGCGCCACTTTTTGTAGGACGCTTGTGACCACCACCAATGGTGTGACCTTTCATAGAACCTTTTGTCATCTAGGACCTCTATTCCTAAAGTTGCGTGAAATAGAGTTGCGTATATCTCTGCGTCTTCTACGGCCCTCCAAACTTGCTTGCCGTTGTCGTGGGGTAATTTGACGATTTCTAGCTTGAGCAGCATTAAAGTTAGCAACATTGGCCATATTTTCTTTCATAAATTTCTCAAGTTGAGATCTAGTAGTTTGTTGATTAGTAGGCAGTTGCATTATTTCTTTTGGATTTCGAACTGCTTGTGCAACTTGTTGCTCTTCCTTTGGAAATCTACGTGTAGGCATAGGATCGCCATGTGTTCTAGGTGGTCTTCTAGGCTCTATTCTACGTACTCCTCCCGTTATTCTACCTGTAACAGGATCTACCCTTGTAACCATCCTCCGTACAGGAGGTCTTGGAGGTCTTGTTCTACCACCGCCTTTTCCTCTACGAGGAACGTGCATCATACCTCTGTGTGCTTTACTTACCATTTTAATCTTTTACCTCCATATACACAGGCAACCTCGCTGATCTACTTATCGCAGTACAAGGTGCTTTTAGTTTAGTAACAAACGTTATTAACGTTAATCGGTCTGTACTATCTGTCAAATCTTGCGCCCCGTGATATATTTGACTATCGAAACTAAACATTCTGTTGTACACATTCCCAACAAAAAGATTTTGGGTAAAGTGACTATTGTTTTTTTCCATATTATCTTTTACCTGATCCCCACTTGCTTGCCCTGTGTAAAGACTTCGTTTAAATTCTTCGTGTTGACCACTAGAGATTTGTAAATTTTTTGGAGTGTATAGTGCTGTTCCTGTGTTAAGGTTTGCGTTTTTTGTCAGGTAAATTATAATTGTTATTATACTTGGGTAATCAGAGTGTATCCAACCTTTATCATATTTAGGTTTTATTTTTTGAAAAAACATGTCGGCAGCGTATTCAACATGATGTGATTCTTCTTCATTGTAAAACAAAAGCCAGAACTTTTGCATAATATTCTTAAACAGAAGTTCATCTACTTCATTTATGCGTTGTGATCTTTCTCCTGGCCATCTACCCTTTGGATCTGCAAACCATTTTATCAAAGGAGAAGAGGCTAATTCTAAAAAGTTGTCAGGCTCTGGCAGATAGTTATCTACCACTGTCGATGGAAAGTTTATCATTAAAGCTAGTTAAGTTCGAAATGAGGTCCGTCTATGAAGGGTCTACGTGATTCTGAACGCCTAGTATCAATGTAAGACATCATAGCTTCTTCCATCGTACCTTCCCAAGTAGATATGTCAGGTATTGTCCACGCTGCTCCCCACCTAATGACTACACCTTCTTCGGTGGCTGCCCACTTCATAGCGTCAGCTAAATCATCATACAGGTTGAGTTCCCAACTTGCTTTTCCGTCTACGTATGCCATTAAATCCACTGCGTCACCCGTTAGGTGTTTGGATTTCATGGTCTGCGATTTGCCTGCGTCAAACAACTTCTGCTGCTCTTCTTCGGAACGTAGGCCATAAATCACGCCAAAGTCGATTTTTGTCAGTTCAATGGCCCGTTTAACAACCTTAACTAATTCAGGTTTTACGCCTTCTAGTTTTTCTAGTGATCTGCCCGATAGTGTATAAGCCATTACGATATTTCCTTTTACTATTAAATCTTGATAGTGGTATTCGTCTTTCGCCTATGTAATTGGCGGTAAACTTTATTAGTTCTATCGGAGCTTTTCCAATGAACTGTAGTAAAAACTTACCATGCTCCATTTACATAGTTGTATTCAAACGTTTCCATTTGTCAAACTATTTTTTCTTTTTGTTAGGTCCGTAGAACTTTGCTAAACCTTTCGTTCCTAGTGAAGCGGCCACAATACCTCCAAGACTGTATTGATACCAATCAGGCATACCCGACAAAGCCATGAAACCATCTGCCACTATTACCCTACCCCATTCCCCACAGAAGGACAGTATGAGTGGAATACTGAATAATATAAGTATATATTCGTCTTTCCACGATCCTTGTGTTGCCCTGATAGCGGCTAGATCCCAATCAATATCGCCTGTTGCTTCTTTCATCCTGATGGTAGCTTCCGCTTTATTTGCAGCTACTTTGCCATCTAACCATGTTGAAGCTAAACTTCCAACGGAAGAAAATAATGGTCCTACTAAATTAAACATTGTTTATCCTTTCTATTTAAACGGATCTCCATGATACCAAGAAACTAAAGAGTGCCGTACCCCTGAAGTAACAGGAGCTACTCTGTGTTCTAGATAAGAAGGAAACACAATAACCGAACCTCTGTTTAAAGCATTTTCTGGAACATTTAAAGGTTCGCCCGTTACGCTTTTTATTTCAAATGCGCCACCGTTATAACTTTTTTTATCAGAAAGTTGCACAATAACACTTAACTTTCGATACATCTCAAGTCTACCGTCTGATTTTGAGCCATTGTCCTGATGCCAATCGTAGTGACCATCCTTGTCGTATGTTGTAAATTGAATGTGAGAAAATTCTTGTGCTGACTTTATGTGGTAGTTAAACATTTCCCCGTTTGCCATTCTAACATAGGAGTATACCATACCTACTATCCACCTATTGTTGATCCAAGCGACAGAACTGTTACGAACTTTTTTGTTTAATTTTTCTTGCTCTGTAGAATCCTCGCTACCTCCCAATGTTCGTGCTTCAAAAGTTTCGTGATCTGTACCTATTTTTATTATGTGGTCGCAAATATAATCAGGAATTTCATTAGCCCAATAATAAAAGTGATCATCATGTGCAGAAAGCATTATTCGCTCTCCTTAAAACTATCTATTAACAAATTAGCACAAGTTACCTTCGACATTTGCAACTGATCGGTGTGCATTTTAGCTGCAGCGATCTTACTTTCTAAATCTCGCAGTTGTGTAACCAAATAACGCTGTTTTGCCTCAAGTTTTTCAATCTCGTGTGTAGTTTTGTCTATAGTTAAGGTTTTTCCTTGTTTATCTATCGTTAAATCTGCCATACTATTTACTCCTGTTTGACATCCATGCTGAAGTTCCCATATATGCGCCAACTATACCTGCACCAGAAATGTAAAACAAGTTAGAAATGTCAGAAAGTGCCTCAATATGCTCGATTGGCATAAAAAACATGCCTCCTGTGAACAAGCCCATGCCAATTAACGTACCTGTAGCCATTCTACGCTGCGCTTTTTGTTTTCGCAGCTCGGCCTCGGCCTTATTTATCTCTTTTGCGTGTGCAAGTTCTTCATCTGTCACGATTCCGTCACCGTCCATATCGTAGTCCTCGTATTCACTGTGTTTTTGAAACTTTTTTTGTGTCATATTTACAATACCCCCTTGGTCTGTCGGGATCTAACACTTCATCCCTTCTTAAATGCCCCTCTAGAAACATAGCTCGTTCCACATGATCCAAAGAATAGGTAATACCCGTGTTTGTTTCGATGGCTTTTCGGACATAAAATACGTCAGATTTAGGAATGTGGACTTTGTGTATCTTATTGGGGTTATTTTCCGCAATAGTGTCATAAAAATCCTCTAATACCCTATCTGATGCGTAAAGCTTCTGCTTTTTGTTTTTCATCTTCTTTTTTTGTTAGCTTTATGGCTAATGTATATCTCACGGGAGCGTCTGCTGATGGAATACCTGCTAAGTGAGGTATGCTAGAGTTAAATATCACCGCCCGTCTAGGTTTAGGAAATATTGTTTTAATTACCTCATCATCTCCGAACCCCCCAAAAAACATTGTTGAACCTTGGTAGTCTACCTGCCAATACGAATTTAGATACGCTATTATGGTTGTCTCGTTATCCGTATCCCCATCCGTGTGACAAAGCGTTGTTGTGTTAAAATCAGAAGCGTTAATATACGCAGAAAGAAGAGTATTCCCGGGAACGTGTTTACGAACAACGTCCATCACGGGTGTTTTATCAAAAAGTTCTACATCAAAATGATGAACAAAGCGTAGGCTGTCTCTGTTACTATGATCAGAAGATTGAAGACGATAATACGGAGCAGATAAAGCGTGGCTGTGTAGTTGTATTGCATCTTGATTACTCAAGAAGTTATCTACTATTTGTATCATCTTTATTTGTTTTTAGGAACATAGCTTTTTTCTGGGGTTATTCTGTAGTCGTTATTTGTAGCAACTTTTATTGCTACACTAAACCTAGTTCTGTTTCTAAATGGAGTGGCTCTATGTACTATACGAGAGTCAAACATAACCATTCTATTTGGTAGAGGTGGTAAAGCATAACATACTTTGTCAATTACAAAATGTGTTTCACCTCCCTCATTAACATCCCACTCTTTATGAGGGTAATACAAAAACGTAAAGGCTTTTTCGCTAGGTGGTAAAGCTTGAACAGGTATATCTGGATGCCAAAAAGGAAGTTCCCCCATCGGAATACAATTTATAGACATATCATATATAGTAGAGTCTGTGTGCTTTTTAACCTTACTTGCTATCGTAGTGTATATAGGGTGATTCGGAGAAATAATGTGAGCCAATCCTGAGTTAGGTGTGTTTTCATCAAATTCACTCTCACCGTATTTATCAAATGATAAGCCATACAAAGTTTTTTGTTGCCCATCGTGGTCAGTATATTGCAAAACTTTGTGATGGTCTTCTTCACTTAACCAATTATCAAACGTTTTAATGCTACCTGTGGAGATAGACATTAAATGCTCTAAAGTTATTTCATCATGTTGTACGTGTTCTGTTTGCACACTATATCTTTCCTGGAAGGGGAGGGCGCAAGAGTGGCAGCTACTTATGTGTTCACTACTCGCCTCCTGCGCCCGGGAAGTTGTAGCTCGTTAAAGCTACACTGGAGGAGGTAAAACGAATCATGCCATAACAAAAAAGCCTTTGCAAGAGAAAAATGCACTTTGCTGTAACTTTTTTTAGTTAGTTAAGACGTTTGTGTTAAGACTTTAAAAAAATGTTTTACATAACGTTTTAACTAAGGAGTGTTACACTAGTTATAGGCTGATTCGCAAAGGAGTCAAGCTAATAATTTGACACACTACATGTTGTTATTCCTATTTACGCAGATACAAGTAGCCCCTCCCTGTATACAAAAACAAAGTGGTTAACACCTAAAACACCCCTTCCGTGTAGAGTTACATAGTAAAGACCCCTATACCCCCCGATGGATCTCGCACGGGTCGAACAAAACGAGAACAAAAGGTGAACAAAACGAGACCGATCCTAGATTTTGAAAGGACTCGGGGATTCTCTTTAAGTATTCGCTCAAATAGTTTTAGCAATCTGTTGAGTCTATTAGATTTTATAACTGATAGGATAACAGTTAAGAATCTGGAGTCCTAACGTACACCCTAGGATTCAAATTGTGTTGAAAACTACACCCTAGATGTATGACTCCAGACTCGACTCCTAGGGTTAAATTGCTATGATGAATTATGAATCTTTTAACTTTTAATTGATTCGGTTTTTAAACAATTAGGGAAACAATATAAATGCCATTTGATAACACACATAAAGAATTTACGGGTTATGGATATGACTCGGATAATCACACAACAATTTACAAAAACGCTAAAACCAAAGTACCATTAAAAGACTATCTAACGATGTTTAATAAAACGCCTAACGTTATTAAACCCGTTAAAAATGTTAAGCTTTCCAAAGCTTCAAGCGTGATCACAAAGGGTACTTTTAAAGGTTATAAAATGTTTACTCTTACTTTAACTGAAAGGGAAACATGCCCAAAATCATGCGTTCACTATCTAGACTGTTTTGGAAACAATATGCCATTCGCTCATAGAATAGATCATAAAGATCAAAAGCTTTTAGAAGAGCGAATAGAAATTGATCTAGATGAATTGATAATCAAAAAGAAAAAGCGAGTCATGTTGAGACTCCATATCCTAGGCGATTTTTTCAGTGTGTCGTATGTTCTATTCTGGAAAAGGTTATTACATAAATATAATGGGATGTTGGCAATCTTTGGATATACGGGAAATTTGCCAAACGACCCGAATCCAGAATATGCAAGTATAGGAAAAGCGATAAGAGATGTTAGAAGAGTCTTTCAAGATCGTAAGCTTTTTCAAATACGTTTTTCTGGGATGCCTTCCGATTCATTCAGTGCAAATAGTCTTGACCACAACACGCCAGAAAAAGGGAAAGATATTATATGCCCAGAACAAACGGGAAAAACTGAAGCGTGTACTACTTGCGCTTTGTGTTGGGATTGTCCCGCAAAAAGAATATTATTTATAACTCATTAATAAATTTAGGCATTGCGAATCTTTTCAAAATGCCTAAAATAAAATTATAAACAAAATGGAGAATCGTTATTATGAAAAAAAGAATTTTAGGAAAATTTACTAGAAGAGTCTGCTACAACAAAGGTTTTAAAAGATGTTGGGCAGAAGGCAATATTCTAGATCAAATGGGAATCAAGGTTAACATGAGATTTAACAAGATCGTATCCCAAGGCAAAGTATCAATAGTATTTACAGAGTCTGGAAGGCAAAAGATAAACGGCACGACAGACAGACCAATTTTAGATTTAAATGGTAAGTTCTTAAATGTTCTAGGTGATGCAACATTTTATGAAATGACATTCTACAATACCATTGAATCTAATTTCGTTGATCTATTAGAGATCACACCAACAGAAAACGTAGCATAACAACAGAGAGAGGAATCACGCTATGAAAATAAACAGCATTTTAAAATTTCAAAACAATGCTCACAGTAATCCCGTCACGATTGATGTGACAAAAATTACTAGGCAAATCCACACCAATTCAAGGGGTGTAGCCACAGAGATAGGCAACATGGATTTAGTGCATTTTATTAGAGATTATGCAAAGCTTCAAAGAGAACTAGCACAAGCTAATCAAATGCTAGCAGATCAAAGAGCAGTAATTTTAGATTTACGACAAGCCCAAAAAATAACGATAGGAGGTTAGACTAACGGGCAGAGAGTAGACTCACATTATAAGAGTCTGCTCTTACGATAACATCAGTTGAGGTTTTTTCTCTCCCCGATTGTTTCCCTTAATTGGTGTTATCATAAGAGCAGATGCAGATTTTAGCGTTTTCTCTACTAAGGCTGCAATTCCTGGATTCCTGGGAGAGCAGAAGATTTAACCTAGATTCCTTGAGGAGGAAAAAATGAGAGATAAAGATAAAGTAGATCAGATGATCAAAGATTTAAACGAGAAGATGATGACAGTATCAGGTTATACATTTGAAATTCAAACACCCGTTACAATCAATTCTCAAGATGGATTGATCACTATGAGAATAGTAGCAACAGAGGGAAAGGAAACGCTAACCCAAAAAGATTTAAGAACTTGGGCAGAGACTCATTCTCTAGACATGGAAAGCTTGTCGAATATAACTATTAGAGGACGCACATTTAATGCCATTGGCTACAAGCGAAAAGCTACAAAGAATAATATCATTATTAAAGATGTGATAGATGGCAAAGAATTTGTGACAAGTAGCGACACCATCAAACGCATCGTATCAAGAAACAATGATTTAAGGATGGTTGATAGTTCATTAATTTAATTTAACTTTGAGTCTTGCGCTTCCTAAAAAAAGAGCGTAAGACTCATAACTGAGGAAGAATCATTTTAAAACTTGGAGGTAAACGAATGATGAAAGCTTTAAAAATAAACGTAATAGATCAGACAATAACTGAAGTAGACTATTCAGATTATAACGACATCTGTAAAAACTTATCCACAACCCATAAAGCAGTATCTTTATTCACTAGAGTGCTTATTGATTATGCTGATTATGATGGAGATGCTATCTTTGTTGATGATGAGGGTTTACTTATCGACACCAATTATGGTTTTAAGTTTGAAGGCTATAATGGAGTCTTGATGGGTAATGGTTTGGTATTAGGTTCAGAACTTGGCGAAACTTCTTCTCCTGATATTACTCTAGCTGATCTTAAAAAGAAGATTACCTTTTTGGGATTGCAAGAGATCAACATGGGTTATCATGGGTTCACAGTTGTGCCATTGGAAGGAGGTTTGGCATAATGGAAGAGACAACCGTAAATCTCTCTGTCTTTGACGGTTGCAATATGGTTGGGGAAGCTTGGCGTAAAGCCAAGCTACCTTACACCAGATGGTGCATTTCAGAGATAGACAAGTATGCTTCAGCAGTAGCTAGGTTCAACAACCCTACTGCAACGCATTTAGGTGACATCAAAAACATCAAGACTGAAGATGGTTATTTGTTAGAGCCTATTAATGGTGGGAATGTTAATAGTATTAGGAGTAGGAAAGGCTACCGTAAATCTAAAGTATTTTTGCTAGTCGGTGGATCACCTTGTCAGGATTTATCATTTGCAGGCAAAGGCAAAGGGTTAGAGGGTGAGCGATCTGGTTTATTCTTTGAGTATGTTAGATTGCTGAAAGAACTCAAGCCAAAGTATTTCTTACTAGAAAACGTCAAGATGAAGAAAGAGCATATGGACGTTATCACCGATCTGCTAGGTGTTGAGCCAATAGCTATCAACTCTGCTGATTTCTCTGCACAGAATAGGCAAAGATTGTATTGGACTAACATTCCCGTAAATTCCTGGGATGACAAAGGCATCATACTAGAGGACATTATCGAAGATGGTGCTGTCGATAGGGAAAAGGCGCATTGCATTGATGCCAATTATTTCAAAGGTGGTAATCTGCGTAGCTACTTTGGGAAACACAGAAGACAACTTGTCTTTGATAAGAAGTGTATTCAAGTTGGTGAAGCTGACATCAATGGGTTTGATGCTATCAGGAGAGTGTATTCTACTGAAGGTAAAGCACCCACCCTCACAACTATGCAAGGTGGACACAGAGAGCCAAAGATAATCTGTGGAGCGTTTAGAGGTAGATACAAGGTTGATGGGGTGCGTCAGGATCACAAGCACAGTGTAGCAGGCATGACAACGCAACAACTTGAAATGAGGGTTGATGCCAAGACTAACACCCTCACTACAGTTCAGAAGGATAACGTAGCAGTCAATCTTGATGAGTTAAAATGGAGAAAGCTTACAGTTCGTGAGTGCGAAAGACTCCAAACGCTACATGATGATTATACTGAGTATGGCATCTTTGAAGATCCAAAGCTTCCACCCTCATTTTGGTCACGCAAGAAAATTTCAAACACACAACGATATAAGATGATAGGCAACGGCTTCACTGTTGATGTTATTGCCCACATCTTGGGAGGTATACCAAATGATATTCAAGAATGAATTACCGTTAGACCACGAGCCTAGTTTAAACAACTATGCTCAAAAGACTGCTGATGCTATCTGCGAATTAGCTGATACAAATTGGGATTATGAGTATGAAACTTGTTGGAACTGCATTGAGCATGGTTTAGAGAATGAAGGCTTGGAGTGGAGAACTAACGATGGAGTTTGGGCATGAGTTGGACTATCGTTAAAAGTAAAATGAGAGATGGTACGTTTGAGTATCAAGTATCAGATGGCAAGGTAGGGGAGCGAACAGTATCCTATGATTTTAAAACTCTTGCTAAAGCTAGAAAGCAACTATACGAGTCTGCTTTTGGCAAAGAATTTATGAACTTGCCTGACGATATGAAAGGCACATTACAAACCCATGAGGAGGAATAGACATGGCACATAAATACGATTTTTATCAATCAAGATCATGGTATCAATTCTGCGAGATACCTAACGATGCGGAGGGTAAGTTCTTCATCAAGCAATTACGAAAGTATTTGAACAAGGGCAGATACAAAGTCAGAGTTAGGGGGCAATACCTCAATAGCAAGAAACATAATTGGCAAGAGCATACTTATGGTTCAACGCTAGCAACCTCAACCCATATGCGAGTTTACATATCGGAGAAGGAGGCTGCAAATTCCTGGGAAAGCAAAAACGCATATAATTTAACAGATGCAGATGTTACTACTGATATGATGAGTCCATCTCTATCAACTCTATTGATTGATGATGAGGGTAATCCAAGGTATGAAGTTAATGAGTAGGTGGAGTTGGAAATTAGGTCATATGTGGGTGGGTCACATGGGTGATACCACCTACCCGAAGAGTGTCAACGTTTATGAAGATGCTGACGAATTATACAAAATAAAAATTAAAGGTCTGACTAGAGATGAGCATTTCTTTTATCTTGATAAGTTGGATGAAGCCAAAAAGGATTGGGAAGATAATGAGTGACAAAATGAAAAAGGCTTTACATGAGTGGTGTGATGACCATTACAACGAGTTTGGTTATTATCCATTAGACTTTGAGTATAATGACAAACTGTATGAAATATTACTGACTAAAGACGATACATTTGAATTGAAGGAGGTAAAATGAGTGAAGCTATGAAATTAGTACATGATCGGATGAAAATGGATTGTCGTTACCTCGATGGGTGGAAGGCTGAACTGATTAGAATAATCCTAGATTCAGATAATGCTCATAAAGGTTTGGCACATATTCTAGCTTGGAAGATCGACAACCTGCCTAATCATATTAAGGGAGAATTAGATGAGCATATTTGAAAACGCAGATAAAGAAGTGGAGAAGCTGATGCAGTTATCAGCTAAACAATTAGATGGTTTGCCTGATGAGTCGGACATGGTTAACCACCCACCACACTACAACAAAGAAGGGATAGAATGTATAGATGCTATTTCGGCTGCTTTGGGCGAAGGAATGGAATACTACCTTCAAGGAAACATAATGAAATACCTTTGGAGATACCGTTATAAAAATGGAGTGGAAGATCTAAAGAAAGCCAAATGGTATTTAGAGAAGATGATAGAGGAGAAGTCTAATGACAAAGGCTGAAATAATAGAATCCTTAAAGAGTATAACGAGAGTGTTAAGTGTAATGAAGGAAGATCAAAACGAAACACTTAAGGATAAACAATGGGAGAGGGTGGCTATGTTATTTGATGACAGTATATCCTTGCAAGAAGAACTCCAAGAAGAATTGAAAAGGGATAACACTGTTATACCATTAGACCCGAATGAGTATTGGAAGAAGTTTAGACCAGAGGAACGAAAATATACTCTGGTTAATCAAAGAGTATTGAAAGAAGCGAGATTTAAAAGGCAACATGAAAATAAAACCACCTAATCCCGTTCATAAGCAAATGCTTCAATCTAGGAAATTTCAACAAAAGATAATTCCTGGACGCAAGAAAGATGAAGCTAGACGAATTGCAGAGAAGGTGGTACAAGAGTATAAAAAGAGAGGAGGTGATGATGAATGACAAGTTTTTTATACAGACCGAATTGGGGGATGGATGATGACGAAGAAGGAGATTAGTGTCATACCCGACAGTCTAGAAATGTTTTTAAGAAATTTTGGCATCAAAGACACAGAGGAGAATAGAGTGATTGAGCCGTGCATGGAAGGACGCAATTGGAAACCACCAAGTAGCATCGTGTTTGATGAACATGGTGAGCCAAACTTTTGAAAGGAGAAAATAAGTGAGAGTTCAATTAGATGGAAAGCAGTGGGGCTTGCCCGACACAGAGGAAGCAAGACTGCTTGTTGAAGAATTAGAAGGGCATATCATTGCCGTTAGAAATGCTCAATATGTATTAAGAGCGTGTCAATCGAGGGAGATGGGCTTGTTTGATAGAATAAAAGAAATGTCCATTAAACATGAGAAGGAGAAGAAATGAAAAACAATGCAAGAAAAAGGATTGAGGATGCAAAGTTACTTACTAGAGGTACGATGCCTTTAGTTTTAATTTGTGCAGACAAGCAGGAGCTTGATGAGATGAAGAAGACTGCCAAAGGTATGCGAGGCATAAAGAATTTGGAGTTCGGGTTACGGGAGGATTATAAAAGATGAAGACACCTTTTGTAACAGAGTATAAACCCTACGGCTTTTTGATAGAGATGTGGATAGTGTTAGGTATAATGTTATTCGTGTATATCATAGTGTATTGGGAGAGTTTTAGGAAAATAAGTAAAGGTCTTGATGAGCATGATAAGAAAAAGAAAAATTAAAACATACTTGTTTAAAGTTTTCCTGATGATAAGTTGTTTACTTAATGCAGCCATAGGAGGAAAGGCATATCAATCTTTTAGTGTCAGGAATTGGGAATGGAAGAGGCGAGGTCTGTTTAATTTAGTCACAGTGATTGATTACTGTTTAGGTAAAGATCATTGTATGGAAAGTTGGGTGTCTTGGAGGATAGCCAGAGATAATACTAAGAAGGTACGGAAGGAGTATAGAGATGCAGAGGAGAAATATTACCACTCTCAATGGTAAGTCTACTGTCGATGAACTAATAGAAATTTATATGGGTTCACCACAATACTTAGCATTAAGAGGGAAGACCCAAAAGAACTATGAGTACAATCTTGCTAGGGCAAGTAAGACCGACATGGGTTGGGAGAAATTTGGGGCAATCAAGCTGAAGAACCTTTTAGTTTCTGATTGTAAGCTTGCATATCAAGAGTGGTTACAAAGAGGAGTTAGGACTGCCAATATTATATCTACTATAATGTCTGTAGTGTTAAACTTTGGAGAAGAGCTAGAAGTCTTAACAAAGAACCCAATGCGTTTGGTCAGTAAGATGAAGGAGAAGCAACGTAAGGTAATGTGGACACAGAGCCAAGTACGGGATTTCCTGGATTGTGCTTACGGAGAGTTTAAATGGAGAAGTGTAGGACTTATTGTGCATATGGCATATGAGTTCGCTCAAAGAGTTGGAGATATGAGGTTGTTGGAGTGGGATAATCTAAACTTAGAAGAAGGAACACTACATCTTGTCCAATCAAAGAAGAGAGCCGAAGTTAGTATGCCCATTCAAACAGACCTGCTCAAAATGTTGCAACAACAAGAGTATGACTTTGGTTTCCAAAAATACGTCACTCCCCATGTCTACCCGAAAAACGGGGCATACAGACCTTATACGGATGTTGAAGTCTCACCCATCGTAAATGAGATAAAGGCTGTCTGTGGTCTTCCTATGGAGTTACAAGCGATGGATATGCGTAGGACTGCCATTACAGAGATGGTGGAAGCAGGAGTAGACACAACACAGATTATGTCTGTTAGTGGACACAATTCACCCAACTCAATGTCACCTTACTTGAAGCACACATTCGCTTCAGCTAATAATGCCTTATCTAAAAGAGGAGCATACAAAGATGGTTAGTGTTAAGGAATACGTCAAAGGTTTAGACATTAAATCAGGAGATAGTTTAACATTAAACTGCCCCGTATGTGGTGGATACAAAAAGTTCAGCGTATCAAACTTGGATGGGATAGTTGTATATAATTGTTACAGAGCAAGTTGTGATGTCAAAGGAGCGATTAAAGTCAACATGGCTGCCGAAGATGTTAAGCGTAAGTTGAATGGACATAGCCCTAAAGAATACTTGGAACAAGATTCTCATTTTATGCTACCCGAATATGTGACTACTGATATTGCAAACTCATACATGCGAAGGTTCATAGAACGATGGGGATTGCATCACATCTTTTTGATGTATGATGTTAAGGATAATCGAGCCGTGTTTCCTATATTGTACAAAGGCAGGTTAGTAGACGCAGTTGGAAGATCGCTTACAGATAAGACACCAAAGTGGTTACGCTATAGCGGTCTTGCTACGCACTATTCTTGTTGTGTAGGAGAGGACAACGGGGTAGCCGTAGTGGTAGAGGATGTTATCTCTGCTACAACGATTGGTTTACTCTTTCCCCAAGTCACGGGAGTGGCTATCTTGGGAACATCTTTTACCTATGAACATAAGAAATTCCTGGAATACTTTAACAAGATTATTATAGCATTAGACCCAGATGCTAGTTCTAAAACAGTATCTTATACTAAAGAGTTAAAGTATTTTTGTGAGGACAGAGAAACAGAGGTGATAGCTTATAGGTTAAAGGATGATGTTAAGTACAGAAAGAAAGAAGATATAAACGGATTAAGGAGGGCATGTGATGTCAGTTGAGTTAACTTTACTACGAAGCCTAATGCAGAAGGATTTTTATGATGACCATAAAGGTATCAAGTGTCCAGACAGATTGTTCAGTAAGGATGTTAGAAAGATTAAGAATACATTAGATTATGCTATGGATCTTCACGATAAGGATGTAACTGTGCAAGAGTTAAATGCTTTGTTTGATGTCCAGAACACTACTATGACTACTGCTAACAAAGAAGCATATCAGATCATATTTACTAAACTTGGCAACCAAAAACCTATGAACCCAGACATTGCTCAAGAAGTGTTTTCCAAGTTATTTCAACAAGTTATAGGCGAAGATATAGCTAACTTGGGCTTTGATTATGTGAATGGGCAGAAGAATAGTCTTGAGCCATTACGCAAATTGTTGAACGATTATCAGGATAACTTTATACCTAACTTAACTGTGGAGTGGGATGACATGAGTATAGACACATTGCTAAAGGCTAACGATATACAATCTCAATGGAAGTTTAACATACCCACACTTGCCCGAAGGATCGAGGGTATTAGTGGTGGGCATCTTGTTATCATTGGTGCTAGACCTAATACGGGTAAGACATCCTTTCATGCTAGTCTTGTCGCATCAGAGGGAGGCTTTGCATCTCAAGGAGCGAAGTGCTTGATCTTCTGTAATGAGGAATCAACAGACAGAGTTGGTGCTAGGTATCTATCGTCTGCAACAAACATGAGTATGGATGAAGTGAAGGGCAATACGGCTTTGGCATCCAAGAGATATGATCCCGTTAATGCTAACATTAGTGTTAAGGATACTACGGGTAAGGGTATGGATTGGGTTGAGGCAGTCGTTAAAGCATACGAACCTGACATTGTGGTATTAGATATGGGTGACAAGTTTGCTAGTAGAACGGGGGATAGGTCTGACATCTACTTGAAGGAGGCAGCAATCCATGCCAGAAACATAGCGAAGCAATACAAGTGTGCTATCCTTTGGATGTCACAACTTTCAGCCGAAGCCGAAGGTAAGATCATGGTAGATCAATCTATGCTTGAGGGTAGTAAGACGGGCAAGGCATCTGAAGCTGACCTGATGATACTCATTAGTAAAGATCCCGTGATAGAGGGTTGTGAAAGCGAAGATACCATACGACATTTAGTTATAGCAAAGAATAAACTTAAGGGTGGATGGCACGGGAAGATAGACGTTCAGCTTGATGGTGAAAGAGCAAGGTTTACAGCATGAAACAGTTAGATTTATTTTTACCAGAAGTAAAACATATATCAGATAAAAGGATAGATGTATCTGAAATAGGCATTGACTTTGGAGATAGGGGTCAAAGAAGAATAGATTTAACTAGAGCGTCTTTTTTTCTTAGAAGCATACCAAAGGGGAGATACTTTTTGTACCCTACGGGAGGACAACACCCTCTTCCCTCTTATAAAGACAAAGGAAATATATTTCCGTATGTATATAGTGCTATTGCCGATAAAAACTTAGAACCATCTACTAGTAGATCTGTTTATCCAAGCGTCAAATTAGGTTATACACAGAATTACGTTAGTTACTATGTACATAGGCTATTTGCTATGGCTTTTATACCAAACGATCTTCCTCTGGATACGTATAATGTGGATCATGTTAATGAAGATAAGTTAGATTATTCATTAAGTAACTTGCGGTGGGTAACTGTTTCTGAAAATATGAGTGCTATAAAGAATCGGGCAAAGAGTGGAGAAAAGAAAGTGTATAGTTCAGAGGGTAGGTATGAAACTAGTTCTTGATGTAGAGAACACAACAGTAAAACGCGATGGTAAGTTACACCTAGATCCTTTTGAGCCATCAAACACATTGACGCAGGTTGGTGTGCTAAACTTGAAGGGTAAGCATCACATTTTTACTTTTGATCATGTTGAGAAACAAGACGAGGATGGATCACAACGTAAGATGCTGCAGGCAGTTTTGGATAAGACTACCCTGCTCGTAGGACACAATCTGCAACACGATTTACAATGGTTGTGGGCATGTGGGTTTACCTATGGGGGTGACGTTTACGACACGATGTTAGCAGAGTATGTATTACAAAGAGGACAGAAACAATCCGTATCTCTAGAGGCTTGTGCAGAGAGATACAATCTAGAGTACAACAAGCAAGACACTCTCAAAGAGTATTTCAAGAAAGACTACGCAACCAATGAGATACCACTACAAGAACTTTCGGAGTATCTAACCTACGACTTGTTAGTAACAAAGGCTTTGTTTGATAGGCTTGAACAAGAGTATGACAAACCTGAAGCTCAATCTCTGGTGTCGGTTTTAGATATAACAAATCAAGTGTGTCAGACCTTGACTAGAATGTATATGAACGGCTTCAAGATAGATAGGGAAGCACTAGAAAAAGTTCGTAATGACTTTGAAAAAGAGTTACGGGATATTGAAACTAGATTAACTATAACAGTTAAGACGATAATGGGAGACACTCCTATCAACCTCAACTCCCCTGAACAAGTCAGTCAAGTTATATACTCTAGGAAAGTTCACAACAAGAAAGAGTGGGCAGATCTATTTAACTTTACTTATACGAAGACGGAGTTCCATGAAGCAGTGGAAGCCAACAGCTCTCAAATTTTTAGAACTAGGGCAAAAACATGCAGTGTGTGTAAGGGTAAAGGTAAGGTTTATAAGACAAAGAAAGATGGGTCTTTATTCTCTAAACCTAACAGGTGTAAAGAGTGTGAAGCTAGAGGTTACTTACTAGAAGACACAAACGTAAGGGCAGGGCTAAACTTACGTCCACCCTCAAAGAAGTGGGTTAGTGCTAATGGTTTTTCAACAAGTAAATCACATTTAGATATACTTATGTCCAATGCGAAAATGAAAGGTATTGAGGTAGCACATCAGTTTCTATCTGATCTCAAACGTCAGAGTGCTATCTCTAGCTATCTCTCTAGCTTTGTCGATGGGATAGACACTTTTACTAAACCTGATGGGTTTTTACATGTAGGCTTGACCCAACATGTTACGGCTACGGGAAGGTTCAGTGGACGCAATCCGAATATGCAGAACATGCCCCGTGGTGGTACGTTCCCCGTTAAGCGAGTATTCGTATCCCGTTGGCAGGGTGGTAAGATTATGGAAGCTGACTTTGCACAGTTGGAGTTCCGTGTGGCTGCACAACTTTCGGGAGACAAGGTAGCTATTGAAGAAGTGGAAACGGGATTTGATGTACACAGTTACACTGCAAAGATTATATCAGAAGCAGGACAACCTACCTCTAGGCAGGAAGCAAAGGCTCACACATTTGCCCCTCTTTACGGAGCAACGGGTTATGGCAGAAGCAAGGCAGAAGCTGAATACTACACGCACTTTATAGAGAAGTATGAAGGCATAGCAGAGTGGCACAAAAAGCTTGGCAATGAGGCAGTTCGTTTCTTAAAGATAACTACTCCATCAGGCAGGCAGTATGCTTTCCCTGATGTAGAGCGTAAAGGTGAGAAGTTTTCACATTTCACTATGATCAAGAACTATCCCGTTCAAGGTTTCGCTACGGGTGACATTGTTCCCATCGTTTTGGTAGAGATTGAGAAAGCGTTAGATAAGCTATCGAGTTGTCTAGTCAACACGGTTCACGATAGTGTTGTAATTGACATACATCCTGATGAAGAACAAAAGGTTATATCCATTATCCAGGAAATTAATAATAACCTAAAAGAGATAATTGAATCTTACTATGAGATAGATTTAGTTGTACCTATGTTGTTAGAAGCAAAGATAGGTAATAATTGGCTTGACACTAAAGATGTCTAGCATTACGAATCATAATATATATAAGGAGTAAATTTATTATGGAAAATAATTTAAGTGTAATTGAAAGTTCCCAATCTGATTTAGCTGACTTGATGGGTGTTGGAGGCGAAGTCTCTGCCCCATCCCGTTCAGCATTAGCGGAACTACGACAAATCCATACGAACATTATGGGTACTAAAGATGTTAACGGAGAGCAAATGGAGGTTGCTATAATTAAAGCAGGCTCGTTCTCTGTTAAACTACCTGACGGTACAGAGTATTACAGTTCAACCGTGACGATTAGACCTTTTCTACAAAGATTTTGTTACGAGAGATGGGATGCTAATGCCGTTAAGTCTGATGGATCACAAGGAAATATGTTACGAACTGTGTTTGCAAAGTCTTTAAACCAAGACCTTAAGGATAACAATGGTACATACAACTGTGGCAGACCATCAGGATACGTAAAAGATTGGGAGTCGCTTCCTCCTGCGATGCAAAGTCTTATGCGTGAAGTAAAGCGAACCAAAGTGATTTTTGGTTTGTGTAAACTTGACAAAGCAACTGATGCTGATGGAAATCCCGTTGATGTGGATGAGTTTCCTTTTAAGATGCACATACGAAACAAGGAAAGTTTCAAAAACTTTGACACTATCTACAAAGATATTCAAAGGAAGAACAAACTTCCGATTGCGTATGAGATTTCTCTCAAGGGCGAATTACGAGAGGGTAAGTCAGGCAACTCTTATGGTGTAATAATTACTACACTAGGCAAAACTCTTGAGATTACCACAGATCAACAAGAGGTTCTTCAGAACTTTGCTGATTGGGTTGAAACTAGTAATGCTCGTACCTCTGACTATTGGCAGGAAAAACAAACAAATGATTTATCGAAAGATGAATCTGATATTGTTGGCTCAATAGTAGACATCGAGGAATAAGTAGTATGAACCATCCTGCAGAACTGGCGATACACAGTTTTTTAAACAAGGCTCTTAAAGGCGAGGCTAGTGTCTCCTCCTCAATCGCTGATACCGTTGCTGAAGATGTTAAGAAAGCTGTAATTCGTCAGTTCGCAGGTAAGAGAGAAGACTTCAGATTAAGAATGTCTAATCTTGGTAGGAAGAAGTGTCAACTTTGGTTTGAGAAAAATCACCCTGAATCAAAGGAGGCATTTCCTCCACACTTTCTAATCAATATGTTAATAGGAGACATAATAGAAGCTGTGTTCAAAGGTCTGATGAGAGCGTCTAATGTTAAGTTTGAAGATAGTGGAGTGGCTACTTTACAAACAAAACACAGAGAGATTAAAGGCGAGTACGACATGATACTAGACAATAAGATAGATGATATTAAGTCTGCGTCTGGTTGGTCATACATAAATAAGTTTGAAGATATTACCACATTGAAGAAGAGCGATGCCTTTGGTTATATAGCACAACTAGTAGGGTACGCTAAAGCTACAGAAAAAGGTTTAGGAGGATGGTGGGTAGTCAATAAGAACACGGGTGAGTTTAAATATGTAGAAGCTGAAAACGTAGATACGGACGAAGAGATGGCTAAAATAGAAGATACGATAGCTTACATAGATAACGATGAGCCATTTGAAAGATGCTACACAGATGAACCAGAAGCTTACTACAGCAAGCCAAGTGGTAACAGAAAGCTAGGAGTAGAGTGTGGCTTCTGTTCTTTTAAGTATAAATGTTGGGAAAACTTACAAGCACTACCTTCCCGGGTTTCTAAAGCAAAAGAACCTCCTATAGTATATTACACACATGTTGTATAGAAGTTCACTTGAGGAAGAGGTAGCGGATTATCTTAAACCTAAACAAAAAGAAATCCGTTATGAGAAGCTGTCTATTAAGTATGTTGTTATTAAAGTCGCTTCCTATAAGCCTGACTTTGTATTAGACAACGGAATCATCATAGAAGTTAAGGGATGGTTTCGGGCAGCCGACAGAAAAAAACATTTACTTATCAAAGAGCAATACCCAAAGCTAGACATCAGGTTTATCTTTGGCAATGAGAACAATAGACTATACAAAGGATCAAAGACTAAATATTCGGATTGGTGCGATAGACACGGCTATAAATACGCTAATCGTATTATTCCAAAGAAATGGTTGACGGAAAGAAAAAAGCGAGTACAACTAGGAGTTCTCGATAACACAACAGGACCGAGGTTTACATGGTTATAAATGATAATGATTTTGCTATAATATTTTCTCCTGAAAAAGATAAAAAGGGTAAGTGGGGAGGCAACTGTTTGGTGCGTTCTGTGTTTAACTCTAGCACATGGGATAAAAAAGATGCTCTAATTATGATGGAGATGATAACACTTTTAACGTCCTGCATACCTTTACTAGAGCAGGATGATTCGTTTTTAAAACATGCTCAAAGAGAGAGGGATGACTTAATAGATAGAGGAGAGTTAAACGCTATTTTTGAATATAACGGAGAGGAAGAAATAGAGGTAGCCTTTACGCCTATTATTAAAGTAGAGGACAACGTAATTCATGTAGATATGAGGAAGGGTAAATGATTATGACGATAAGCAGAGAGAGTAGACTAATTGATTTTCACAAGGCTTTTGGGCATCCTATTGATGAAGTGATGACCGTAGACAACCTAGAGTTAAGGAGAAGTCTTATAACTGAAGAGTATCAAGAATTGATGGAAGAGATAAGTTCTATCTCATTGGATTTAGCTAGAGGCAGAAAACCTCCCGTAGAACGAAAAGCAAATCTATTAAAGGAACTTTGTGATCTTCAATATGTTATTTCAGGATTAGCTGTTGCATTTGGGTTGCCTTTGCAACCTGCATTTAATAGGGTTCACGCAAGTAATATGTCTAAACTAGACGCAGACGGAAATCCTATTTATCGGGAAGACGGTAAAGTTATGAAAGGTCCTAACTATCGTCCTCCTAATTTAGAGGATTTAGTTAATGAAAAGCATAAGGTTTAAGGTACACATGACACTACAGGTTGATGAAGAAGAAAATGTTTTATCTGTTGCGGATGACGGGCATGAAGAAACTGTTCAAGATTTAATTGAGAACGCAATATTTGATATAGACGGAATGGATATTAAAAACATAAAAGTTTCAATGGAGAACACCTAATGGATTATGCAAAAGAATTTGAAAATAATAAATACGTAAAGATACCACAATTCTTAAACGAAGGGATGTCTCAATTTTTGTATGAGTACATTGTAATGCAAGAAAGCTCTATGAAATACTTGGTGGATAATAATCTTATATACGATAAGATAGCAGAAGATTATAGGAACTTTTTTGGTGCTATAGATAACGAAAAAATATCCTTCTTTGACCCTGCTCTTGGAAAAAGGATTGATAAAGTGGACGATAATCGTACTAATTGTTATTGTCGCTACGCAGATCCTGCTTTTGAAACATTATTAGGAGGAATGGTTGATCCGTTAGGTAAAATACTAAAAAAAGAATTACACCCAAACTATTCTTATTGTAGAATATATAGAACGGGCAATGAATTAAAAAAGCATAAAGACAGATCTGCTTGTGAAATTTCTGTAACGTTGTGTCTTGGTTATGAAAACGGAGATAAGCCGTGGGATATTTTTATGGGAGAAGATGAAAGCAATCCCATAACCTTACAACAAGGAGATGCTATAATATACAGAGGTTGTGATGTAACTCATTGGAGACATGCGTATGAAGGCGTACAACAAGCACAAGTTTTTATGCACTACAACGACAAGAACGGACCTCTCTACAAACCAGATATGGGTTACGATGAAAGACCTTGTTTAGCCGTACCCAGAAGAAATGTAATGATAGCTAATGCAGAAAACAGATTGTTTTACGGTGGAAACAAACTTGCAAATGACGATATGGAAAGACCTAGTATTAAAGAACAAAAAATGATTACCCCCGATATACCTTGGGAAAAACTAACTTAGGAGGAATAATGAATACGAAACTACCGACAGACTATCAAAACTTTATAGCCACATCTAGATATGCTAGGTGGCTTGATGATGAACAAAGACGAGAGACTTGGAGCGAGACAGTTTCCCGTTATGTAGACTTTATAGCTAGTCGCACAAACATGGATTATGATACACCTGAAGAGTTGTGGGATGCTATACACAAGCTAGACGTTATGCCCTCCATGAGAGCATTGATGACTGCAGGACCTGCGTTGGACAGAGACAATACTGCAGGCTACAACTGTAGCTACCTTCCCGTAGACGATCCAAAGTCTTTTGATGAGGCTATGTATATACTATTATGTGGTACGGGTGTTGGCTTCTCTGTTGAGAGAGACTATGTTAGCAAACTGCCTCACATACCTAATGAGCTTGAATCCTGCGACACCACTATAGTTGTAGCTGATAGCAAAGAGGGTTGGTCAAAGGCTCTACGTAAGTTAATAGGACATCTATACATGGGCGAGATACCTTCCTGGGATGTTTCTAAAGTTAGACCTGCAGGTGCTAGACTAAAGGTATTCGGTGGTAGAGCAAGCGGACCTGCACCTCTCGTTGATCTATTCAACTTCACGGTTAGTCTCTTTAGCACAAATGTAGGGCGCAAGCTTTCTAGCTACGATTGTCACTCCTTGATGTGTAAGATAGGTGAGATTGTTGTGGTAGGTGGTGTTAGAAGATCCGCTATGATTAGTTTATCTAATTTAAGTGACATACGGATGAGACATGCTAAGTCAGGACAATGGTGGCAGGACGCTCCCCACATGGCTCTGTCAAACAACTCTGTTGCGTATACCGATAAGCCTGACGGTGAGACATTCTTACGAGAGTGGACAAGTCTTGTTGAGTCTAAATCAGGTGAGCGAGGTATATTTAATAGGGTGTCTGCAAAGAGGCAGGTGGAGAAGCATGAGCGTAGAGATTCTAACTACGAATTTGGCACTAACCCTTGCAGTGAGATTATACTGCGCCCTTACCAATTCTGTAACTTAACGGAAGTTGTTGTTAGAGCAGAAGATACGATAGACACACTAGCTAAAAAAGTAGAGCTTGCCACTATACTAGGTACAGTTCAATCTACGCTGACTAAATTCCCCTACTTACGTAAAGTGTGGACACACAATACAGAAGAGGAAAGATTGTTAGGTGTATCCTTAACGGGTATTATGGATAATCCTCTTACTAACGGCACTAAAAACGGATTAGAGCAAGCGTTAGAACATTTGCGTAACGTAGCTATTAAGACTAATGCAAATTGGTCACAGAAGTTAGGTGTACCTATGTCTGCTGCAATAACCTGTGTTAAACCATCTGGCACTGTGTCTCAACTTGTGGACAGTGCATCTGGTATACACGCTAGACATAATGAGTATTACATAAGGACTGTACGTGGTGATAACAAAGACCCACTCACACAGTTTATGGTAGATCAAGGCATACCGTCTGAACCAGACGCTAGTAAACCTAATGATACCACTGTATTTAGCTTTCCCGTTATGTCTCCCAAAGGAAGCATTGTTAGAAACGATTTAACGGCTATACAACAGCTAGAGATGTGGCTTTTATATCAACGGCACTGGTGTGAACATAAGCCATCTGTGACGATTTCTGTGAAGGATAACGAGTGGATGGAAGTCGGGGCATTTGTGTTTGAACACTTTGATGAGATGTCAGGTGTATCATTCTTACCTCACTCTGACCACACATACCAACAAGCTCCGTACCAAGATTGTACGGAAGACGAATATCATTCGATGCGAAATAAAATGCCTACTAGCATTGATTGGTCTAAACTCGCTGACTACGAAAAAGAAGATACGACAGCAGGTAATCAAACGTTTGCATGTTCTGGTGACGTTTGCGAAATAGTAGATATAGGAGCATAACTATATGGCACAAGCCTTTGAAAAGGGGTTTACAGTATTTCGGAGAGGTATAATGGATAGGAAAGCGAGGCATAAGAACCTCGTGCCTAACCCATTTAAGTCAAAAACGAGTAGCTACCGGGAATGGGAGCGAGGCTTTAATGCTGCTTATTTTGAACAGCTAGAAAGAGTTCGTCCTAATGAACGACAAGTTGGAAAAGAAACTTCAAAAAGAAGTCGAGCAATACTACAGGAACAAAAAGAGAACAAAAGAAAGTAAGTTACAACAAGAAGCTTCATCGTTTATCAAAAGAAAGACAAAAGATGGGCAAGAGAAGTAACTTTGATCGCATTGAGCGTGACTTCTACCCTACACCTGAAGAAGGGTTCTTACCTTTAGTTTCGCATTTACCGAAACAAAAGTTTTACTACACTGAACCTTGTGCAGGTGACGGTGCGTTAGTTAAGTGGATAACGAAACACACCAAAGGTGTTGGCATGACGCACAGCGATATTGTGCCTAAACAATCCTGGATACAAAAGAAAGATATGTTTCGGGTGTCCATCCCTCCTACGGGTAGGCAATCCTTTGTGATAACAAACCCTCCTTGGAACAGAAAGATACTGCATCCAATGATAGATCACTTTGCTTTACAATGCCCGACTTGGCTATTGTTCGATGCTGATTGGCCTCACACAAAGCAAAGCCAACCCTATATGGATTGGCTCGTGAAGATCGTTAGTGTTGGGAGATTGAAGTGGATACCAGATAGCAAGATGACGGGTAAGGACAACTGTTGTTGGTATCTATTTGATGCGACTAATAAAGAAGTGACACAGTTCTACGGACGTTAATCCTCGATTATGCTAGGCTCTTGACGTATCATCGTTATGGTGTTTTCAAGCCGTTTTATTTCAGCTTCATTTAACTCACGGATAGATGTTTGTATCCCCGTCATACGCCTAGCAGTTTTCATATATTTGCGAGGAGTACGATCAAGTTTCTTTTTTCGGTAGGCTAAACCTCCTTCTCCTGATGGATCACCTTTAAAGAAAAAGTCGGTTACTGATGCTTTAGCGGATTTAAGCATCTTGTCTACTTGATCACGTTTCCAATCTAAGTTTTTAGAATTTACAAACCTTTTGTTCTTTAAAAGAAGTTGTGCTTTTTCTTCTATGGCAGGAGTAATAACTCTATCGACAAACCTATCATGCTCTGGCACACCCGTATACATATTCGTTTTCCAATTTGGTAGATCTACCATAGCAAAAACCATTTCCCCATACGTCTTGGGCGGTAACTCTTTAAAGCCTGCCATTCCCGATATAGCGGAAGGATCACGGAGTTCTTGTTCTGGTCTACTAGCTTTTTGTAAACTTTCTCCGTACACCTCCCCTGAAAGAGCTTCAAAAATATTATCTACATATCTACCTGATTGCATACCAAATCTAGCAAAACCACTTTTAGGTAGTCTTCTGTCTACCATCAGGTCTGTTCCTGTAGCCACTCCTACTATTCTATTAAGAGGATCAATGGGTCTGCTGAAACCTGCTACTACATTTCCAATTCCTGAGTCTGCAAGACCTTGACCAAGAGATTTAGCCCAATCTCCTTGCCTCTTCCAATTATCAAAAGCAGAACCTGCAACACTGCCTCCTTCTCCTTTATCAGCATAGGCTGTCAAATTCATCGCTTGTCCTAACTTGGCAATATCATTCCCAAACTGCAAATCTTTAGCTGCTTGACCTATAGCTATTTGTTTACCAAAATCCTCAAAAAGTTCAGGTGAAACAGTTTGTCCGTTAGAAATTCTATTTGATATTCTTCCTGTTACCATTAGTAACGACATTGGAAACATGTTTGTTCCGTCTATGATTGACCCGTCATTAAACTGTATCTCATTCCAAGCTAAACCTCTTTTTTCTTTTTCCTTATCAATATCCGTAAATACTCCAATGGCTGTAATACCAACTGTAGCTCTAGCAAAACCTTCGGTAGCGGATATTTTTTCCCCCTTCATCACCGCAGCCGTTCCGTTTAACGCTCCACCTATAGTCCACTTATAAGATGTAGCAACTACGTTATTCATAAAACGTCCAAAGGGGAGCAAATAACCTAACATCGAGTTATTAGATATAGCTTCTATGGCTGTAGCCATGTGTTGACCTATATTTCCCGGTGCTTCAGCACCTTCTGCAATAGCTTTTCCTATTGGCCCTAAGAAATATTGTCCTGCTTTCTTGTCACCTATTTTAGCTTTTGCCCTATAGTCTTTTGAGAACACAGATTCCAATGTATCAGCACCTGCCTTTGACATAATATCTTCATCTAACGCTCGTAAATCTCCTTTTTGTAGAGCTTCCGATAGGTTCATACCTTTATCAAGACGTAAGTGTTTATCTAACGCATTTATAAACGCTTGAGATTTAGTAAGCTGATCTTGTAAGCGAACCATAGAAATGTCTTGTGACATTTTAACATAAGCTTCTGTTCCTCTAAAAACTTTTCCTGCTTTTTCAAATTCAAATCGGTCAGCGTTGGCAATAACACCACCCATAGTGGTATTGTAAAGTTTTTCTTTTAATGCAGGATTAGCGTTCAAAGCTTCCATATACATCTCTCTTGTGCTGTATGGGTCTACTAATCGTCTTAACTTTTCAAATTGCAACGATCCCAAAGCTTTTGCTTGTTGTAGTGATTGTGCATACCCTTTACTTCCTACAACAAATTGTCCTCCTCCTAATGCAGCTAACTGTGCTGCTTGTACTAATTCTGCTAACGTATGTCCAATCTGCAGTTGCCCCCAACCAATAACGTTGATAGCTGTCGTTTGCGGTGTAGAAACAAGTAGTCTTTTCCATATATTTTGCAAGTAAGAAAGTCTTTGCCCCGGATTTGTATCTACCTCTTTCATCCACATAAATGATGATTTATTTTCTAGTCTGCTTTCTAAAAGTGCTTGTGCGTGTCTTCCTGCTACTTGTTCACCTTCAGCGAGAGCCTCGTCTACTACTCTTCTAGAGCTTGAATCATTAAACATTTGTAAAGTCGTTCCTACTTCACTTGCAGAAAACCGTAATTGATTTCCTATATTTCTTCCAAGTTGAATCCTATCTGCAATATCGCCCAACCAAAGACCTGTTTCACCCCATATCATATCTCTAAACTCTTCAAGTTTTTTAGGGTTAAGATTTTGTACAAGGATAGCGAACTTTTCCGAATCATTTATATTAGGCGCAAAGTTAATTCCTAACTCATCAAAATCTATTTTTCTAACAGTATCAAGCATTTCTTTTATTACTTCTTTTGGTAAAGGTGTTTCATATGCTCTAATGGGTCTTCCTGACTCTTCTGCCTTTACTGCTGCGTTTCTCTCTTTCATAGTAGGTATTTCGGGAGTTCCTTCTGGAAGATCTCGTCTTCTCACATCATCAGGAAACCTTGATCTCCATTCATCAGGTTGAAGCTTTCGCATCTCCGCACCTTTTAATGCACCTTCTCTAAAATCTTTATAGTTTTTTGCTAATTGTTCTCCTGCTTTTTCAAAAGCTTTATCCCTATCTACACCCTCCTGCATTGTCAGCCTTTTGTGTCGTACAGAACGCATCTGTCGTGCTTGTCCAGATATACCTGCTTTTAGAGAAGCTTCAGGAGCAAGTCGTGTCACTAGCGTAGACAAACCCCCTTGCATAGCTGATGATACTAGTGTTTGCCACGGATTATATTCTTCACGAGAGCCTGCTTCAAGTTCTGCTCCTTGTTGTGTTTTATCTTGATAAGCAGCAATACCTCCATCAATAGCCCCCGTTGTTAACGCAACAGACCACGCATCTTTTTTAGCGTTGCGTTTTGCCATGTCTCTTACTATTTCTTTTGTTGATGCCCCTTGAGTTTTATTTCTTACAGCATCTCTCATAGCTTTTCTTCTAACTGCTGCGACACCCATTTTCTGCGCCCCAAAGCCTAAACCTTTAGCCACACCAAAACCTACGTATGTACTAGGTGATGTAGCTACAGCTTTCATATAATCCCATAAACCGTCTACCGTTCCTGCAATACCATCGTTCTGCCAAAAATAACCTAGTTCATCATACAAATTGTAAGCGTCAGCCGTAGCATCTTTTTGCTTGTCCGACATTTTAGAAACTCGCATCGCTTCTTTAATTGTGCTGACTTCGTTGGTATTGAAGTAACGCATATGCTCTACCCATTCATCCACCATATCTTCTGCAGGTCTTTCTGCGTACTGTTTACCTTTTGTAGTAACCATGTAGCGTCTTACTTTTTCAACTTTTTCGGGATCGTTAACAATATCGTCTATCTTTAAATAGTCTCGTGTTCTTCCACCCTTATTACCTATATCTACTCCGTCTGCAATACTCACGCTTTCATCAGATGATTCAGGTGAATTGCTACCCCACATTTTTAAAGCTTCTTGTGCTGACATAGCCATTATGTTAAGTTCTCCCACGCATCAGGTGTAAGCCCTTTTCCAAGTTCAATAAATAAGATACCTTTATCTGGATGAATAACTCTAACAATATCTCCTTTAGCGTATCCTTTTCTTTTATACTCTAAATCCAATCCTTCCATCTTATCCTTAAATTCATTTGATGGTACGACTTCAGTAGCAGGATTATCTTGTCTACTCCACCTATAACCATCACCACTTGGGCCTGTCGTGTCCATAACGTAAGGTTTAATGTTAGAAAGTTGTTCTAGTATAAACCTGTTAGTCTCAACGTTATCAAAGTTATAGTCTGCTAAGTATTGTGGTGCTATCTTTCTTCTCGTGTCTTCTGTGTAAGCTTTATATATTTGGGAATTTGGATCTACCATATCTCCCCACGCTACTGAACCTGATGTAAATATATCATCAGTCACATCAGGATCAACATTCTTTGCGTACCATTCATACCTATTCTCTTTATCCTTTAAGGCTGTTTCTACAGCTTTGTCAAACCCTCTCTGATATGTGCCTACATCAGTATCGTCTAACATTCTAGGAAAGGCAGTAAGGTCTACTGAAGAAGCTGAAAATACATCGCCAAAAGGATCAGATGTACCTGTTTGCCTTGCTATCCTGTTAATATCGTCTATAGAATAGTCCTTATAATATGCTTCACGCCTTCTTTGTTGATACGCTCTGTCTCCTGTTATACCAGATGCTGCTAACTGCAAATTCTCAAGAAACCCTTGAGGGTCTTTTGGAGGATCTTCTTTATTAAGGTTTTTGTAACCTCCATACATCTCATCAAAAAACGTATCTAGTGTTTTACCGTCTGGTTTAAAGTCGATAGGCACATTAAGTATCTCTTGTATAGTTTCATTATCAAGCTCAACTCCGACAGCCGTAGCATCAGAAATTAGTTTAGTAACTTGCTTATTCATAGACTTTAAAGATTCTGGTCCGTCTTTAGCGTACCACATTATAGCATCTTCAGAAACTCCGTAATTCTTTAGACCTTCGGCTATATTCTGTAAAGAGTCCTTTTCGGCCTCTCTTTCTACTAAAAACTTTATGTTAGCGTCTGCTTTAGCTTGCTCCGTTTTAAAGTCTTCTCTAGCTTCTTTTCTAGCGTCATTTATTTTCCCTGCAAGACCTTGCATTAGATGCCCCCAAAATAATTTCTTTTGGTTCTTTTTTTGTGTTGATCGTCTTCTATCTCTGTAAGCGTGTATATCTTTTAAAAAACTTGTATCAGGTAAACTCATTAATTTCTCCTAGACATTAGACCCATTGGCTCTTCCATTGGTTCTTCCATTGGAGGAGTATTAGGTGGTGTTTTTTCTACGGGTTGTAATGGCATCTCTGGAGTAGCCTCTTCTAACGAATCCCCCATAGTTAAATTTTCTTTAGCTTCTTGAAGGATGTCTGTTCCTGCATCGTTTTCAGGCATCCTTTCTATAGCTCTTTCCAACTTTGTTATTAATTTCCTCTTGTCTTTTTCTTCTTTACGCCTTTTGAGAGACTTTGCTGACTCTACTACGTCTATCCCTTGAGCATTAGCTTTGATTAATAAAAGTTCATGTACAACGGGTCTAATCAATAGCTTAACATCTAAACTATGTTTTCCTTCCATCACGCCACCCGTAAGGATAGTGCCAACTAATATGTCTAACGGAAAGCCCTCTTCCAATGCAGCATAAAGATCATCTAATACATCTTCATCGTCAAACTTTGTAGTATAAAATTTTAACGCATCTGTAACCGTATCCATTTCAGGAGGTCTTTCATAAGGTAATGACCTTGGCTCACTCGTTAAGCTTTGTCCGGGAAGCGGAGAATTGAAGGTTGGTTCACTCATTAGTTAGTCCTTTCTAAATAAACGTTCTAGCATATCGTCATATTGATCCATATTAGTTTTTGCAGAAGCTAGAACATCATCGTCTACATTCTTTGTTGTGTGCCATAATTCTGTCCACATATCTTTAACGGCTTGTGATTCTCCGTTAGCTATCCTCTCCCAATATTCGTCTGATTTATCTTGCTCAAACAAATCTCCTAGCATCAACATCTTTTGTCTGTCTCGTGACAAATCCATTATAGAAGTGTTACCTTTTTGTGTTTCTTTTAACCAAGTAGGAATTTTAAAGTCATTACGGGAAAGAGCTTTGATAGTTCTAGTTGCTGCAGTTCTTGTTGCAGCGTTAGTCATTTGAAAATAACCTGATGCGCTTATGTTCTTGTTTCTGTTAGGTATGTTTCTATCTTTAGTTTCAATCATAGCTATGTAATCCGAAATACCGTCTATCATATAATCTGATATTTCTACACCACGCTCTTTTTTAAGCCTACCTTTTCCTACGCCTGTTATCTGACTTAATAAAGTTGCATCATCAACTATAACCTCTTCTTCTTCTTCCTTTTCAGCTTTTTCAACATTTCTAACGCCTAAACCTTTTAGTGTTCGCTCTGGTGTTTTAGTTGGTGGTGTCATTCTTGTTACGATAGCAGGGTTCTCTTTAGCTTCCTGCCTTACATCATAAGGTACTTCACTAGGGTCAGCATCCGTCATTGTTCCTCCTGCATATTGAGCGTATCTCACAGGGGGAGTTTTTGTGTAAACCTTATCGTTTAGTTTTAAATCAAAAATGTCTATCCCACGCTCCCTATTTATTTTATCCAGGAGAATTGTAGGTATGCCTGATTCCATAGCTATCTCATCTGGGTTACTTGACCACGCTTTTATACTTTGTATGTTTTTTGGTATTGGTAATTCGTTAGCCATTGTTTCTAGTAGATCAAACGCCACAGCCAGTTCTTTATTACTACTTAACTCGTTTCCCGATCCTGCAAATTCTCCTAAACCTTCTGTTTCAGGTACTTCTAAATCACTTTGTTCTCTACCCATAATTCCGGGAATTTTCTTTTCTGTAGGCTCAAGTAAGTTATAGCTTCTTGCTGCCATTTTGTATGCAGGTAATTTACTCATTGTTTATATCCTTCTAAAACCATTTTGACATAACGGAATTTGCACCGCCCTCAAACAAACCGCCTATCAATGCTGAACCAAACATAGCTAATCCTGTTGAAAAGGCACTATCAGCTTCTGCCTCTGCTCCTAATTCAGCCTCTATTAAACGTTGATAACGTTCTGCCGCTGTTTCTGCCGCGGCAAAAGCATAGTGCATCAAGTCTCTTTCTTTTTGCCATATCTCATCCATAGCTTTAGTTGTATAACCATTTGCTTGCATAGCGTCTTGTCTGTTTGCTTCATTCTGTTCTGCGTTGTTAACTGTTGTTAATTGTTGTCTCCACTGTGTAGCCGCTTGAGCAATGATAAGTTGATTTTGTGCATCAAACTGTTCTCTCATGTTTTGCATAGTTTCTTGAAACTGCTCCATAGAGTTTCCTTCACCTGCATTGAACTGACTGATTGCTGACTGCTGTGCAGCGTTAAACTGATTATTCATTGTCGATAGGTTAGAGAAAAACTGTTGTACTTGATTTTCACTAGAAGCGTTAAATTGGCTTGTAGCATTTTCTGCCGCGGCATCTGTAAATAAAGATTGTACAACAGATTGAGCTTTAAACATAGTAGCTTGTTGTTCGTTTGACAGATTAGAAAAATCCATTTGCAGAAAAGCGTTAGCATTAGCTAGTTCTGTTTGTTGCCTATTGTCTAAATTAGCTTTATCTATCATAGAAACGGAAGCAGCTTGGGCAGCAATAACTGCATCAAAGCTTTTCATATTAGCTAAATTTGCAGTTTGAGTTAGTCCTGCGTTCTCCAAAGCTATCTGTACACCAGAGCCATAATTCATATTAGCTATATCAGTAATCTTCGCTGCGTTTTGCACTGCAAACTTCGCCTCTTCATCCCACTGTCTGCCTAAAAAATCAGCCCTAAACTTTGCTTGCAACGTAGCCGTAGCTTGCCTGTTACTCAAATTTTGTAGTTCAAAATCACCGTGTATCTTGGCATCAGCTAATGCAATAGGCATTACCGATTCCATAGCTGCGTTCATTACAGCCGCAGCCGCCATTGTTGAAGCAGCCATACCTTTTTGTGCCATTATAGCTACAGCCTGTCGCATTGCACCTGCCGCATAAGCAGGAGGGTTTTTACCCGTTTCAAAGTCAGCCATCATTTTAGTGTACTGCCCTTGAACAGTTGCCGCAGTTGATGGTGAACCTGTCGCAGCCTCAAAGCCATTTACAAAGTTCGCTGCGTTTTCAGCATTATGTATATTCTTTACAAGTTCGCCTTCCTTTAACACACGTTCAGGCATATCTTTTACTTTAACGTCTTCCGTTGGTACAGTTTCTCCGTACTTTGCCCCTTCCAGATCAAATACTCCTAGATCCTCTAAATTTTGTTGAGCTGCTCCTGCTATAGCATCTGCGGATGGCGTACCTGAAGCAGGTGCTAAATTTTCTAACGCATCTGAAACTCCTTCTGCTGTCGTTGATGTGGTGGCTAGGTTAGCATCCGTAATAGTTGGTGCGTCAGATTGACCTGCTGTTGCTTGCTGTGCAGTAAGGTCAGGTGCATCGCCTACCTCTCCCGTTCCTGCGGCTATCTCTTGATTAGGGTCATACTGTATTTGGTTTACGGCAGTTTTTGTAACAAGATCAGAAGGTGTTGACATACCCATGCCAACAGTTTCAGCTGCAGTAGGAACTGATACTGTACCAAACGCAGTAGAGGAAGATGCAAGACTTGCTTGTGCTTGAGCTATAACTGCCCGTTGCTCATTGATACTTTTGGTTAGCAACTCTCTTTGTGCGTCTGATTCTGCATCCGTAGAAAGATCGGCAAGTTGTTGTGTGAGATTAGCTAACTTTAGTTCTGCATCAGCGACACGGGCTTGAGCAGCGTTAAGTTGTGCTTTTGTGGTTTCGGGTGTAGAAGGAAGCTGTATTTCTCCCATAGGGGCAGGACCAACTTGCACAGGTGGCGCAACGTAATCATCAGGTCTGTTACCTCCTACCATACCCCCTTCTTGAAACTTCCCTGCGTGTTTCTTTAACAAGTTGTCATACCTTATAGCTTGTCTAGCTAATTCCATTGCGGCACCTCGACTGCCGGGTTGTAAGCCTTTCTTATCTAGTATGACTTTTTCTTGTTGCGGTGTAAAAATTACAGGCATTGTGTTTTATCCTCTGGTTAAAATTCTATCAAGCTTGTCTTCAATGCGGTGCATGGCTTCGTGAACTGTTTTCATCTCTTCTTTAACATCTTCTCGTGAAGCATACTCTTCCCGTGTTTTATTTACAAGTATATCTATACGCTTAACTTCAGTTATTAAGCCTCTAAAAGTCCAAAACGCAGGAGCTATAACAAGTGTTAGTATTATGTTCCAAAATATTACGGGGCTTATTTCCATTACTTAAACGCATCCTTCATTGCTTTTAGCATATCGTCTATGCTTGGTGGTTTCTCTTTTGGGTCATACATGCAGACCACTTGTTTTGGGCAGAGCTTGTGAGAGTCTACTAACTCCAAAAATCCGCTTCCGTTTGCCCCCTCGTATAAACACCACCAAGCTATTCCATCTTTACCACTAGCGTTTTGATGTGCCTTTTCTACCTTCTTTAGCCTACATATAGTTAGATGACCGTTATCAAGAGAAGGTTTATACTTGTGTTCGTGGGCGTAAGCACTAGATATTAGTGACGATAACGTATCCCAATACACCAACGAGAGATACCAAAGCAGTAGAAGCAAGACCGATAAGTAGGCCACCAATAAGTTTTTCTCTTCGTTGTTGGGCTTCATACACGAGTTTCTTTCTTTGCTTACGAATATTAGACTCGGTTTGAAGTAGTTCATCCCAAGCTTTAGTTCCTTGAGAAAACATTATGTAAGTCTTTAGGTCATCACGCTGCTGTTCTAACTTTTTTTTCGCTGTAAATGCCTCTATTGCTTCTTGCTCTACCGACTGTGCGGAAAACATCTTCTTCAACATAGAGGGCGATTTAGAAGACTTGTGTATGTGGTCTACGTCACTGACTGCCCCCATCCAACGAGACAAATCTGATGCCATCGCATCTAGTTCCCGTCCTGCAGCAAAGGCCTTTTTAATTCCGTTGTATGCCTGTGTAGCCGCAGACAGCGCAGCCCCTACCGTTAATGGATCTATAGTTACCTCCCCCTAGAGTAGTTATTGGTCTTTATACTTAGTTAAAATAGTTTCTGCTACATTTGTAGGCCAAGTAACGCCCGTAAATGTTTCCCCACTATAGGATGGATTCCATTTGCTTGTTCCTGCAGCAGGCAAGCCTCTTAATTCTTTTCTATACGCAATTACAGATGTTTTTTCACTATCCGTCATAAGAGCTTGGAAATCAGGTAGCATAAGAATATCTGATTGTTCTAGTTTTTCCTCTCTCATTGCCCTAGCCGTTTCAGCGGAAGAGTCACTAGGGTTGTCTGAAGCTTTTTGAGTGAAGTCTCTTTCTAATCCATTTTGAAGAAAACTTGGAACGCCTGCACCCCCTTGAAATCTCCATACTGCGTCATCTAGGTCTTCAGCAGTCCAATCTTTCTGTAATTGAACAGTAGTTTGTTTGCCATTCGCTAAAGTTATAAGTATTGTACCTTGATCGGTGTTTAAATCAGATGTTGTATATTTAGTAGACATCTTTTATCTCCTTTTGTCTCTATATTCTTTTAAGTATTGATTACTATGAGCAGATTCCATAACGTAACGCATCTTTCTTTTGTCTTTCTCGTCTTCCTCGTCCTGCACTTGAAGGTTTATTTTTCTTTGCACTCGTGGAAAAGGTATTATAGTGGCTACAACCGTACCTTTAGTTATTATGCCTGTAAAAGTTTTATCAGAAACGTAGCACGGTAGGTTAAATGTTCCGAAACCTGCATCCGTATCAACTACTCCTGAAAAAGGTTGAATAGGTAAATCAAAGTTGTTTATAGGTGGAATTAACAAAACGGACCACCCAGGAGGAGTTTTTATTTTCCAAGGCGAGTCTAACTTAGGATATATATAATTCCTTTGTCCTGTTTTTGTATCAACAGGCCCGTGTTTTATTTTATCACGGTCTAGGCTCATACCCTCTAGTTGAGAGTGGTTGTGATGTATTACTCTGTGAAACTTACTAGACGATTGTGAAGGTGGGTCAGACCATCCTAAAATTCCTTTTTGCCCTAACGTGACATCACTTTCTATACCAAACTCTTCACCATCAAAACTATCCATACTAACGCCCTTATCAAAACGCATATCTGACCAAAGAGGTATGCCTATACCTAAATTCATAGCGTCCATCATTGGCACACACGTTCTAGCGTGATTTCTACCAAAATTATTTTCTAATGATAAATTTCTCTTATTTTCTTTTGGGAAAAACTTAGACATTTCAGCAGGTTTAGGAATATTTTCAAATCCGTACCTTTCTGCAAAAATTGGATCTAAAGCGAATTTTATGTTTATCTTACTATCTACTAATTTTAACACATCAATATCTGCATTATTCATTAACTTGTTGCTCCATTTATGTCACCATCGTTTTCTGCTATTGTAATTGATCCGCTTGAAAAGCTTGCTGCTTTACCTGCAGAACCTCCTGATCCACCACCTTGACCTGATGGAGGTCCTCCTGTTTGCCCTGTACCTCCTGCAGCTCCAAATGCACCTCCTGTTGCACCTGTTCCACCTGTTCCTGCAGGCCCCGGACCGTCTGATCCTCCTGATCCAGAATTTGCTGATGCGTCACCATATCCTGCACCTGATCCTCCTGCACCACCTGCTCCTCCTTGATAGTTAGATGTGCTTTGAGTGGTTTTATAGCGATATATATAATAAAGGTGACTCCAATCAGGGACTCTACCATATCGTTTATAAGACCATCCATCAGGTGAATTAAAAGGATCGGAAAAACCGTAGCTTGGCGCACCTACGTTATTATCATTCCACTTTAAATTACCGCCTTGCCCACCAGGAAATTGCATATGATTGGCATAGTATACACCTCCCGGACTTAACGGAGCGTGTCCAGAAGGGGGTTCTCTAGTGTATGTTTGATTGGTCACGCTTGTGTTACCTGCTCTTCCACCACCACCTCCACCGCCACCGCCTCCTGATAGCTCTGAACCAGACTTACCTTTGTAAATGAAAGAGCCTGAAGATGTTATTGCGTGACCGCCTGCTCCTCCTGATCCTGCATTTGCACTACCTCCTGATCCTGCTGAACCACGTATATCACCTGAATTTTCAATAGTCAGCGTACCGCCCATACTTCCGGGAATAACTAGACTACCGACTTCTGTGCCACTTGTTATCTCAAGTATCTTTGGTGTTCCACCTTGCCAAACGGTAGATCCAAAGTATGAATTTCCGTCTAAGTCTGGGTTGTTTACGTCACTACTTATTGTAACTCTTATTGATCTATTGGCGAAAGAACCAAAACCTAGTACACTATATCCAAAACTACTCATATAAACTCCTTATGAATTATGCGTCATTTGCTGCGTCTGTTGTAAAGAATAGTTTAATACCTAAAAGCCTAGAATCTCCTGATTGATCATCAGCAGAAACATCTCTCATAACTTGAAAGAAGCACAAGTCTTCTGCTGCAGGCGAACCTGCTATAGTTACGTCACCACTTTCTGCTGTAACATCTAAGTCGTTACTTGTTCCTGAGTGAGCTTTTGCAGTAGCTACTACCGTAGTACCAAACGCTGTGTTTAAGTCTCCATTGTCAGAGAAAGATCCTCCTGCTAACCCCCAAGCTGTTGTTCCCGTGTTTGTACCCGTCACTGTAAAATATGCTTTAAACGTAACCACTCCTTCATTCCACGATTTAGGAAAAGCTACTGTAAATTGTGCGTGTTCATCTGACCCTGTTGCAAAGTCTAAACATTTTAATTCAGGTCCGTTTGATAATTCTACTTGTGTCAAGTCTGAACATCCGTTTGTTGTTTCGGGATACATAGCTGCGGCAGGTATCCATATCGTTTCTTTTCCTGCAACCTTAACAGCAGCACTAGCCACCGTTGGTTGTTGCGTAAAGTTTACCACACCATTAGCTGCGATTGCAAGGGCATCTGTGTCAGAAGCTGAACCAATATTACCTGTGTCAGGTATTACAATGTTGCCACCTGTGGTCATTAAGCCACCGCCTGTATAAGTTCCGCTTACATCTAAATTTGCGTTTACATCTGCGAGTGTTGCATTAAGTTCAATCTCGTCTGTTGCGTTTATGTCTAAAACTGTTGCACTAGGAGCATTGATATACTGTGATGCGTCATTAAACTGAAGTTGCATTGTAGAGTTTAACAACAGACCTGTATCAGCAACGTGTGTTAAAGTGACATCTGTATCTGCGCCAAAGCCTAAAACCGCAGCGTCTGACTTTAGAGTAAGATCATCCCCAACAGTTGCATCTGCAGATATTTCAACTAAAGCAGATGTTATTTCTACTTCTGTGTCTGCGGCAATATCTAATTGACCGTCTGTACTAGAGTTAATAGATAATGCACTGTCTCTAAATGTTAATTTCATTGCAGCATTTAATAATAATGCACTGTCTGCAACGTGCGTTAACGTTACGTCTTGATCGTTACCAAACTGTATCGTGCCACCGTCTGCGAGAAACAGATCAGAAAACTCTGCACTTGCTGTACCTAATGTAGCACCATCAGCACTAGAGGGAACGATAGATGTACCCACTGTAGCTGTGTTAAGAACAGGGCTTGTTAAGGTTTTGTTTGTTAGTGTTGCTGTGGAAGCTGTTGAAACTAAATCAACATCACCGCCTGTACTTGGCAGTGTTAAAGTGTTTGACGCAGATTCTGAATGAGGTGCAGCCTGTAATGTCTGTGCGTGAGCATTACTAGACTCACAATAAAACTTTATTTGTGACCTTGAACCTGCGTTTTTTAAGTCAATCAGCCCAGACTCAACTCCAACATTACCATCTAGTATAACTTGTCCAGAACCTTTTGGTGTTATCTTTAAACTAATGTTTGTGTCACCGCCTGTTGCAGATAATTCAGGAGGATTGCCTGTTGCAGCATTAGTTATATCAAATTGATTGACCGCACTGCTTGTTGTTTGAAATATGATTTGCTCATTGCCGTTTTCATCTGCTATGAAGTGTGCATCGTCAATAAGTATATTGTGAGAATTAGTGTCTAAATTACCGCCTAATTGTGGAGAGGTATCCTCAACAACATCAGCTATAGCACCTGACGTTGCTAAACCCGATACAATAGCAGATCGTGCAATCTTTTTAAGACCACCGCCTGACGTATCTACCGCTAGGAATACATCATCATTAGCTACAGTAGAAATCTCAGAAAGGGATGTTACCGCTACAGGATTAAAGTTAGTACCATCTGCAACTAATATGTGTCCTGCCGTATTAGTTCCCATAATAAGATCGTCACCTGTTATGGTCAAGTCACCGCCCACAACAACATCTCCGTTAAACGTAGCCTTTCCTGCAAGCTCCATATCAATGTCAAGTGCAGTTATAGCACTAGACCCATCTGTGCCTTTGATAGCAAAGTTTTTGTCAGCGACACTTACGGTAAGTTCAACATCAGAGGAGTTGTTAGCTATATCTAATATAGATGTGCCATCGTCTTTAAATATGATGTTAGCACCGCCTGCATCAAGAATAATATCAGCAGTAGCGTCTAACGTAATATCTGCACCACTATCTATCTCTGCAATCACAGGTGTAGTCAACGTTTTGTTCGTTAGGGTTTTTGTAGTTTGAGCGAGGTATGTATCAAATGTGTCAACAGTAGTTTGTCGCATTGTACCGCCATCATTAGTTACAATACCGTCCGTGCCTGCAACAGCAGTTGTTCCTGCACTAGTGCCACCGTCCATTAAATTAAGTTCTGCAGCCGTTGAATTTATAGATGTTCCTGCAATTTGTAATGTGGTTGCGTTTACCTCACCACTAGACCCATAGATAAGTGCTTTACTATTCACTATTGTTCCTGCAGAAGAACCATCTAAAAGATTTAGCTCTGCTGCGGTGCTAGATAAAGCTGTGCTTGCTAGTGTAAATGTGCCTGATACATCTAAATTACCATTCAAGTCTACTGTAGTTGCTGTTAATTGTATTTCTGTATCTGCTACTAAATCTAGTTGTCCATCTGCACTAGAGTTTATGTATAAAGCAGTGTCACGGAATTGTAACTTTTCTGTAGTAGCCATGAGTATGTCATCTGAAAACTCAAAGTAGTCTTCGTCTTCCATCCACTTGAGAACACCGTCATTAGTCTCACCATCAAAGGTAACAGTAATGTCTGTGCCTGCTGTACCTGCACCAAAAGTAATACCGTGTGATAATAATCCTGCAATAGGACCACCTTCGCCTGCACCACTGTGATCGTGACCTGTTGTTGCATTGAAGGCTGCCTCTAACTGATTAAACTCATCATTAGTGTGGGCTGCTGTAATTGTATCACCGTCCGAATATGAGGACTGTCTAGTATAACCTGCCATTTATCTTCTCGCTCCTATTTGGTATTCTAATTGAAACCCTTTAAGTGAATAGGGTGCTGATACGCCACCGTCCACTACTCTTAATGCAACCGCAAAACCCGATCCTTCTACTGATTGTCGTACTAACGGTTGACTAACACCGCCATACTTTGCATCTCCGTATTTACTTGTACCATAAATCGCACCTATGTCGGATATATCAAACGGATAGGCAGCAGGGTCGTTTGCTTGAGGATCGTTAAAATCGTAACGTAAGAACAAATCTGCGTCAATAGTAGATTCAGGTTTATAGTTTATTAACACACGTTGAAAATGTTTTCTAACGCCTGCGTCTTGAAATGTTAAATCAGGACTTCTATACACACCGTTTATAGCTTTAAATTGTGTTACTTTTGCCCCCGTTAACTGTTGAGAAGCTATTGTGTTATTAGCTCCACGAGTGCATCCCGTAAAAGTGGTAGAGGTAGTTCCTGTATATGTTATTTGCTCCGATCCCATAAACAAAAGACCGCTAGAACTATCAAACCCAGAAGTACTTGGCACTGTTAATGTTGTAATGTATGACGGGTCTAATTCTACTACTTTATCATCTGCGTGTGTTTGTGCTGTTGTGCTGTTTGCCCCTCTAGTGCATCCTGTAAAAGTTGTAGATGTTTTACCTGTGTATGTTACCTGTTCTGATCCAATAAATAAAGTTCCTGATGAAGGAAAAGCTAGTGTTGAAGACGTTGCGGCAGTAGTGTCAACTGTTATGGTAGTAGTAGTTGCGTTTATACCGTCTGTAACATTTATAGCTGTTGCGTATTTATGAGAGCCGTTTAAATTTGTAACAACATTATCAAAACCTTTGCTTTTTTCTTGTCTATACACAAAACCTAAATTGTATGATCCGTGCAAAACAAGAACGTCACCTGTTCTAACAAATGTATCGGTGCAAGCAGGTCTTATACCTTTAAGTTCAGAAAACTCAAATCTATTACCATCTCGTAAAACACTTGTAATACCTTTTGTGGCTGCTTCAGCTTGTGTGCTTTTGGAAAAGAAAAGTCTATACTGTGTTTTTTCAGGAATAATAAGACTAACAAATTCGTCTGAGTCTGTTAAGTTTTCATTAAAGATAGACTGTATAGGCGAACTTATAGTACCTAGTTCAACGTCACCGATTCTAGCTGTACCTGCAACGGTACGCAAACCGTCAGGGCCTAGAAATATTAAGTCACCTGCAAATTCTTGTATTGTTTGACCATTAACGCAACCAATATTTCTTGTAACAGGAGTAACGGCAAAATCGGCAAAAGACGTTCCACTAAGTTTGAATATTCTGTTTTCACAAAATATAAATAAACCATCACGGAAAACTTTAAGACCTGTTATCGTATCGTCAACTCTAAAACTTCCTGCGCCTAATGAAACTTCAAATTTGTCCTCTGCGCCTAGAACAGAAAATACAACTTCTTGCGGTGTGCCTGACATGCCTGCGTAAAACATATGATCCTTAAACGCAGCCAAAAACTTTGCGCCTTGTACAGCAGGAGGAAACATATCAAAAACACCTACGTTTGCTTCGTGAGCCGCTGCTATGGTACTTTCTTGGGTACGAGAAACTCCCGTAAAAGTCGTAGCTGTTTTACCTGTATAAGCAAACTGCTCTGTTCCTATTAAAAGCTTACCGCTAGAGCCAAAGTCGGTTGTGTCTTGCACTGTAATAGCTTGTGAGCCACTCAAGGTATCGCTTGAAGCAATGGCTGTTGTCAAAACAGTTGAAGCACCAGACCCTGCATCTGTCGTGCTATCAATGGCAGTAAAAGTTAATGAAGAGTTAACTACAACAGGATTAAGACTTGCACCTGATGTGAATATAAACTTATCAGTACCATCAAAGTTATATCGCTCAAACGTATATATTCCTGAACTAGTTCTATTTGTAAGTTTAGCTGTAAAGTTTTCAGAAACGACATCATTCAATAAGTGTTGAGCTGCAGTAGTACTACCCCCATCTGCGTTTGTTTGCGCTCTTGTAACACCTGCAAAGGTTGTAGCAGTTTTACTCGTATAAGTAAAAGTCTCATTGTTAATCTGAATAGTTCCAGAAGAGGAAAAACCACTTGTGCTATCAACTTGAATTGTTCCAGAACCCGTCATAGCAGTAGCCGCGGCAATAGCAGCAGACAACTCTGTAGAAGCTGTTGTTAATACTTTGTCTTCTCTAGCAACAATTACGTTATTACCAAAAATCGCAGTCATAAGTATCTTCGATGTGCTACTAGAGGTGATGGGTACACTTTGATTTATGTACTTCTGATAACCATCCATTCTTCTGTAGCCACCTGCAACGTCAGGCTCAAAGTTTTGTAGTTCTAAAGCTTCTCCCGGTTGCATCATAAACGTAGAACGGTTCAAAACAAGACCGCCCTCACAGTTAAATGCTTGAGGTTGTGCTTGAGATAGATCAGGCATTAATTAGTCCTTGGCGTTAAATCTGAAAAACCGCCTTGGCTTCTAGGGATAAAGGTAGAACGTAAATAGTCAAACTTGTTGACTAACAACGTCTGCATATTCTTTATGCCTTGCTCAAAGCGTCCAAAATTAATTCCGTACTGTTGAGTTTCACCTCTATACTGATACACAAAAGCCGTAGCTCCATCTACGACTACACTATCAAAACGTGCAGGCACAGATGTTGTGTCATCATGTGATGATAACTCTGTTGGAAATGTGTAATAATCGAATTTTAATACGTATTGTTTATTTGGAAAGGGATAAACAAGATAGTTGTTATCTGCAGTTCGTACAATTTTACGGGGTATGCCTCCCGTAGTAAATTGTGCCACAGTAACGCCACTTGCGTGAGTAGCAGCCGTTGTAGAATTTGCTCCTCTAGTGCAACCTGTTATATCGTTTCCGCTTACTCCTGTATACGTTACTTGTTCTCCACCTATGTATACTGTACCTGTGCTAGAAAAGCCTGTAGTAGAAGTAAGAGTTAACGTTCCCACAGAACTAGAGTGAGAACCATTCAGTGTTGTAGATGTTATATCATCTTCTTGTGTAACATAATTTTTTAAATAATCATTATAGTTTAACACACCTAGTTGTCCACCACTTGTGCTTAAATCTGTGTCTTTTACAAGTCTAACCGTATTGTAATCTATTGTTTTAGTGCTTGTAGGAATACTATAACGCACAACTCCCGGAGTTAGCGTTTTTGTTTCTGTTGCGTGATTGAATGGGTAATTAAACTCACGTTGATTAATGTATCTTATGGATTCATTTACAGCGTGTTGTGCTTGCACTTGCAAGCCTCTAGCACTAGAAAACGTTGTTGATGTTAGTTGAACCTCGTTTAGTCGTGCAAGAACTTTGTTTGTTAAACTTAAATACGTTCCCGACATACATTGTTATTCCTTCTATAAAAAGGAAAGGGCAAGTTTCCCTGCCCTCTCCGTATTGCTTATACGTTATCTCTTGAAGCCGCGGCAGCTTCACGATGAGCTGCTGAAACGTCAGCGATAACTGCAAATACTCTTAACCTTCCAGTAGCCGCAGCGGCTCCTGCAATAGTAACGTCAATAGTATCTGAAGCAGTAATGGTCACAGGAGCAGTATTTCCATCGGCAGGAATTGTTTCACCGATTAGATTAGCAGCACCTGTGCTAACAATATTAGTTTGACCGTTAGTACCTGCTGTTAGGTATGTACCTGCAGCAACAGCAAGAGAGTCACCGTCAACAATATCGTCACCACCTGCAAAGTCAATGTCAGCAGTACATGAAGCAGTAAACTGTTTCATAACTTCTGCACCTGCACAAAGAACAACCGACTCAGAAGGGATTTCAAGTAGTTGAAATACATCCCCATTTGCGATAGTTGCACCTGCAGCAATCATAGCATCAATATCTAAAATTGCTTCGATGGTTCGTACAGGATGTCCTACTACAGTAGGTACAGCAAGAATATCTGCTCCTACACCTGCAGTGGCTTTGGCAGTCATATCAAAAGTAGCCATATTATATTCCTCCCTTAACCTGCGTTATACTTGGCAGTAACGATTGCCTCTGGACGGAGGATCTTTCTACCATATAAGTGCATACCACGAACAATGTCAGCAAAGCTGTCAGGGTCACGGTATGTTTCAGTTTTGCTGAGTTGTTCAGCAGTTGCGACAGAAGAACCGTGTCCTGCAACAATCGCTCCATAGTTAGCGTTTTGGTTTGCAGTTCCTGAAGTTCCTGGGCCTGTACCTACAGTAGGTAGGTTGCTTGAAACATAAACTCTGAATCCTGCTAGGTTATTTAAAACAAGTCCGTTTTGCAACTTTCCTGCTCCACCGTAGTCAGCGTTCATTAGTTTAGAGTTTTCGTCACCTAGTAGCTCCATGAACACAGGGTCAATAACAAGCCATCTGTCTTGTGTATCAACTTGCTGTTGGTTCAAAAGTCTAGCCATACGATTTACAACAACCATTGGTGTAACAGCTGCAGTGCCTACAGAAGTAGCTCCACCTGTTAAGTTTACCACAGGAATAGAGTGATCTCCTGCAGATGATGTTGTAATGCTTCCAAATGAACTCTTAATCAACTTCATTGATGTAAATAGTTCGTCTGAACCTGCACTAGAATCAGCCTTGCTACCGTTGACTTGATCATTCACAGTATCTGCTTTAGCGTGTAAAGAAGACTGCTTGTAACCTGCCATGTAGCCAAGAACTTCTTGGTCGTATTGGTCAGCTAGTCGATATGCAGCTCTGCTTGTGGCAAGCTCCATAAAGTTTACATGACTATGAGCTTCCTCAATGTCATCCATTTTAAAAGCATAATAGTTTGCTTTATCGACAACGAGTTGAAAGTCCTCGTCCTCTAGGTCTTGTGCAGTTACTTGAGTACCTCTAGCATATGCACTGACCGAAATTTCAGGCTCTTTGATAATACGAACAGTATCACCTTGACCTGATATTTCTCCGAAATAATCAGAGTTAGTTATATCCCCAACAACGGTAGACTTACGAAATGCAAGTTGTACCTGTTTGGAGTAAATTACAGGGCTGAAATTACCATTAGGTAGATTTCCATAACCTGTAGCGGTTTGAAAAGCCATTATAAATTCCTTCCTTAATAGGTTAAGCTAGGCTTATGATTATAAGCGAAACATTCCTGATAAGGGCAAAGCGTTAATAAGGTAGTAAAGGGGAAAGCCTTGCGCTAGGCTTAATCTTTAGGCTCATACGGCTTTGGTGAGCTTTAGGGTATCGTTTGCTTGAAAAGCACACACCTAGTAATTAGGTGTATGCAGGTAGTTATATTGATAAATTTAGCAGTGTCAACAATTATTTAACGTGCGCCACCACTAATATCATACACAAATTTACCAGATCTAATAGATTCCATTATCTCTTCTTGGTGTTTTGTGTATTGTTTGTCAGACATTTTCTCAACTTGAGATTCAGTCCATTGTCCTTTTACGTTGTCAGAAGCAATAGCAGTTCTACTTTTAGTGTTTACAGCAGATGCAGCGCTTTTACTATTAAGCTTGACTTTAGATATACCTTTATCGGTTTTGTATAAGTCAATAACCCTAGCAGTAGACTTTGCATCGTCTGAATTTTCGTATAGAGCGTCCTGCACCCATTTAGGCTGTGTTTCAGCCCAATCGTGAAACTCATCTGAATCTCTAATATCAGCAAAGTCAGGGTGAAGTGCCATTAACTCTGCTTCAGCTTTATCTCGTGTTGCATTAAAACGCATTTCTTCAATTTGTTTTACACGCTCGTCTAAATCTTTAGAACGTTCAGATGCTTTTTTATCTGCGATTGTTTCAACTATTGCAGCAACATCTGGATACTTTTTAGTCCACGCCTCTATCTCTTCGTTTGTCTTGGGTAAGACTAACTCGTTTTTAGCTGCTTTAGAAAGTTGTGCTTCTAGTGCCTCTATTCTAGCATCATAGTCTTGCTTCTGCTTGTCCATGTGCCTGCGTATGTCGCCATATCTTTTCTTAAAAGATTCTTCTTCTTTACTAAGAGTTGGTTCTTGTGCATCAGGTGTAGCCTGTTGCTCACTGGTTTCTTCTTCTGCGTTTTGTTCCATGAGATCTTTAAGTTCTTGCTCATCTTTTTCAATACGCTCTCGATTTTTAGTCCTTCGTTGACTAACAAATCCTGCCTTTTTTACGGGTTCAACTTGTGCTAATTCTGCCATTACTTTTTACCTTTCTTGTTTGACCTGCGTTTTACCAACCCTCCAGACTTTAATGCAATACCACTTCCTGATCCTGCACCTCCACCTGTATAAACAGTTTTATCTTTCTGTTTTTTCTCTGCGTCTGCTCTAGCTTTTGCTTGCGCTTTTCTATTTCTTTCACGCTGTTTTTCTCTTCTTAATTTTTCTTCTAACTCTTTTGCTTTCTTTTCTTCTTCTGCTTTTTTACGTTGAGCAGCTTTCTCTGCGTTTCTTTTAGCTATAGCTTCTGCGTTTTTCTTCTTTGCCGCTTCTAGAGCTGCTTTACGTTTAGCCTCGTCATCTATCGTTGCTGTCTTTCTAGGAACTGAACCGCCTTGGTTGACTATTTCTGTTCTAACCTCTTCTATATCGGGAGGATTTTTTATATCAGGTTTCATGCCTAACATAAGAGCAGCGTAATAGTTAGCTCTATCTCCTACTTGTTCAGCATAAGGAGTTAACTCTTTGCCTGTTTGTATAACATTTAATGCAGCGTTGGCAAAGTCTTTACTCTTTATTGCTTTATTCATTGCGTCAAAGCCACCAAGTCTAGGTGCGCCAAGATTAAAACGCATACCCACTAATGCTTTATTTATATCAGGGGGTAAATCTGTGCCGTATGTTGAAGCTACATCCCGTTTAGATTCGTTCACTTTTTGTACGAATAGCTTTCTTACTTCTTCAGGTGAATATACTTTTGTTGTGTCAATCTCTCCCGGCTCAAAGTAAATTCCTGGGCCTAGTGTTAGACCTTCTTCATCACCCACTTGGTAGGGAACAAAACCTAACGGTTTACCATCTATGCCGTTTCTTATGCCTCCTGCCGCGGCTACCGTAGGACTATTTAGAACATCTTCAAAGTTTGTTACACTAGCCTCGTGGAACATCAACTCGCTAAAGATAGGATCGCTCTCCATCTCTATATCAGCCATTTGCTCTGCTGTACCATCGCCTACCTCTACGGGAGGTTGACCTTCGCCTGAAGAAACAGGAGGTTCAGTTAATATAGGTTTATCATCAGGTATTACAGGCTCAAACTCTTCAGTGGAAACATCTGGTGTTGTTTCTAATCCTGTTCCTACATATCCCGGAGATGTTTGTCGTAGCACATCTTCTTCTGATGGGGCAGTTTCTACGGGTTGCAGTACACTTTGTGCAGGCAAAGCAGAAGATCTTATAGGATCATACTCTGGTCCTCCAACCACTGCAGGATCTTGAACAGGGTCATAATCTCTTCTCAACATTGCGTCATTTAGCATATCCTGATCTGTATAAGGGCTTCTTCGTTGTACTTGATCTTGAGGTAAAAGTCCTGATTCAGCACCACGTTGACTTTCACGATCTCTCATATCGTTTGCTCTTCTCATACGTTCATTATTTGCCATTTCAGCTGCCATATTTGCTTGTCTTTCGGCAACAATATTTTTCATGTTATCTTGCCCTGCATACATATTTGTACTTGTAGGAGATGCAACGTCTGGAGGAGCAGGCATGTTTAAAATATTAGCCATCTGTTCGTCTGTCTGATTAAAAGCAGGATTATCGGTATATCTACGTTGTGCTTCCTCTTCCATTCCTAGTTGTCCTGATCCTAACCCTGACTGTGGAGTAAGTCCTGCAGTTCTAGGATCAAAAGGCGCACTAGGAGTAGTAGTAGAAGATACGGGAGGTTCTACATTTTGAAGAGCCGTTCCTCCCGGCTTATACACAGGAGATACAGGAGGCTCTTCTCCAATACCAATACCGCCTACCTCTACGGGAGGTTGACCGTCTCCTGAAGAAACAGGAGTCTCGACTGTAGTAGCAGGATCTATCTCTTCCCACTTCATTTTGTCTTCACCAAAAAGACCTTTTTCACCTGTAGGTTCATACTTATATTTTGTTGGATCAAACTCTAGAAGATCTTTTGATGTTAAATTTTTCTTACCCATTAACTCTTCTATTTCAGAACGTCTAAACATTTTTGTTTTACCACTACCATCCTGAACTCTAAAGATGTCAAGAGATCTAACGTTATTTGCATCAGGAACAAATGACATAGAGCCGTAGTTTGTTAATACGTGACCCGTACTTTCAAAAGAACGTTGTGCTACACCTTTCTTGCTTCCCTCACCAACAAGAGCAGTATTATCATACATACCTTCTACTTGTGACTTGTTTTGTTGAACTGCAGGAAGTGTGGCTTTAGCAAAGCCAAGAAGTTCGTCTATTGTGCCTGTAGAAGCTCTTTGAAATTCACCTCCGACAGTCATACCTTTATTGTAAGTAAACTCTTTATCCCCTACTTTTTCTAGAAGAGGTCCGTACAAAGGATGTTGATAAAATACTTCTACCTCTTTTAGCTCTTGTGAACCTTTTCCTGTGAGAAGATTAGCTATACCACTAAAGAAGCCGGGGCCTGATTTAGGTGGTGTTAACGCATACGCTCCCATAGCTATTAAATCAAAATCGTTAAGAGTTCCCTCCGTATTTCCTGCAGCAACACTTTGAGTATGCTCTGTTACCAACTCATTTGCTCTTTTAACTCCTTGATCGTGGTTCATTTTACCTAACGCACCAAGTATAGGACTAAAGCCTGCTATTGTTGCTAAAATACCCGTGTTACTTTCCATACCTGCTAAAAAGTCATCACCTGTAGTGTAACGAGATGGACTTATCATATTTCCACTACCTGTTCCTATATAAGGTGACGGACCTGCACTACCCCCACCGTCTGCAGGAGCAGGAGCAGGAGCATCACCCGTCTGTGCTTGGGCTGCAGCTTGTTCTGCAGGCATAAAACCTTGAGGTACTATAGTCATAGGTTGTCCATTAAAGAATGGTATTGTAATAGTTCTACCTGCATCAGGGTTAGTAAACTCTCTGAATTGTACACCAAAAGCTTGTGACGCAGAGCCATAACGTGTGTTAGGAGTATACGAAAAGGTAGATGTTGGAGGCATGTCTACTCCGTTTGCTGCCTTAACTACACCTCCTTGAGACATCATTTGAACTTCTTCTAATGGTATAGGTAGCTCTTCGTTATCCTCTTCAGGTAAAGGCTCTCCTCCTATTCGTCCATCTGCATCCATTTGACCCATGCCTTTTTTAGCTTCTGTGCGTAAGTCCTCAAAAAACCTTACACCAAAGTAACGCACAACGTCAGCAGGTACGACATACTCACCTTCGCTTAACCTAGCAGGAATATCATCTCTTACTTCTTGATCCATACTACCTGCAGGAACTTCGTTACCACTCACAGGATCTAAACTTGCTCCGTCATCTTGCAGACCCCCGTTTTCCATAAAAGCCATTCTCATTTGTTCTTGCATGGGTACTACCCCTCCTTTGTTAAAGCCATAATCTTTTATATCACCTAGTTTAGCTTTTTTAGCTAAAACTAATGCTCCTACTTGTATTGTTTCTACGGCACTAATAACAGGCGCACCCGTTTCTCTGTCGTAAAAAAATCCTCTTCTTGTTGGGTCATACCCCACTTGTATCCACTCTGGATCATCAAACAAATCTTTTGCAGCTTCAAAAGCCGAATCATCTGTAGCGTTTACAAACTTACCTGTGTATGCAGCAAAAGGATTCTTTGTTCCTCCTGCTGCAACAGCAAGAGCTTTTTTTGATGCACCTTTATCAATAGGAGAAGGAAGTATAAAAGTTACATCACGCATAACTACAGTAGGGCTATACAATGTCTTTTTGTTATGCGTTAAAGAAGCTACCCAAGTATTATAGTTTTCATAAGCAGAAATATCTAGTCTTGCTGTTATTTCTTCACCTTCAGGAATATCTCTGTTTAACCCTAGTATTCCTTTTCTAGCTCTATCATCGTTTAAAGCCTTTGCCGTTTCTTCATGTGTAGCAGGAGGGGTTACTTGTGTGCGTTTCCTTATAGGACGTTTGTAGTCTGCTAATTCTCTATACTCAGAAAGAGTTACCTCGCCTTCTTTTAGACCTTTAGCTAATCCCGTTAGTTGAGGATCTCTACCTGTTAAGTTTTTCTTAAACTCTGGAGTAGTTGCATATTCTTTTCTCCATGCTGATCGTTCTTTTTCAGTTATGCCTAACACTTCAAACGTATCTTTATCAGTTTTACTAGCAGGTCTTTTTGCTAGGGTGAGTAAACCTCGTCTTGCAATGTCTCCTACAACAGGTATAGCACCTAACGCTAATCCTGCAGCGTGTATTCCTGCGGTAGCGTAGTCGCCTTCTTTAATACCACTAGCTATACCTGCTATATCTTTAGCTTCACTAACTCCTGGAATAAAATCTGATCCAATATCTAGTGCGGTTTTTCCTATATCTTTAAGTCGTTCTTTTTCCATTTTTTCTTTAATTTAGTATTAGATAAGCTATACCGCCTATCAATATAATATCTGCGCTTATACTCCATAAAACGTATGCTCTAAACAACCATTTACCTAACCATGTCATGCTGCTACTAAACCACCTTTATTGAAACGTTGTATATCTTTTTTAGGATCAAATGCTATCTTGTCGATTCCTGATATAATTGTATCTGGTCCTACTACCCCTTTTTCTCGTAAGTCTTTTTCACCGGGTTTAGGGCCTTTTACAGCATGATGTCCTACTGAATTATCCCAATTAGTTTTTCCTTGTGAGTACCGTGTAACACTTCCCTTATTTACAGAAAGCCCTGCTTCTTGAGCAAAATTATTAATAGCACTTCCTTGAACGTCTCTACCGTAAATTCGTTTTGCTTTTATGCCATTCATACTATGAGCCATCATTTGCTGTGTCCATTCTGGAAATACTATATGTTTAATATTACGATTTTTTGCTACTTGCATAAGGGCTTGAAGGTTTTTCTTATGAAATTCTTTATAGTCTTTCATGGGTAGTAAATCTTTATCTTGCTTTAATATCTTTGGTACTTTTGCATGTTCTGTTATTTTATCATCTAGTTTCATTAGCATATTTCGTTGCTCTGCTATAGCATTTTTTATATGGGAGAAAGACCCGTGTTTTGCAAAATCATCTTCTAAAAATTTGCCTAAAGCATTTAACGCTTTCGATTTTTGTTTCATTTCTTCTTGGAATATGGCTGATTGGCCTTCGCCACTCATGTAATAAAGCAATCTATCTTCTTTGTGTTTAATGTATCGGTTAGCTTGATCCGTAGCATCGTCCATAATAGCCCAAACAAGTTCTTTAGGCATAACATGTAAACCTTCATGGATATTCTTTATATCAGCTAATTCCCGTTTTTGAAATATATCAAAAGCTTCAGGAAGTCTGTTTCTCGGATCTCTGCTGTACGGATCTTGGTCAGGCAAGAGACTCAAATCTATTACCTCTTCTGCCTCTATCTCCTTTTGCATCATTTCTCTATCGACTGCGTCTAGGTCATCGGGAGCATCCCATTCAAGTTCAGTAATTTCTTCAGGCATCCCTTCATCCTTTACTCTTATCATTGGTCTATCTAAATCTACATCATCTGTTATAGTAGTTTTAAGTATCCAATCTTCTTGGGCATGAGTAAACTTAATAGAGTTTACTAAATCTCGATCTGCTTTAGGCGGCACAATAGGAATATCATATTCTGCATTATAAATAGAAACATTACTGTCAAAAAAATCTTCTGCACTTGTAATAGCGTCTTTTTTTATAGGTATATTGTATTTTTTTGCTAGAGCTACTATAGCATCTAAACTTGTAAAATAATTATCTTGTTCAAAAAGATCCTCACCAGACCTATTTTGAATATTAGCATTACCCTGTAGTGTAACCTGTTCTAACGGCACGGTATCACCAAAATTTAACGGGTCTTTAATTACAGTAGGAGTCATATAAACTTTTGGTATGTCAAAACCAACATAGGGAGGTTTATTTGAGAAAGGAAGTTGATCTTTAACATCAAATATTTTGTCAATTATAAATCCTGTTCTATATTCAGATTTTAACTTATCTTGCCTATCTCTAGTAAAAGATAATGCTTTATAATCAACAGGAACGTTAGCGAATGAATCTTGACCAAAAAAAGCTTTAATAAGTGGTGCATTTGGAATTGGTGTACCATCTGCTTTTAGGTATGTAAGAAAAAATCTGTTTTCTATCCCTTGTAAAGAGTTTGCTACTATGTTATTTATTCTTTCCTGCTTTATCGTTCCTGCCGATGGAAATATTGACTTATCAGCATAACGGAGCTGTCGAAAATAGTCACGTCCACGATTAGGGCCGCCACGCCCATCGATGAGGCTTATAAAACTATCTCTTTTGAAGGCTGCTATATCTTTTACCAAATCATTGTACGCAGGCAAGTCTTTTAATTGAATTTCATTTATTCTATGTTTAAAATCAAGGTTTTTTTCGTTATTTCTAAGTAAATCAGGGGAATTATCAGTCCTAGACCCTTGAACCGTTTTAGAAAATGTTTTTTCTAAATCTGGTAGGTTTTTCTTATCCATAACTGTTTCAATAGCTCTTGAGGGAGAAAACAAGTTGTATTCGGTATCTGGTGAAAATCCTTTTTCGATTACCGTGCCTTTGTGGGTAAGATGCTTGGCAGGTCCATGTCTTCCCGTTATACTTTGTGCTTGCCACGTACTATCCCCTAACCAATTTTCTAACGTAGCAAAATTAAATTTTTTAGAAACATCCTTGTCTTGCATTTGCTTTATTAAGTATTTTATTTCAGTCATTAACGCTACTTCATGTATTTCAGAAGGAGACATAGTATCGTCTACTTTTGATAGAAATTCTTCCCCCATTTCTTTACTAAATGCAGCTTGTTTAAAATCAATTTCATTAGGTATTACATCAAACTCATCTCTTTGCTTCATTTGATTTCCTTTAAAAATGTAATTCTCTAGCTGTTTCCCATTATAAAAACTATTTAGTTTTTGATCGCCCTTATCCATCTGCCCTTTTAATATTCTCATAGGTAAAGTGGCATCGGTAATAGGGCTTACAAATGAATCTGGCGACTTCCATCCTCCGTAACCCCCTATGCTTCTATAAACCTCTGAAAATGCGGAAAGTTCTGGACTATGATCAAACATAATTTCTTTGGTATAAAATGCTCCTCCCCTATTTAATACAACTGCGTACATATTAATTAACTCATCCGTACTAACGTCTTTATTGTATAATTTGTATGTAGAATAGGCTTTACGTACCTCATTTGCAGTCAACCCATCTTGAAAGCCTGCATTTATAATCCTACTTAGGTATAGATTTTTTTCTACCCCCAAACTATCTTTAGGAAAAAATGAAAAAAGTTCTGGGTAATTTTCTACATTTTTATGAAGACGTTTTCGATGCACCTCGGTTGCATCGTCAAACAATTTACCCCTATACGATTTTTTTAAATATTCTTTGGAAAAACTTTTTTGGGATGTTATATAATCATCTGTACCAAGTAATTGATTTATTAAAGATTGTGAAGGACTTTTATTATTTCTCAGAATATCTCCGGGTGCATCCCTATAATCCTTATCTGCGTAAGTATGAGGTGATCGAAAAGGCAAGTTTGTTTCATCCGCATCTAGTTTATAAAAGTCTATCATGTCTGCGTATTCAGGATTATCTTTTTTCTCACGTATAAATTCTAAAATATCGCTTTGATTTTCTTCACTTAGTACGTAAAGTTCTCCTTCTTTAAAGTGTGCGTTGTTAGGGCCTGCTCTTTGTATAGATGCCCTACCCCAACCAAGAGGAAACTTACCATAATGTTCAAACGACTCCCGAAAATGTCCAGATTTAGTTCCCTGCATTACTACGTTTTCAAATGGCTCAAGCATCCTACTTCCCACTGCTTCCGATTGTAATAAAACAGGAGAAAACTCAAAGTAATCTACTTCAGTATCACCAATGGGTGTTGGAATCCTTTGCGTATCTTTGTATTGTGTGGGGTGAAACATAACTTCGGAATCATCTGTTAAACGCAGTAGATCATCTACGTAAGCCGCTTGAAGGTTATCCTCCGTAGTACTCTTTCCTACAGGTACAGAAACTTTAAGAGGTTTTTCTGGAATTATGTATTCTTCTCCTTTTTCTAAAGATTTATACGTTTTGTTTAAAACTATTCTTTTCTTTAAATAATCTAATTCACCCTTACTTAGTTCTCCTGTCTTATTTAAAAGCTCTAAACCTTCAATAATATCTGCCCCTGTAGTACCTTCTTTTGGTATTGCATCTATTACTTGTCTAGCGGAACTAGCAAAAATAGTACTTATTTTGTTGGGGTCTACTTGACTATAATCAAGGTCTGTAGAACCTGTACTATAATCGAAAAATATATCATCCCCACCTTGATAAGGACTTCGCCCAGACTGTTGTTTTAGAAAACGTACATAATTTGCACCTAGTATGCTTTTCATTTCATCAGGAAGTCTGTCAGGGTTTCTGCTTATCGTTGTGTTTGGTCTAAACTGTTCTTTACTCATTTTAAGCATTATTTTTTCGAACTCTGCTAAACCGTGGTCAAAAACATCTTTGTTAATTTCTTGACCTTTTGATAAACCTACATTTAAGTAGTCAAGAGCTTCATCGGTAGAGTAAGAAGCGTCTTTAAAATGATCTTTTAGTCCCGGCATCCCTTTTTTATCGTGTAAAAACTGAAAAATTACTCGCATTTGTTTTGCGTATTCTTCGGGAGAAAGAGCAGTTTGTATAGTAGGTGGCAAAGTCATATGTGGAAGAATAGCATCTTGTTCCTGCCATAGCTTCATCTTTTTTCTACCTTTAGCCATAATAGTTTTAGCAACAGGGCCTAACGTTTTTGTAACAATGGGTGCGCCGGGAATTAAAGAGGCTATAGATACACCCCCCCATAGAAGGGCTTCCCCGTAATGACCTTTTTTCCACGCTAGTCGTGAATCTTCAGCTGCAGTTGCAGCTCCTACTTGCGTCATTTCAGAACCGAACACTAATGTTTCTGCCGTAGAGTATTTAAGAGGATCGGTTGAGTTATCTAGATACGCATCATATTGAACTTTTCGTAATATATTTTCATCTGCTTCAATACGTTCTTTAGCACGTAAATTCTCTTCGTATAACTCTTGTTCTTTTTGTCTTCCTAATTTACGCCCTTCTTCTGAATAACCTTTTAGCCAATCTTGTGAAAGAGGAGAAGACACGTTATCTCCCGTAGAAACATTTTTATTTGTTTCCATATCTTTGTAAAAGCTATAGTTTTCATAGAAACTAGGAAGGACCATTAACTTCTTCTCTTAATTTTAATAGTCTTCTCAAAGTGTGTATACTTCCTTGAAGACGATGTACATCTACTAACGTATGGGCTTGTTCAAGTGATCTTTGGGTTAGTCGTATGGTGTTCTCTATATGTTCTGTAAATGCGTCATACAATTTCTTGTCATTAACAAGAGGTTTTAAACTATTGGACATTTCCTGTAAATCCTTCTTCTTGCGGTAGTGGTGCTGTTCCAACACCTATTTGACTACCGCCACCGCCTGTTGTGTCCTGTACGTTTGCTCCTGCAGGAGGTGCAGGCTGTGCAGGTGGTGGTGAACCTTCTGGGGCAGGAACACCCTGACCTTCAGGAGGTGGTGGTGGAGGTGGGGCTTGAAACTTTTTCAATATCTCTGCTTGTATAGAAGCGTCTTGAAGACTGTTTGTTACTTTTTCAGGATCTAAATCCATAGCTTTTGCTATCTCACGAATAATGTAATCCATTTTAGCAAAAGGTGCAAGAGCAGGATTAGATGCAACTTGTAAGAATTGCATTAAGCGTTGGCTACGTACTTCGTTAGCCATTAAACTTTCCGTACCTTGAGCTTTAACTTCTAAATCTCCTCGTGTATCTGGATCAAAGTCAAATTGCATATTAAAACTGTAGAAAGCTTTACCAATAGGTGCGAGTAAGTAATCATCTACATTCTTTACAACGTTTCGTATTGATCCATTCGCTGCAGACATGAGCATAGAAATACCTGACGCTGTTCTTCCTACGCCCTGTACGCCTGTCTGTCCGTGAGCAAAACTTGGAAAACCTGTACTTTCGTCTGCAAGCACTCTAGCCTTATCAAACAGTTGCATGTTCTCGCCTGCTACGTTAGGAAACTTTGTGCCGAATATGGCTTGTCCCGGCGCACCGCCTTGTCTACGAAATACTTTTCCTGGATATACCGACAAGTCTTGACCGGGAACTAAGTTTGTTTCGTCTACCTCAATAATAAGGTTGCCACTCAATGCCGCATTGTCTATTGCCATTCGCATAAAGCCATTCATCAAAGTCTGTGTGTCGTCCATATTTTCAGCAATTCCAACGCCAAAGAAGCTGTAGGGATTAAGCTCATATGGTACGGCATAGTAAGGTATACGAGTTGGTTTAAACGGGTTGAGTACAAGCCGTAGTATTTCTCCATTACATATCCATATATTAACATTTAACTGATCCAATTCTTTAAGTTCAGAAGGTATATCCAAACCATGCGTTTCAAGCGTTTCAGCATCAACATACCCCCAAAATTCTAAGACTTCATATCTTTCCGTAAAAGAATGGGTAGTATAATCCGTCATATCGTCTTCCCAATACTTCTTAGTATAAGTTTCTCCTAACTCAATAGCAGTGTCTATAGAGTCTTGTCTAAAGAAAGGACGCATCTTTAACGCTCTCATCTGTACTTTAGATAACTTGTGTCTTTCTACAACGTATTCTGCCTCATCCATATTCTGTGCGTCAGGGTCAGGATAAAAGTTCCAGATAGAAACGTGGTTAGTACAGGGTACAGTTTTGATTAATGGGTCATACTCACCGTCCTCGTTCCAATTTGGATACTCTTTGTCCATAGCAAAAGGGCCTTTCATTATCCCTGTTCCAAACAAAGCCATCTCAAAAGAGGTACTACGTAATTGTTTAACTGCGCCTGACTCTTCTAGTTGATCGTGGATTTTCTTTTCCATCTTCTTTGCTGCAACCATAGCAGGATTAAACGTGACCGTAGATTGCGTAGTTCCAGACCCTTCGATTAACTTATCAGAAACAGGTTCTAGTTTGTCTTTTAAAGGACCTAGCCTATTCTGTAAATCAGCAATAGTTTCTCCCGGCTTTAGTTTACCGTCAGGCGTAAATAAGTAAGGACTAGGAGGTTCATCTCCTGCTGTATTGTTTTCATCACCCGTAGCATTAGGGTCTACATTAATGTGTACGGCATCTGCTACTCCATCTGGTAATCTTGTAGGATTGATTGTAAGGGGGAATGAGTTGTTGCCAAATAGTACGTCAATTATTTGACCATAAGCCGCAAGTGTTTTAGTTTTAGTAACCTTTATAAATACACGAGATTTTTCAGCTTCAGTAAACTGTACATCAGAGCCGTATATACCTCTGTAGTTTTTGTACGCTTTTGTCCAACGTGTTTCATCATTTTGTCGTGCATCTTCTGCTCTTTTAAATCTTTCGTGTACAAATGATGTTAGTGTAGCAGGCTCTCGTAGTGCTTCATCTCCGTCTTGTATAACGGAAACTTCATCTGTATCAAAGTTTAGTTCTTCTTCTGCCATGTTTAATATCCAAATTTAGGGTCAGACGCTTGAAAGCCTGACTTTTGTGTTGCAGGGTTAAAATCCCATAATGAACTTCTAGGTCTAGTCATTACACCATATCGCAAAGCGTCATACATATGGTCTAGTGCATTAGTGTCTACGTCTTCGGGATTCTTCTTGTCAAGCGGTATAGTAGGTATCTGACTAATGCACTCAATACAGTTATTAAAAAATACCAGTCTTGGTTCTTCCGTAAACTCATCTATTTGTAATCGTCTATGGATCTCATTCTTTCCTGCGACTCTAGAGCCTTTGCTTCTATCTGACGGTCTAAATCGGCAACCTCGTTGTACCATCTGTTCTGCCAGAGATGGGCCAGTATCGCCACGTTTATGCCAAAGGCTACTGTCCAACACGCCATACCGAATACCACCATCGTCTTTTTCTGCCTCTAGTATCATATCTGCTAAATCTACTGCTAATACTTTAGAAACGTGCAGCTCCCTGTATACTACAAGTTGCTCTGACGGAGATACAGCAAGCCAAACTACTGCTGAATAACTTCCGTATCCGTAGTCACAAGCTCTAAACTTAGTCCAACTATTAGGTATCTTATAGGGTTCAACTGTGTGTATCTGCCTGTTAAACTCTGGAAATGCTGCACCTTCTGCTACATCCCAATCACCCTCTAGTAACTGCTTTCTCTGTTGCTCTGGCAAAGACAAAAGCATCGCTTCGTAATCACCTGTGTCAGACAAGTAAGGGTTATCAAAAAGTCTAGCAGGAATAAACCTGCGTTTGAATAAGGGTTGCCCTTCTTTGCTGTGTCCTTTAGGAAACTCTATTGTTTTCCCTGTCTCTAGGTTCGTTGCCCAAAAAGCCTTGTTTGGTGGTGCAGGATCAATAAACGTCTTTTTTACCCATACATGCCCTGCGCCTCCGGGATTTGTTGTACCTCTCATGTACAAACCTAAATTAGGTGCTACACTTCTAAGTCGAGATCTCATATAATCCCAAGCATACGGTGTAGGCCATTGCGTCAATTCGTCAAAACCAATCCAATTAAACGCTTGTCCTTGATACCGCATTACGTCTAAGTCACGGTCTAGGTAGGACATCCACAGTCTGCCGCCTCTAGGTGAAGTCCACTGCGATTTACGTTCTGACCACTTAATACCGGGAATTGCTTTTGGAAACAACTCCTGCGATTTTTGTATTAACTCTCTTAATTCTTCTGTCGTGTGTCGAACAAGTAGACCACTAAAGTTGTGATCATTTAATCCTCGCAGAGGGTCAGCAAGCATTGCGAAACTCTTACCGCCCCCTGCTGCACCTCCGTATAGCACTTCCCTTTCAGATGATGCGAGGAAGTCTGTTTGAGGTCCGTCATTGGGTTTGAATACAACGTCTTGTGCTTGTTGTATATCAAACGGTTTAGCAATTACTTCAGCAGGAACAGTTTTAACAACATTAGGCTCTAACTCCTTCGGTGGAACTTCCTGTTGTTTCTTGTTCAAGCTTCTTAATCTCTTGGAGCGTCTTTTCAAGCCTTGAGGCAAGTTTGCGTTTAATTGTAGCTGCTTTCTTACGTTTTCGCTCAACTTGTATTCTTTTCTTTAGTCCAACATGCGAGATGTATCGCCCTGACTCTTTGCTTAACCAATTTGATACTTCTCTGTAGCTGTATTGTTGTAAGTGTTGTTTTGCTTTTTCTAGTAATTCTAACTCTAGGTCTATAGGAATTAAAAAATCGTCATCCGTTTCATCTACCTTATACCCGAAAGGTGTAGTTCTTGCAACTCTAGGTATCCTACTCCATTGTTTTAACTCAATGTCAGGTTTAGGTAAAGTCCAAAATCCTAAACTTTCGTTTTTAAGA
>Ga0208919_1000090_pt1 | contig 61240 bp, 60 predicted proteins | sample 4_EtaG_FD_184076 | JGI IMG/M metagenome (GOLD analysis project Ga0208919, IMG submission 184076) | Marine viral communities from the Subarctic Pacific Ocean - 4_ETSP_OMZ_AT15127 metaG (SPAdes) (version 3) | ecosystem: Environmental > Aquatic > Marine > Oceanic | place: Pacific Ocean | collected... | reverse complement strand
CTACAACCAGCAGCGCCCTCATTCGTTTAACGGTGGCATGCCTCCCGTTGTGGCTGAGGAAAATCTTAAATTACTGTCCGGGATTAGTTGACCACTACACTATATCTTGCCGCTCTCCGAGATGATGGTGAGTTGGTGGGAACGGCACGACTGTTACCGACAACACAACCATATTTGTTAGGTGAAATATTCCCAGAACTCATGGGAACATTACCGGCACCGAACTCACCATTCATATGGGAGCTATCCCGCTTCGCGGCAGTAGATCTTGAATCTGCAAATGCTGGATCTACACATCAATTCTCCTCGCCAATTACGTTAGCTCTGTTACATGAAGCACTATCCCAGGCCAAGCTTAGGGGGGTGCGGCGTCTTATTACGGTATCGCCAATCGGAGTAGAACGGCTGCTAAGCAGGGCAGGTGTTCACGCCTATAGGGCAGGACCACCAATGCTCATCGGCGGACATCCTCTTTTTGCATGTTGGATCGGAGTTCCTGAGCAATCGCTCCACAGTACTTTCGGTTCATCCGATGCAGGTACCTAGGCAAAGGGGCATATTACCTCAATGCTTCTTTATCCTGATACACCGTGCTACACCAAACGGTGTCTACAAGGGTTAAAAGATCGAAAAGGAACAATGGAATAAGCACAAGATGGAAGGCTCCCTACCCCGCTATCTTCCAGTGTTCGGTATTCTTTCGCCGCTTCACCTGTTTCCGTCACTGCACCTTCATTAATGGATGCAGCAAGCGTAACTGAGACAGCCACAGCGGCTGCCTGAGCATGACCAGTTGCCCGCTCTATAACCCGGACGACAAGTTGGCGGAATCAGGTAGCGGGCCAGTCCTGTTGGATCAGGCAGAGCAGAAAGCGAGAGCTTAGCAAGAACCAAGCGCTAGCTCATAGACCTTGATAGTAGACCTCAATAATAGCTATCGAGCCTTAATCTATACGGATAAACCACTTGGGCTTGATGCGCCCAAAGTCGCGACGGGTGTTTGTTTTCAGGGCTTTTTTGGAATCCAGCACCACGGCTTCCCGCTCACTTCTAATAAACACCACCCAATGCCAGAAAGGTCTGCCCTGCTCCATGCGCCATTTGATCGCCAACAGTGCTTTATCTGGAAGGCTCTCCCAGGTATCAAATGGCGTCTCCGTAGGGGCAGCCGTGATACCCAAAGCACGCAAAAGCTTACGGACGTACTCGGTGTCTGACCAAAGCGCTGTGTCTTCGGCATAAATACCCAAGGCGTTGGCTGTCTCTTTGGCCTGCGCATAGGTAATGCCCGCAAGAGTAGCGCATGATGCGATGCCACAGCCGGATATTTCTTCTTGAATGATGGGATTCATTTGCATATTGATTAACGAGGCTGTAGAAAAACCCGATTTTTAGCCATCTCTACCGCCTGTGATCCTAATTTAGTTACCCAGCCAGTCATCTGGCTGGATAATATTAATATCGGCATTCAGACACTAAAGTGCGCGCCTAACGCCAGTTAAGAGAACTACTTGGCTCTTATGTAGCGACTTATCTCGCTCATAGCCCTTCATGACGCGGCCAAATGACCATAATTCGCTAACTTCTCAATATTGTGCACCAAGCAGTAAAGCTGCCACTGACCTTGCACCTTTTTCTTACCCCGAAGGCTGAAGCGGTTCAGTCTTTTCGTTGTGCCAATATTGCCGAACACCGGCTCTACGACTGACATGCGATGGCTGTAAATTTCTTTGCCCTTCGGGCTATCAACTCGGTGCTTCATCCAGTCCGTGTAATTGGGTAAGCGGTTGTTCTCGATAATAAAAGACACTTGTCGCCCTGCGCCGTTGCGATGGTCGGCAGAGCTCGGGTTCTGCATGCATCGGTATTTCTTTGGGCAGTGCCGACATTGCAGTAAACGCCCTTCAAAGTGTACACGGATCTTGCCATTGTCTGTTTCTCGTTGCCCACGATAGGACAGCTTTTCACCGGTGGGGCAGATACACGTTAGGTTTACAGGATCAAACTGGAACGCGCTGGCGGGCGTCGTCTCTCGCCAGCCTTTATCTGGTAAGTTCTGGTGGCGCTTGCCGTATTTGTCTTTCTGGTTAGCGAACTTTGGATCTCGGCTGCGGAACTGGTTATCGGGGATGTAGCCGTTGATCTGCTGTTCGTTCAGATACTTCATATTGGCTTCGTTGGCAAAGCCTGTATCGGCGGTGACGACGGTGCCTTTCTGGTAGATGTTTTCCGCAATGCCCAGTTTCTTAAAACGAGATTCGACCATTTCCAGTACGGGCTGCAAGGTGTGATGTTCCTGGCCTTCGCCGAAGGCCTGAGCGTCAATGACGATCTGGTGTTTTTTATCCACCGTGGCTACGCCGTTATAGCCCTGGATCGTGCCCTTGCTTGTCGTCATTTTGGCACTTTCGTTATCGGTCAGATTGCTCTTCACTTCCTTGATTCGCTTCCCCCGGCCCATCCTTGGGCTGTGCGTCTTTAGGAAACGATCCACTTTATTCATGGCGGCATCTAGCGAGAGAATCGTCTTGGCCCGTCGGATATCCCTATCCAGATCGGCTTCCGTCTCGGCCTCATCACGCGCGTAGTGCTCCAGTAGGTGATGCCGAATCAGGCCTCTCAGTTTCTCACGTTTCTCGTCCAATTCTTTGAACGTGCCAGACCACTCTTTGGAGGCATCGGAGGACATCTTGCAGCCGTCAATGGCAAAGAGTTCGTTACCCAGCAAGCCCTGTTCATGGCACACCAGCAGCACTTGTTCGAACAGCGCTTCAATCTCATCGGCATGGCGACTGACAAAGCTGGCCAGTGTGGTGAAGTGAGGAACGGTATCGCAGGAAAGAGCTTTAAAAATAATATTGGTCTCGCAGCACCACTGCATTTCACGACTGGAGGTGATGCCTTTTGAGTAAGCAAACAGGATAATCTTAAGCAGGATGGCCGGATCATAGGCCAGCCGGCCGGTCGCATCGTTGCGGTACTTGGGGTGGAAAACGGACAAGTCGAGTTTATGCTCGATCAGGTAATGCACTGCGTGCTCAAAGGTGCCGGGTTGGAGTTGATCTTGGTAGTTGATCACCACCATGGCATTTTGATCGTGGTTATAAGGCTTGAAGCGCGGCATGCTGACCACTCCTCGTCTGTTTTCTCGATCCTACCAAAACTTAGCCGTCAGTGGGGTTTTTCTACAGGCTCAACGCTGAGCACAGCGGCGACCTTGGAGTGGCGACGAAGAAGCCAAGGAAAGGGCGGCCACCAGACGCGAACTGCTGCGACTTGTTATATCTTGTTAACTAACTGCAAAGTCTTCAAGCGCTTTTCCTGTCAAACGGTAGCCTATCCATTCATTTTGCGGTTTTGCGCCTATTGACTCATAGAACTGGATCGCAGGTTCATTCCAGTCAAGAACGTTCCACTCGAAACGGCCGCACTCTTTCGATATTGCAATGTTAGCAAGATACTTCAAAAGTGCTTTGCCAGCCCCGACGCCACGATATTTTTGAGTAACGTACAAATCTTCAAGATATAGCCCATGCTTACCGAGCCATGTTGAGAAATTGAAGAAATAGACCGCAAAGCCAATAGGTTCGTTATTGAAATAACAGATAACGGCCTTAGTCGTCGTATTATCGCCAAACAAAGCGTTTTCTATATCCGCGACTGTCGCTAACACTTCATGCTCTGCTTTTTCATAAGTCGCAAGTTCTATGACAAATTTATGGATTAAAGCCGAGTCTTCAATGGTAGCTTGCCGGATTTCCACTTCTGACATTACCTACCTCCGTATCTTGTAATAATGTTTGTGTTCCGCTTGCTGCGTCACCAATTCGCACGCAACCGCTCTCGCGCTACTCTACGCTGGCGTTATATAAGATCACTTCATCTCCAGCCCCATAGCCGCTAATCACGGCCGCGCGGGAGACTCCCAGCGTGGATTGATACAGCTTCTCTGCGAAGTTGCCTTCCGAGGTGGTCACCATCACCGCCCCCACATCGCAGCCCTGGCGACGCACGTGGGCCTTGAACGGCGCTAGCGACTCCACAATGAGCTGCTTACCCAGCCCCCTACCTGCTGCTTCCGGGTGAATGCCGATTTGCTCCAGCTCGATGATGCTTTTTTCCCGAAAGCCGTTCTTAACGCACCAAAGGATATAGCCACGCACCTGGCCTTCCACCTCCACCACGTAGTAAACGCCCCGTGGATAGGTGTTAAACGACGACTCAATCCACAGCACGTGATTTTTCTCACGGGGGAAACACGCTTGGTACACCTCGGCGATGGCGGCAATATCGTTTTTTTCTGCTGCTCTTACGGTCATTCTAAAGTCCTTTTTTCTTTGAGAGCCCGTTGCTATCGGCTCATACTCGCCCTTTCTGGGGCTTACATCATGACTTTTTCGAATCCAAAAAACTCTATCTTGTGTGCCTTACTGCCTGCCTCCTCATCATCCGGCAAGGGGTAATAGCGGTTGTAAAAGGAGGCAATCTTAAAACCACACTTGTTGACATAAAAGTGGATGTTTCGCTTTTCGAAGTAAGGCGTATGGGTCATCCATACCCGCGTCTTGGGGTACGCCTGCTCGATGGCTTTCCACGCACGGTAGCCCACGCCACGTCCGTGGGTGCTGGGCAAGAGATAGAACAAGTCCAGCGAGTTGTGTTGGGTGGATTCGTCAATGACTACAATCGCGCCCCTCACTTTAACGCCATCTAAAAGGATGTGATGCACCATGGCATCTGGCGCATTAAGAGAGTTCTCAATATCTGAGTCAGAGGGAATCAAGCTCGGCTCCACCGCGCCAAAGGTCTCTTCTACCGCCACGCTAAACGAGGCTTTTAACTCTTGCTTGAACGCATCAAATGCCGATGCGTCTGCCAACGCCAGCGTGACTGCGGATGAATGTTCCATGGCTGCGCCTATTTGCTCAATGAGCGTCATCAACAAACCGTTTAGGCTAACCGCTGCCATGACGTTTTGCTATACCACGCCCCTGCAACCAACTACTTATCCGCTTTAACGCTGAATCTCGGTGACCACTTCTGCCTTAACGGAGTTGGCGATAACGCCAGCAAGTCGTCTTTTGCAGCACCAGCGTTATCAGTCTGCCATCATTTCTAGCGCTGCGCGCCCCGATGCTTCGCGCGACTTGCGATCAAAGAACCAATGACGATGAGCACGCTGGCACTCAATACGGCCACCGTGGCCTCGCCGTATCCTGCCAGGATCAGTAACACCACCGAAATGAGTGGCGCGCTGTAGGCTAGGGTGCCAAGTAGCTGGATGTTCCCGTGTTTGACGCCATAGTCCCAGGTAAAAAATGCGATTCCAACCGGCCCGAGTCCCAGCCCAACCACGCCTACCCATTGCATCAAGCCATCCGGCCACACCGTCTCTTCCCACAGCATATGGCACCCTAAAGCCAGCAGTGCCGTCACACCGCAGAACCAACCGATGGCATCGGTTGGCACTGAACGTACCAATCTGCTGAGCACGGAGTAAGAAGACCAAATCAATGCACACGCCAGCGCTACCAGATAACCGGGCAGGTTCTCCCAAGCAAATCCGCCTGCATTTCGGCTGATCAACAACCAACAACCCACCAGCGCCACCAAGGCGCCAACGATAGACTGAGCTCGCATCCTCTCGTCCGGTAACAGGGCAGACAGCAGAACGATCAGTAGCGGCCAGAGGTAAGCCAACAGGCTGACTTCCACCGCCGGTGCTAGCGTCATCGCCTTGAAATATGCAAAGTGATAACCGAATAACCCGACGATACCGATACACCAGGCAAACGGCGACTGGCGTATATACCGAACGCCCGTATGGCCAGCCAAGATCCAACGCCCACCCATCAACAGAAACGCAATGCCGAAAGTCATGGCCATCAGCTGGAACTCTGGAATATCTCCACCGGATAGCTTGGTCAGCAAAGCCAAAGTACCCCAAAGCAGAACGGAAATGGATCCGATCCAGGTAGCGGCATTCACGGTTGCCATGTCACTCTCCCCCGAGATTCTCATGCGTTAGCGGTTGCGGGAGAGCGTATCCATGGCATCAATGAGGATCTTTTGAATCCTGGCGGAATTATGTCGAGAGACGGCGGAAGTGGCTAGGCGGTTTGCCAAAGTGACGTCTGAAGCGGTCGCTGAAGGCCGATAACGACGAGTAGCCTACCGCATCAGCCACCCGCTGAACGCTGAGGCCTGACTGTTCCAGAAGCCGAAACGCCTCTTTCATTCGCACTTCTGTGAGGTATTGATGAGGCGTCATGCCCACCTGATGGCGAAAAAGATCGTTCAACTGCCGAATACTCAAATGGGCCACGTTAGCAGCCTCAGCCATGGAAATAGGTTGGTGGAAGTGATCATCCAGAAACTGTTTTGCCGCGTGAACCCTGCGATCCAGTTTCAATTGACTTCCATGGCGCTCCTGCAGCAGTTGTAACAGCAATAGCAGCATGTGATGCTGGGTAGCATCCGCTCCAGCCCCGCTCATGACCTGAGCATGTAGGAACTGGACGTAATGGCGCAAAGCCGAATCAAGCTCCACGAAACAAGGCAGCTTATCTAGCGCAGGAGCCAGCCCCTCAGGCAAATCAGCCACCAAAAACCGATTATCTTCTGTTGCAGCAAACCCATGGCCGCTTCCTGAAGGGATGATGGCCGCACGGTGCTGTGCCACCTCCCCCGCCATGGAGTCTACTGACAGGAACAGCGTGCCGACCAGTGGCAATACCAGTTGATGATGGTCATGGGAGTGACTTTTCACTTCATCATCATAGGTACGTATGTGCAGGCCGATCTCTGGATATTTCATGACCTTACTCAGCAGTCGTGGGCATATTCACTTCCTTGACCTGATTCCTCCAGCCTTAGGCTGTGCGTTTTTAGGCAACGCTCGCTTGGTGGATGGAGGTGGCATCCAGCGAGAGGATTCTCTTGGCTCGGCGCATATCGATAGTGATGATGCTGTAGTTCAGCAGTCTTGGTAAAGCGTGGGGAAGAAAACCGTCAACAACAATGACAATTTAAAGGCTATTTACATGCTGTAAAACGAACTTCACGCGCTCATCAATAGTGTCACGCGGCACTTCCAGCGTTTTGTAACCCCATTGCGAATACCAGCTTTTCATCCCCTCGAATACCTTGAGGGACTCCTCGAACGTTTGATCACGCTCTGAATCTGTACCGTAAATGTCTTCCCATGGCGGCAGAAGAAAAACAACGGGATTATAGGGGAACAGTTGAACATAGTTGGCGATGTCCGCCCGTGACAACGCGCTCTCCGCATCAAGCATGTACAGCGCATCCAGCACCCCACGATCAAAGAACGTGGCCTGCTCGCCAACAGCGACACTTCGGTACTTTTCAATATCGGTTTTCAGAATATCCTGAGCGAAAGCGACCGGGTCTGGCCGAGGTGATAGCTCCGCCGCCAATCGCTCTTTGATGATGCTACGGGCAGACTCAGGTACAACGCGATAGCCCCGCTCCGCTAGGGCATCAAGGAGAGCAGTTTTGCCACCACCGGGGCCACCGGTGAGTACGAATAGATGGTTCATATTATTAACGCCCTACAGCAGACAAGGAAAACGCTATTGAGTGAGATGCTGTCTCCCCCAACACAATAAAAGCTCAGGCTCCCCCATGATCTCATCTAGCTGCTCGCCCATTCGCACAAGACACCATGTTTCATAGGTGTACTCTGTTGGCATAGATGTTAGATATTTATATCAACGCAGTGCTCCTTTTTAAAGACTTTTCTAGCCCACTTAACTAAAAAAAGCGTTAGCAAAAATGCTAACGCTTAAAACAACCTTACGATGAAGCAAGGTTCAGATCACTATCCGCACAACTAGCCATAGACATATAATCAATTACAACTTTTTATTCAGGCCGAAGCCGCAGGTTAAAACCGATAGATAATACTCCCTTGTAGGCGATCGACACTTCCACTACGGCCATCCACAGTATGCCGTGCAGCATGAGCCAACTCAATTCCGTAGGTTATGTTATGACCAGGGCTCCATTGGTAATTAATATGCACAAGTTCACGCTCTTCATCATAAGCGCTTATGAACTCATTTGAACTACCAGTATTAACAAGAGACACGCCATCGCGCTCGGCATCATCCCAATCTGCATTAACAAGTGAGTATGAAACGTTGAAAGCACCGGGGCCTATATCGTGGCTAATGCCAATCGTTCCCCCCCATGCAAAGATGGTCTCTAGCTCGTTGCCTGCTCGATAAGCTGAGGGTGCCGGGTTTACTTTCATGTAAGCCCCAATCCCCTCACCGCCGGTTATTTGACCACGCAACGTCGTATTTGGCGTAAGAGCGTAATTAGCCGCGACAAAAGCGCCCCACCCGATCTTTGAGTCCTTTGCTGCACCATCGTCAAAGGCCACTTCTCGAATCATGGCAGCTGATGCCCAGCGTAATGCACCAGCCAATGACTCGTACCGAAGCGTAATGTCTGGCAAGCCATCTTTACGATCAACATCAGTACCAGCAATGGATCTACCACCGGTGACTGCATCGTATCCTCCGTCAAAAGAGTTGCCAGACATAGCACCACTCGGATCCTCAATAGCAACATGAAAATTGCCTACTGAATACCGTAGTTGTGCTTGTCGAAGGAATGCATCGCGACCTGCGGGGCCAGTAAAATCAAGCGTAGGAGTAGTGCTTATAAAGGTGTGAAAATTGCTCCACGTTTGTCCTGCCGTAATACCGTTCCATGAGCCATAGGCCTGACGCATTCGGAGATTACCGAAGAAAAAATCGCCTTCGATATTGGTAATCAAGTCACCTTTCTCTGTCGGCGTTGTAGTGCGGATACCCAGGCGTGACTCATTAGCATGCAGATTCGAATGCCCACTTGTGCTTGGTTGGCCATCCACAGCAATTTTAGAGAAGTTCACACTATCGCCCATGCCACTGCTATTTCCAGCCTTAATGTCGCCACTGTCATACATCACATCAAGCTTAGCGTAACCGTATAAAGAAACGTTGGTTCCATTCACATCATAATCAATTGCAAATACAGAAGGAGTAACGAATAGAAAAGAATAGCCTAAGAAAGGAAGCACTCTGCGCCACGACAGACACTTATTCATATCTTTATTCTCCATGTTTATAAATTTTTATTTTCAACTTAACCCAGGAGCCTAAAAACAAGCTGAGAAGACATTGCGAAAATGGTCACCAAACCCAGTAGAGCAAGCATGGTTTGCAAAGGGCCATTTTTTAGATCCCCCATCACATCTTCACGTCTTGTCAAAAGAAAGAGAATAATTCCCAAAAAAGGTGCTACTAGGACGGTTAAGGCTTGAGCGATAATAATTAGCTCAATGGGAGAACCTTTCGCCACCACAGCAACCGTAGCTCCCCAAGCCAACACCCCGTATACAAGCAGCTTGACTCTCCATCCGGATAAACTGCTGTTCCAGCCCAACGCATCCGCTAATAGCGTTCCTCCCGCAGAAGCATTTGCCGCCATTGATGAAAAGGCGGCTGCGAAGAACCCAAGGCTGAACAGTACCGCCCCTACCTTTCCAGCCAGCGGCTCCAATACGCTTGCCAACTGTGGAAAAGTCGTTGCTACAGTACCAGTGGAGTGAAGTACCGCTGAGGCTACAATGATGATGAGCATCGCCATAAATGCGGTTGCCACATTCCCCGGAAGAGTATCCATTAACGTAATAGCTCGGTACTGCTGCCTATTCAGCTTTCTTTCATGGATGGCATAGCCAGTATAAAAAGCTGAGTTAATGGAGAAATTTGTACCGATCAAAGCAATTAAAAGAACGCTGGCCTCAGCAGGAAATTTGGGAATAAGACCTTGCGCAGCAGCCGCCCAATCTGGGTCACTCAGTATGGTTGATGCTAAAAAACCTACGGACATAAGCCCAATCAAAGCGACCAACAAGCGCTCCATCGCCTTATAAGTATTCCGCATGGCTATTAATAAGCCGACTGCTACTGTACTAGCGAGCGTCCAGCCTACTACCGAACCTCCTAAAAGCAGGCTTAGCGCTAAACCAGAGCCAACGGCATTGCCTACAGCAAACATCAAAGTGATAGAGAAAACACCGAAGCCAGCCATGACACCAATTGGCCGACCAAGTTTTTGCTTGGTGACTTTGACCACAGAGTCACCAGATGCAAGGCCCAACCGAACAGCCATATCATTAAACACAAACATTAGCACTGCAGACACAAGGATTACCCAAAGCAGCATGTAGCCATATTGGCTGCCTGCCTGCACAGCGGATGTCAGCGCACCGGGTCCGAAACGCCAAGCGCCAGCGACAAATGCAGGCCCCATTAACGCAAGCATTTGTGGCAACGTCAGAGAAAACCGAGATCGATGGTGGTTTGTCGCAGGGGGAAATGGCCCTGAATCATGTTTGGTATTCATACTCATCCTACGCTCCTATTAAATTTGTTATTTAGGATGCATACGGTGATGCCTCATTGGCATCACCGTTCGGGGACGCCCAGCGTCTAAGGATTCGTCAATCCCGGTTAGACTAAACCGGCTTGTTTCATAGCAGCAGCAATTTCACGATCTGCGCCTTCGGCAAGCGGACGAAGCGGAGAGCGCACAGTAGCGTGATCAAGAATACCCCGGGCTACCAGGGCCCATTTTAGAGCCACAGTCCCTTCCATATGCGAACCACGGTGATAGACATTCTTGGTGACTGGAAGGAGGCGATCATGCAATTCGCGCGCCTTGGCATAATCCTTGGCTTTTCCTGCTTTGATCAGTTCGATCAGAGGCTCCGGTGCAATACTGCCATAGCCAACTAACGCACCATCGACATCAAACATGGTGTGAAGCAGGTACTCATCATGACAAGTCAGAATTTGTAGATCCGGGTGCTCAGCGCGAATGACAGGAATTTCAGTATCCCAGCGCTTCATATTGCGAACACCATTTTTCATCGCAAACACACCAGGTTGAGCCGCAATATCAAGCTGCGTCTGGAGGTTGTAAGTGGCTTTCGTGTTGTCCGGATATTGGAAAAGAATCAGCGGTAGCCCACTTTCCTCATGAATGCGGCGATAGCGCTCTTGAGGCGCTCCTTCCTGATAACCAAACCTTAGCCAGCCATGAGATGGGTAGACTAGACCAGCAGATGCGCCCGCCTCGACAGCCCGTTTTGCTTCTTCGGCTGCAACATGGTCGCCTTCGCGAGTGATGCCCGCAATAATTGGGATCTCACCTTTTACCGATTCAACAAATGCCTCAATAACACGCCTCTGCTCATCAGAGGTCATGAATGTACCTTCACCAGCGTGGCCAAGAACAACGAGACCTTTAACGCCGTCGATGCCGCCCAACCAAGAGCCAAGCTTCTTGATTGCAGCAAAATCAACCTCGCCATCGCGAGTGAAAGGAGTAACCGGCGCGGGGGTTAAACCTCGGAGATCGAGAGACATGATGATTCCTCTTATATGATTGTGTTATCGTTCCTGGGAACGATTGCAATCGTTTCACCAAATACACCACATCGAAAATTAGACGTTAGTCTACGACTCACAAATGATGTGTGGATACGGAAAGCAAACTAATAGTAAATCAGTGGGGTTAGCGTCATATCGCTTATAAGATCGCTGTAAAACCGATAGAATGGTTCGCCTAAATGCCTGTTTATGCGAGCCAACACAGAGGTTCAGTAATCCACCTCACGTCATGGAATAATATATTCATGAACGGTAAGCCTATAACTATGCAAGACGTTGCCAAAGCCGCGGGCGTCAGCACGTCTACAGTCTCTCGCGTTCTTGATGAGCGCCTTCCGCCTTCCAATAGCCCAGCCGCTCAACGGGTTAAAAAAACGGCGGAAGAACTCGGCTATAAGCGTGACATTCTTGCCTCCAGCTTGAGGCGAGGTGGTACAGGCACTATCGGTGTACTGGTGCCCCGACTGAGCGATACCGTCATGGCTCTTATCTACGAAGCGATCTCTAAAGTTGCTCAAGAACGTCACTATTTCGCTATCGTAGCAACCAGTGGTGACGATCCTGAAAGCGAGCGTCAAGCGGTTGAATTGCTTCTCAATCGACGTGTGGACGGCCTAATTTTGGCTACCAGCCGACTTGATGACCAATTACCATCTCAACTGCGTGACCGGGGAGTTCCGCACTCATTGGTGCTTCGTACCGATGGTAAAAGTCCTTCTGCCTTGGGTGACGATATTCAAGGTGGATACCTTGCTACTCGGCACCTCATCGACCTGGGGCACCGTGACATTGGCCTTGTTGCAGGCCCTAGCTTTACCTCTAGCGCTCGCGACCGACAAAAAGGCTTTCGCAAAGCCATGAGCGAATCAGGGATTCCTGTGCGTGAGCCATGGATTATCGAGTCCGGCTATGGAATCGAAGCTGGCGAGGAAGCAGGGCTGGCTCTGCTCTCACAGAATGAGAAACCAACAGCCATTTTTGCAGTCAACGATAACCTCGCTATTGGCGTGATGGCTGCTGCACATAGACTTGGCATTGAGGTGGGCAAAACGCTTTCATTAGTCGGATATAACGATATCCCTCTTGCCAGTCGTCTACCTGTGCCGCTCACGTCTGTATACATACCTTTTGACTATATTGCACAACAAGCTGTCGACTTACTGCTAAGCGATAAACACTCTGGCTCGCCGATCAATAGAGTGGCTATGCCTAGTTTGATCCCAAGATCATCATCAGTCCGACATATATAAAAAATCATGAGTACGCAGTATTAAGCTATTACTCTGAGAGCCCTCCTAATGCTAATCTAAATTATGGCAGAGGGCTATTCACTAGATACTCATTAGCAAATAGTATACGCCCTATATTTATAAAAATATTTACTTTTTCATTAACTGCTTATCATCAGAGAAGAACTTGATAGAATCCAGCGCTACTCAGCATCCTAACCTTACACTTAAGTAAGTTATTTTACGCACCTAGTTTAATCAAACGAGCTTTCCTACCATAACGTGTATTGCCCTGCATTCCATCACTGGCCTAGACGCCGTGAACATAGACACCAGCCTCGTATTCATTGATGTGAACATCATCACCGTCAGCCTCACCATTGGCTTAGCCATCACAGTGATGGCCTCCATAGGAGCGCTACTAGACCACAAACTCGGTAAATATGTTGGGCCATTGGGCAAAACTCATTGGCGGCGTAGTGTTGATTGGGATGGCACTCAGTTTTAGTAATGCTGCCGTTTCTTGAGCTGTAGCCAAAGTTGCAATAGGCATTGCAACGACAGTTTTGCTTGGCGTGAATCAGCCCCACTGTTTCAGAGTATTTATAGATTCCCTTGGTCAGAAAGTTTTTCCCTACTATGGATGGAGACTAGCAGGTATCCATCCGCTCGAACTGGAATTTGGTTTTGCACCAGACCGCAGGACTATTGGCACTGTAGCGGCAAATTCCCAGGGTAGCTGTGCGTGGCTTGGATCGCTGACGCAAAGGAACGGAGAACGACAATCCTGGTGAGCTTTCGGCCAGCAGCCGCCGTCAAAATGGCGCTCACCGAAACGACACAAAGCTGTTCAAAGTCTTTCGATCAACATATCGATAAAGGCGCGTACAGCGGGGTTGGTGCTACGACTCTGTGGCCATAGCGCAACGATATTATGCCGCTCTACGCCGAAGTCGGGCAGGATTGGTACCAGTTCCTTTCGCCTAACCCGCGGGGCAGCCATGAAACTTGCAGCCATCCCGATACCTGCACCCGTGGCCATAGCAGCTATGACGGCTTCGCTTGAATCAACGATAACAGGGGAAGATGGCACTATTTCGATCTCCTTCTCGCCGATCCGGAACGGCCAGCGAAACATTTGCCCCGTACTTTGGTAGCGCAAATTGATCGTTTCGTGCCCCACCAGTTCATCTGGATGCTCGGGAGCACCATACCTAGCCAGGTAGTCTGGCGAAGCGTAGCAAGAGAGCCTGTAAGGCGAGAGTCGCCTGGACAACAGTGACGAATCCGCAAGGTCACCGATCCGCACTGCAAGATCAATGCTCTCTTCAACCATACCGACGATGTGGTCGCTCAGCCGCAGGTCGATCGTTACCTTCGGGTAGTGTCTTCGAAAATCCGTAATAGCAGGAGCAATCAGATGCAGACCCAGTGGAAGTGATGTCGCAATTCGTAATGTGCCTGCGGGCTCGGAACGAGCGGACTTCACTACCTGCTCTATCTCTTCTGCTTGGCGCAGCAGCTCTAGCACACGCCCATGCAAGTCGCGGCCCTCGGCCGTGAAAGACAGCGAGCGTGTCGTACGAGTGAAAAGAGAGACGCCGAAGTGACGCTCCAACCGCTGGATGCTTTTGCTTATCGCAGAGGGCGAAACAGACAGCGAGCGCGCCGCAGCGGTGTAGCTGCCTAAGGAGCCGGCGCGTGCAAATGCGATAAGCCCCGTGAGGCGTTCCAATCCGATTTGTTCCTTCATGGAATTATTAAAACGAATCTACGCACCATTATCAATGACAAGGAACTTCCTTACTATTTGCCATGTGACTATTCTTGAGTGAGGTTGTGATGAACGACATGATGAAAGCAGTGCAGCTGCATAGTTTCGGTGGCCCAGAGGTCTTGCTTTACGAAGATACGCCCCGACCCGAAGTACAAACCGGTGAAGTGCTTATCCAAGTTAATGCGGCAAGTCTTAACCCACCAGACCTTTACCTGCGCGACGGCTATCGGGCGCTACCTCCAGAATGGCAGCCTAGCCCACATTTCCCGTTGATATTGGGCACTGATGTGTCAGGGGTCGTTGCTGCCATTGGCGACGAGGTTTCCAAAGTCAGCGTAGGTGACCACGTCTTTGCAATGGTGCGTTTTCCCGAAGACCTGATGACGGGCAGCAGCACCTATGCCGAATATGTCAGCGTTCCTGAAAGCCACCTAGCGTTGAAGCCAAAGGGCATTTCTCATGTCGAGGCAGCAGGTGCCCCAATGTCACTGCTTACTGTCTGGCAGTTTCTGGTTGATCCTGGTAATGACCTACCCAATCCATTCCAGGCATTTCGGCATGTGCCTGTACCGCTCGAAGGCAAGACCGTCTTGATCAATGGAGCTGGCGGTGGCGTGGGGCATCTAGCGGTTCAAGTCGCCAAATGGAAAGGGGCGCGTGTAATCGCGGTTGCTTCAGGTAAGCATGAAGAGCTTCTTCGCGAGCTGGGTGCTGATGACTTCATTGATTACACCAAGGCAGCCGCCGAAACGATCGCACATGATGTGGATCTGGTGCTTGACGCTGTGGGTGGCCCGAACATGGAGCGCTTCCTCAGCATTATTAAACCAGGCGGTTCGCTCTTTCTGGTCAACCCCTTGGGCTTTTCTGCCAGGGATGAAGCCGACAGGCTAGGGGTTACGGTTTCCTCACTACAGGTGCACTCAAACGGAATGCTGCTGGCGCAGGCCAGTCGCTTGCTCGACGACCGTACCATTCGGATCGTGATCGACAGTACCTATTCGTTGGCAGAAGCATCGGCTGCGCATCAGAGAGCTATGCAAGGCGGCGTTCAAGGTAAGGTCGTGCTTGTCGTTAAACAGTAACCGGCCAAGCGTTGTTTCTGAGCGCGAACCACTTCTGTCAGAAAATCCATCAAGGCATGAATCCTCACTACGCCTCGTAGATCCGGGTGCATCAGAAACCACAAGCCGTATTCCAGCTCGGGGATAGGATCAGTGAGCTGGATAATGTCCGGATCTTCGTCCGCCAAATAACAGGGCAGCACACCCAGCCCCATACCGGAGCTAACAGCGCTGAGTATATTGACCAGCGTATCGACACGGTAGACACAGGCCGCTTTCAGCGCGTTGTTGTCCATCCACTGATCCAGTGCTGAGTCCTGCAATCGCGGGCCAGCACCAATCCAGGGCTGGCTAGCAAGGGTCTTGATAGAAGCTCCTGGTGACAGATTGAGGCTTCGGTGTCCGTAGACCGCCTGCCCTATGGCCGTCAGCGGTCGCCCAATCAGATTTTCAGGAGGAGCATTGGACGGGCGGATGGCGACGTCAGCTTCTCTGCGTGTCAGATTGAATAGCTGGTTGGATACGGCGACGTCCAACACGATGCCTGGATATATATGCTGAAACTGCGTGAACAGAGGAGAGAGCAGCCCCATCAACAAAGAGTCCGTTGTGGTGAGCCAGATTTCCCCTCTCGGCTCCAAGTCGCGCCCAGCGACTTTACGTTCGGCGGCCAAGGCTACTTCATCCATGATTCTGGCGGTTTCAGCGAGCTCTTCTCCAGCAAGCGTTGGCCGGTAACCGGTTCGGCTTCTTTCAAAAAGAGCAACACCAAGGCGCTGTTCGATATCACCCAGCCGTCGGAAAACCGTAGCATGACTGACGCCCAAGGCGCGTGAGGCACCCGACAGCGAACCTGCAGTTGCGATTGCCAGGACGACCTCAAAGTCGTTCCACGCTAGGTGACTCCTGGTTTTCTGTGTCATGGCAGAAGGTTGCCTGAGATTTTTACCTGTTCGTTTTTGCAAAGTTAATTCTCACTTTCATGGAATACCTTGCAGCTTAGAACAAGATTAGCATGCACCTGAACCCATGAGATAACCCAATCGCCCCGGGAACAGGGACGATATGATGGAGGTCAGGCGCATGATGAACACAACAAAAGTGCAGAACTTTCACCACCACGGCTCGTTAGCCCGCTGCGATAACGATGCCGTGCCAGAAGGAAGTGCCGGCAGTTTGCTCAAGGGAAGCATCCCTTCCAGATACCGCGATGGGCGGGGAGGCGTTGATCTTGAGCGTGTGCGGCTGGATCAGCAAGAAGCTCGACGACAGGTAATCCAGGCGATGGTACGACGTATCGAAAAGCTATGGCGTCTGCGTTGAGACAACGCATTAGCAAACAAGCTGCCAACACGCGTAACTTTCCAATGGATTCGAATCCACAAAGCGGCGGAAAACCGAGCGCTGTGCAGTTGATTGTCAAACCTCACTACGTACTATATCCTGTACATTAACAACATCCTGTACAGGAGCAACCTTATGGATGCTATCAGCTACACAGCCGCTAGAACCAATCTAGCAAAAACCATGGAGCAGGTCTGTGAAGACCATTCACCTATGATCATCACCCGAAGCAAGGCGCAATCCGTGGTAATGATCTCTCTCGAAGACTATGAGGCGCTGCAAGAGACAGCCTATCTTCTGCGCGCACCTAAGAACGCCCGCCGTTTGCTGGAATCCGTTGCCGAATTGGAACAAGGTGGTGGTCAGGAGAAGGAACTTCTTGAATGAAACTAATCTTCTCCGAGAGCGCCTGGGAAGACTATCTGTACTGGCAGAAAACCGACAAGAAGATTCTTAACCGAATTAACAAGTTAATCAAAGAGACCAAACGAGAGCCATTTGAAGGGGTCGGCAAACCAGAGCCTCTCAAACACAGTCTCGCCGGTTATTGGTCTCGGCGAATCAACGAAGAACACCGAATGGTTTACAAAGTCACGGATGACGCTTTGCTAATTGCCCAACTCCGATATCACTACTGATTTAACGCAGCATTAAGGTGTAAGCAACGCTGCCACCTAACCTAAAACATTCCAGCCTTGAGCTGAAAATGCCAAGCGTTGCGATTCACTCTTAAACGCTTTGTTATGACGCTGAGCTTTGAGTCAGTTAATTTAATCGTGTGCCATAACGTTTTGTTAAGGGGTGGGCTTTAGCCCGTCCCAGCGAGCACAGCGAACGGTTTGAACCACTTGTTGGATGGTGCCAATATGACCTCACTATTTATTAGGGAAGTATTCAAGTATCTCATCTTCCGCATCATCAAATAGACCAGTTGAACGCCAGCCTAGGTGTCGATAAAGCCATATGAACGAGCTTTCGCATCGGATGAACACCCGAGGAAAAGTCGTTCAAACCCGAAAGAGTTGAAAGACTCAATCATTTTATTCAATAGTGCTTTGCCAACACCTTTACTTTCATATTCTGGCAATAGTGCCAAAACAACAATTTCTCCGGTTTCGCTATCACCGAAGCAATAGCCAATAATCTTTCCTTCACTAACACCAACGTAACCAGGTAAGGAGCCATCGCTAATTCCTGCTTTCCAGCTCTCTAAAGTAATACCGAGTTCTTCCAATTGTTCGACAGAGAAAGCGTTTTCTCTCGTCTTTCCTCTCAAGGCAATGCATTCGGCCGCATCGTCAGGTGTTGCCATCCTGTATGCAACTTTCATTAGGAGCTCCATTTTAGTGCTTGGTTGTAGATCTAACGCCGTTCAGCACGCGCGGCTACGAAATGAAGGCGTCGCCGTGACTGACCTGGTTAGGAGTTCTTTAGCCAGCCTTGATCCACTGCGTACTCAACCTTTGAAATAAACCAGTCGTATATTTCTGGGTTTTCCTGCTCTATGAACCCATGCATTTTCAGCACTTGGCTCTTCCGTATGCCATGGTCTCTCCAGGCACGACCCTCGCTCGTTACATTGCGCAGAAAGGGTAATAGACGGTCGATGACTTTCAGAAGCCTTGCTTCCTTAGTTTCCCCAGTCTCTTGCTCTTCCCAGAGCTCTGGAAGAGCTCCGATTGGGTTACCGGGATGAGAAGCCAGTTTCTCGATATATTTACGCTCTTCAATGTGGGCATCATTGCGGTTTGCGCTATAGAGAAATGTATCTCCTGCACCAATCTCACCAAGATCATGCACCAGGGCCAGTTTGAGTAATTTTAAGAGGTCAAAGTCTTCCTGTGACTGCTCCGCAAAAGCCCAGCAAGCCATCGCTAGGTGCCACGAATGTTCTGCTGAGTTCTCAACTCGCTCTCCACCGTTGATGTAGGTTTTGCGGTTTACCGATTTTAACGCATCAAACTGAAGTAAAAATTCCGATATCTGAGTGACTTTTTTGGTCACGTACTCCTCCTAACTCCGAGCACAGCGGCGACCTTGGAATGGTGACGAAGGAGCCATGTAAAGGGTATCCGGCGGTCGCAGGCCGCGTACTGATGCGAATTGTTATGGCGAACCTGCACTTAATGATTAGCGAAAAGAACTAAAAGCAAGCCAATTGCGCCTGGCAATGCCTGCACAAATAGAATTTTCCGGTTTGCTGTTGCTGCACCGTAGATTCCGGCCACAACAACGCACGCCAAAAAATATAACTTGAAATCGTATCCTGCCGCACCTTGAAAGATACCAACCAAAAGACCGACTGCAATAAAACCGTTATAAAGACCTTGATTCGATGCCAAAACTTTTGTCGTTGCGGCTTGCTCTTTGGAATGACCAAAGACTTTAAGGCCCATCGGCTTATCCCAAAGAAACATCTCCAATATCAAGAAATATCCGTGGAGCAAAGCTACCAATAACACTACCAAATCAGTAATCATTGCCATGTGCACTTACCTACTTTTGAGACATAATTGAGCTTATGTAGCCATCAAAATTAACTCTACCCCATTGATTCTTCAGGTGGCAAAGAAAATTTCGGCAGCACACCCAAGATTCGGGTGCTTGCGCGTTTTGCTCAACTCGACAACGCTGTATATAAGCACACATTTTGTAGGGAGCGGCCCCTATGAAACTGATGGAGCGGGTGAAGGCTACCCTCAGAGTCAAACGCTATACGGATTCAATATCTCGACCTGCCCCACTGATCACCATTGTCCATATCGGGGGAAGCTACTCAGGAACGATCAGAATGTAGCTTCCCACCTTTGGCCCAATGCTCATCATCAAAATTTTGCAGGAAGATTGTTACTGCTTCAGGGCTGGTTCCATATGCTTCTGAAAATGCTTCGGTTATACGCTTAACTAAGAGCTCACGTTGCTCTTTAGTCCTGCCTGGAGACTGCTGAACGGTTACGATTGGCATATAGATCTCCTAATAAAATCAAAGATATATATAGGTTTAAATGAGGCACCCTGAGCAACCTTATTCAACCTGACGGCTCTTCCACTGAAGTTCTATCAACTATATCTTGACTCTACTCCACTCTTTCACAACCAAGCAAAGCCTAATTCGGCAGTATCAACCTTCCCCTTGCATTTCCCCCACCCGCCTCCTGCACTCCACCAACAAAAAGCTTGACGGGGTGCCGGTGATATCAGGCTGAGATCGCGCAAGGTGAGCATTTTGCTGCCAAGCGCTGATCCCGCTAAACCTGATCCGGCTAATGCACTGCCTGTGCAGACACCGGAGTAGGGGGTTAAATATCACAGTCAACGCATTCTTATATCTTGTCTGTTACGCCTCAAGGTGATGCCCTTCCAGGCTTCGACAAAGCGCTGCCAACCTGTCGACCGCCTGCATCAACACTTCATCCGGCACTGTCAGCGCCAGCCGAATTAGAGATGTAGCACTCTCGCCAAAGGAAGCGCCCGGCATCACCGCCACACCCTGCTCTTCGAGAAGGCGCCAAGCGAAGGCCTCGCCGTCCATACCTGTTTTGGAGATATCGATCATCAGGAACATGCCGCCCTGGGGCAGGCTTGAAGACAGCATGGGGATTTGGCTGATGGCTTCGTGCAGTAGTTTGGCGCGACGTCCCAGCGCTTCGCGCAGACGCTCGGCGGTATCGAAATGCTGGCGCAGGGCTACCTCGGTCATGTCAGCGATAAATGGCTGGTTGCCAAACAACATGGTTTCAGAGATGGGCAGCAAGCGGCGCGAGAACTCCACCGGCCCAATTGACCAACCACTACGGAAACCAGTTGCCGCATGGCTCTTGGAGATCGATGACACCACCACGGTTCGCTCTCGTAGGCTGTCGATTTCCAGCGGTGAGACAAAATCACCGTCGAAAATCAACGCTTCATAAACCTCATCACAGAGAATCCACAAATCGTGCTTGATACACAGCTCGCCCAGCTGCACCAAGGTCTTACGATCCAACACCGCGCCGGTAGGATTGTGCGGAGTATTGAGCATTAGCACCCGACTTTCCGGAGTAATAGCGTCGGCCAGATCATCGGGCTGCATGATAAAACTATTCGCCATACGCAGCGGTACCGGTTGTAAATGCGCACCTGCCGCGCGAATAACCCCTTCATAGGTGGCATAGTACGGGTCGCCACTCAACACACCATCGCCTTCACCGACCAGTGCCAGAATGACAGCGAACAATGCAGTTTGGGTGCCGGGAAAACACAGCACGTTCTCTTCGCTGATAGAAGGAAGGCGTGGTGCATAGGTGTCGATAAGCGCATCGACCAATCCCGGTTCACCACGCCCGTTAGAATAGCGCGTTCGCCCCGCCCGCAAAGCATTGATGCAGTGTTCGACAAGAGCCGGATCTGTGGTGATATCCGGCTCACCGATGCTCAGTTCAATGACCTCTTTGCCTTTGGCTTGATGCGCTCTGGCGGCATTGTGCACCGCCCATTTGTCACCGCCAAGTTCATAAAGACGGTCGGTAATCGCTGCGTAGCGCATGAATAAATCCCTATTGTGTTGCGGGTTGAGAAGACGATTTGTCGACAGCGACATACTGCATCAGTGTGTTATTGGGCAGCGCTAGAATGCCTTCGGCGGCGCTCAACGCGATCTTAGGTAGCAACGCTGTGTCATATAGGCCGTGACCCAGCCCCCCTTCAAGCCACAGGCCATCAATCAGCGCATTCAGCGCAATAGCGTAGTGTTTACAGGTAACGGGGTCTGCCGGACGCTCCAGCGCTAAAAGTACCGGATGGATCAATGTTTCCAGCAAAGCCAGGAATTCTCGATAGCTTTCGCGGTGGATATCGGAATATTCCGGCTCGGTTCGCACGCGACCAATGAAGGTTGCCCACAGTGCGACCTTTCGAGACGACAGGTTCGGCGAGGTTACGTTAGCGACGATAAAGCGTGCCAAGCGCCGCTCTGGCACTTCGCCCGCTTGCTCAGAAGATTCCTCGGCTTCACCCGTCAGTTGGCCAATCAGGTAGGCATAAGCAGCACTCACCATGGCATCTTTAGAGCCGAAGTAATGCCTAATCAGCCCAGCCGTTACCCCTGCACGTTCGGCCACACGACGCGCGCTGGCACCATTCATTCCGTGCTCAGCAATACAGTGCAGCGTGGCTTCGAGTAAGCTGCGCCGCCGTGCATCCATAGACCAGCGCTGAAATGATTTCCTACTCATAATTCCCTTCGTTTCCGCTAAGAAACATCCGCCTAGGCATTTAATGCCACGTAAATTACTTCACAGGATCTACTTCGCATTGTTTCCAGCACATAAGTTAAGCAACTGAATAACCTTGTGAGATCAATACAAAACCTGCCTCAACAGTCGATCACCAACAGCAATCGACTCACCTTTCGTTGAACATTGATGCTTTGAATCTGACCGTACTTGGCTTACAGTTATACTGTCGTATAACAAGGAACTAATTGCAAGCGCCTGCTAAATGATGAAGATGTTTCCCCTCCGGGAGGCAGATGGGCGCCCCCAGAGACGAGACAATCAATGGCAAACGTACCTGCAATAGAGATCCGTGATCTTCACAAACAATTTGGCTCTCTCAAGGTCCTCAAGGGCATCTCCCTGACCGCATGCCAAGGCGATATCGTCGCCATCATTGGTGGATCAGGCTCGGGAAAGTCCACACTACTTCGCTGCATTAATCTGCTGGAGCGCCCGACCTCGGGCGAGATAGCTATCCAGGGTGAACCCTATCGCATGAAGGACGCCCGCCATGGCGGTCTTGAAATCGCAGACCGTCGCCAGGTTCAGCGTATTCGCGCTCACCTCGGCATGGTTTTCCAGAACTTCAACCTGTGGCCACACCGTACGGTTCTGGAAAACGTGATCGAGGTGCCTATTCATGTGTTGGGCATGAAGCGCGACGAGGCCATTCATCGCGCTGAGGAACTACTCAACCGAGTGGGACTTGGCAGCAAGAAAGACATATATCCGGCCGTCATGTCCGGCGGGCAACAGCAGCGCGCAGCGATTGCTCGCGTGTTGGCCGTCGACCCGCTGGCCATGCTGTTCGATGAGCCCACATCAGCACTCGACCCGGAGCTGGTCGGCGAAGTGCTATCCGTGATTCGTGACCTAGCAGCCGAGCATCGCACCATGCTGCTGGTGACTCACGAGATGGCGTTTGCGCGTGATGTGGCCACACATGTGGTGTTCCTGCGAGAGGGCATAATCGAAGAACAGGGCCCTCCTGATCAGATTTTTGGTGACCCTCGCTCACCACATTTGAAGCAATTCATCAGTTCGGTGGCCTGACCGCCACCGATATCCCACCACTCCTGCAGACAATCTGGAAGACAACCCCGAAAACAACAGAGGTAATCCCCATGTTCAAGACATTCACTGCTACCGCCGGCCTTATCGGCCTGAGCATTTTCGCTGCCCCTGTGTTGGCAGATAGCTACAAGATCGGGCTATCCGCAGAGCCTTATCCTCCCTTTTATGCACCAGATGCCAGTGGCAACTGGTCAGGCTGGGAAATCGATTTCATCGAGGAGCTGTGTGACCGCCTGGATGCCAAGTGCGAGATCAAGCCAGTGGCCTGGGAAGGCATCATTCCGGCCCTGAAAACCGGCAAGATTGACATGATCATCGGTTCAATGTCGATCACCCCTGAACGTGCCGAACAAATCGCTTTCTCGAATAAGTATTACTCCAGCCCCACCGGCATCCTGGCACGCAAGTCCACTGACATAGAGCCTACTCCCGAAGGCCTGGAAGGCGCCTACCTGGGCATTCAGTCGGGCACCAACCAAGAGCAGTATGCACGCAAGCATTTCGCGGATAGCGCCACCCTTAATGTCTATCAAACCCTCAACGAAGAGCTACAGGATCTGGTCGCTGGCCGTATTGATGCCATCGTCGCCGACACCCTGGCGGTACAGACCTTTATCAACTCTGAGACCGGCCAATCCTGCTGCGAATACCGCGGCGAGGTGGCCAGCGACCCTGAACTCATGAGCGAAGGCATGGGAGTAGGCCTGCGCCAGAGTGATACCGAACTTCGCGAACGGGTCAATTCAGCCATCGACGCGATGCGCGCCGATAGCACCTATGAAGAAATTAGCGCCCCTTACTTCGACTTTGATATCTACGGCAGCTAATCCCCACCAGCAAAGGCCGCCCACCCAGGCGGCCTTTGCTTTCCAATTTCACAAGGACAAGCCACTATGACGACTGTCTTCGATTTAAGCTTGTTGGCCTATGAGCCTCCCGGCTGGGGCAAGGTGTTGCTCGTCGGGTTCATGCGCTCGATCCAGCTGGCGGCGGGTGGCTATTTGCTGGGTATCCTGATCGGCATCGCAGGTGCCGCTGGCAAACTGTACGGCAACAAGGTCGTTCGCGACCTGTTTGAAATCTACACTGTGGTCATTCGTGCCGTGCCCGAATTGGTGCTGATGCTGCTGTTCTACTATGTTGGCACCGATCTTTTAAGCCGTGCTTCAACCGCCATGGGGTTTGGCAGCGTCGATATCGACGGCCTGACCGCCGGGATTCTGGTAATAGGCTTGGTACAGGGCGGCTATGCGACCGAAGTCTTTCGCGGGGCCATTCTCGCCGTCCCCCGCGGGCAGACCGAGGCGGCCCACGCCTTTGGCATGTCGCCCGCCCAGGTGCTGCGTCGGGTCACGCTGCCAGCAATGACACCACATGCCCTGCCCGGCATGGCCAACCTGTGGATGATTGCCACTAAAGACACCGCCCTGCTTGCCGTCATCGGCTTCAGCGAGCTCACACTGGTCACCCGGCAGGCCGCTGGCGCTACGCAGCATTACATTATGTTCTTTCTGGCCGCGGGCGTGCTGTATCTGGCGCTAACGCTGATATCAAACGTGGCCTTGCGCCGCTTCGAACGCTACGCACGGCGTGGTCTTGTCTCTACACGCTGAACTCAAGGAATGCCTGTGTCTGACCCTCAAACTCTGGCGTCGCTTACCCGACCGTCGCGAACGCCCATGTTAACCAAACTGCCGGGCCTACTTGAGCCTCACCGTATTATCCTGCTTTTGATATTCATCGTCGGTCTGGTGGCCGCGATTCAACTGATGGACTGGAGCTGGCTACCCCGCTACTTGCCCAAGCTCTGGGAAGGCCTGCAGATGACTTTGATCATGCTGGTATCCAGCGTGGTGGTGGGCTTTCTGATTGCTTTGCCTTTAGGGCTTGCGCAAGTCAAAGGAGCGTGGCCGCTGCGATGGCTAGCCACCGGCTTCTGCACCGTCATCCGTGGCACGCCACTGCTACTGCAGCTATGGCTGTTCTATTTCGGGCTAGGAGCGCTGTTCGGCCAGTTCCCGGAAATTCGCGACTCCTGGGCCTGGGACTACCTGCGCCAGGCCTGGCCCTATGGTTTCATTGCCCTCACGGTGTCATTTGCCGCCTATCAGGGTGAGGTTATGCGCGGTGCCTTTGCCGGTGTACCGCATGGCGAGCTGGAAGCCGCCAAGGCTTTCGGCATGTCGCGTCGCAAGGTTTTTAGCCGTGTCTGGTTTCCGCGTGCTGTTCATCGTGCTCTACCAACGCTGACGGGCGAGATCATCCTGCAACTGAAATCCACACCGCTGGTTGCCACCATCACCGTGATGGACTTGTATGCCGTCATCACCCAGGTACGCCAGACCACTTACCTGACTTACGAACCGTTACTCTTCCTGGTCGCCGTCTACCTCTGCCTGAGCGGCGTCTTGATCGTTGGGCTGCGCTGGCTGGAAAACCGCGTACCACAACACTAATGGTCACGGGCCTGTGCGAGCATCACGTTTATCAACGCTAATTCAGGACGTGGCACAACCAAAAAGGGGCCGTCCAGTGGCCCCCTTTTGCTTGTGTAGATATTCGTATAGTTCTGATACTGGCTTGCTTGCCGTGCTGGCAACCGCGCCAATTTAGTCTTTGTAGCTTGGATCCAGCGCCTCAAGCGTGCGCAGGTGCGCGGCCCATTCGAGTTCAAGATCGCCGTCTTCATGAATAGTCTGGTCGTATTGGCGCGCCACGTGCCGCGCCACCTCTTCTGGCACCAGCCGTAAGGGCTGGCCAGTAGACTGCGCCGCCACCTGTAGCTCACAGGCACGCTCAAGATAAAACATATTGTTGAACATCTCTGCAGCCGACGCACCGGTCGTCAGCAGGCCATGGTTACGCAACACCAGCGCCGGGTTGTCGCCAAGGCTTGCCACTATTCGCTCACGCTCAGCCAGATCCAGGGCAATGCCTTCATAATCGTGGTAAGACACCCGTTCGTGAAACTGCAGCGCAATCTGGTTAAGCCGTGTTTCAAGGCCCGACTCCAGCGACGACACCGCCACGCCAGCGCGCGTGTGGGTATGCATCACCCAGGCCGCATGGTGGCTAGCAGTATGAATCGCGGAATGGATGGTGAAACCAGCCGGATTCACTTGTTCTGGGCTGTTATCAATCTTATGGCCATCAACGTCAATCTTCACCAGCGAAGAAGCCGTAATCTCCTCCCAACGCCAACCGTAAGGGTTGATCAGGAAACGTCCCTTCTCACCAGGCACCCGCGCGGTAATATGAGTGTAGATCAGATCCGTCATGCGATAGTGGGCGGCCAGACGATAGCAGGCTGCCAGCGCGATGCGGGTTTCTTGTTCGGCGTTGCTCGTCGTGGTGCGTTGAGACTTATCGAGACTCATCAGGTGTTCCTTTGCAGCAAAGTGATTGTCATGCAACGTGGTTAGCGTTTACGTCAGTAACCGCGCGCCCGATCAACGCCCATGGCAAGCGGCTGCCCATCGCGAAGGGCGCGGGCGGTGTCGACAACCTGCCCTGCGACCACCTCTGGCAACGAATCACTGGCAATGTGTGGTGTGATGCGCAGGCACTCATGCTGCCAGAAGGGATGATCCGCAGGCAGCGGCTCTGCACGGAACACATCCAGGCTCGCCCCACCCAAATGGCCGTGTTCGAGCGCTAGGAGAAGATCGTCCTCGACCAAGTGCTCACCCCGACCGATCTGCACCAACCAAGCGTCTTTGGCGAGCTTCGCGAACAGCGCCTTGTTAAGCACGTTTTCAGTGGTAGCCGTCAGTGGCAGCACATTGATCAGATAATCGGCGCCATCCGCTGCCGCCATGACAGCCCCGTCACCTGTCAGATAGGTCACGCCTTCAACCGGCGCTTGTGGCTCGCTGCGGCAGGCTACGTGTACAGAAAAGCCAAGCGCGGCCACCGCTTTCACCACGGCGCGCCCCATGGTGCCGTGTCCCAGCACCGCCACCTTTCTTGATGCTGGCGCGCGCATCGTCAATGGCGCCCAATGCGCCTTGGCAGCATTTTGCTCCAGGGTGGTGAACTCACGCTCACGATGGAGCACCTCATGCGCGGCAAAACCCGCCATCAAGTCGGCCTGATGTGGATCCCGCACCCGGGCGATATGTACTTCATCGCTCAGGCCAGGATGCGCCAGCAGGGCATCAACACCGGCACCGATAGACATCGCCAGCTCAAGATTAGGATAGCTCTCGAAAGCCTTGTCATTGGGCAACCAGCAGATCGCAAAACGCACATCTTCGGGGTTATCGATCTCATGGGGATGGCGCAGGACGACATCACTCGCTTCATCGCGCAAGGCGTTACCATAAATGGCATCAAGGTCGAGCGAATCACTGAGATAGACGCCTAAAATCGAGTTCGTGTTGGTCATGCAACTTCCTACGGTTCACATTCGAAATAGCAGTGGCTGTAAAACAGCCACTTGTTACTCAACTGTATAATAATTCACGTACCGATGCCATGAAACGCCATTACAGCACCTAAACTCTCATCGCTGTAATGATGCTAATAAATTGTTTCCCGATAACTTTCCATGTCATACACCCTTGCATCTCCCTCACCCGCCTCCTACACTCCACCAACGAACAGCTTGACGGGGTGCCGGTGAAATCCGGCTGAGATGGCGCAGGGCGTAGCAATTAATGCTGCCGAGCGCTGATCCCGCAGAACCTGATCCGGCTAATGCGCTGCTACTTACACAAGTTCGCAGCGAGGGTACCGGCGTAGGGATCAAGCGATGGCCACGGCTGCTCTCTCACGATCGCACGCCGCCCTTCTGCGCCACTCCCTCGATCTTTTTCGCCCGCCCTCCGGATCATTACCACCGGAGGAGTCATGGGCTACCGCTTTACTGATCTCACTACCGCTTGCCAGAAAGATTGGCGCGCCTATATTGAGCACGATTTTGTGCGCCAGCTAGGCACCGCCACGCTGCCCGGGGCGTCGTTTCGCCACTATTTAAAGCAGGACTACCTGTTTTTGATTCACTTCGCCCGCGCCTATGCGCTGGCTGCCTACAAAAGCCCCACCCTCGCCGATCTTCGCCAAGCCCATGAAGGCTTGAAAGCCATTGTGGATGTGGAGCTGGGCCTGCACGTGGGCTTTTGTCAGGAGTGGGGGATTTCCGAGCAAGAACTGGAGGAGCTTCCCGAAGCCAGAGCGACGCTTGCCTACACCCGCTATGTGTTAGATACCGGCAACCGCGGCGACCTGCTGGATTTGCACGTGGCGTTGGCCCCCTGCCTGGTGGGCTACGGCGAAATCGCCAACTGGCTAAACGCCCAGCCTTCCACCCTGCGCGGCGCGCAAAACCCTTACGACGCCTGGATAGCCATGTACGAAGGCGAGGAGTTTCAGGCCGCCATGCAGGCGGAGCTTGAATGGCTGAATATCCGCCTTGCCGACATTACCCCCGCCCGCTTTGCCGAACTGAGCAAGATCTTCCGCGACGCCACCCGCCTGGAAATCGACTTCTGGCAGATGGGCCTAGAGCTGATAGACCAAGACCTCACCCACTAATTCAGCAAAACAACACAAGGAAACAACCGTAATGACTAAGACCGTAACAAGCAAAACCAGCCACTTTTTAGCCGAAACCGCCCAGGTCGATGCCGCCGCCATTGCGCCGCTGCCCGGCTCACGTAAGGTATATATCGAAGGTTCGCGCCCGGATATCCGTGTGCCGTTCCGGGAAATTTCACTGTCGCCGACCAAAACCACCGGCATTGATGAAGAGAACCCGCCACTGCTGGTGTACGACACTTCAGGCCCCTATAGCGATCCGGATGCTAACAATGACCTGCGCCGCGGTCTGCCGGAACTACGCCGAGCCTGGATTGAAGAGCGTGACGATACCGAATTTCTATCAGGCCCCACGTCTGATTACGGCAACCGCCGCGCCAACGACCCGACGCTTGCCCAGCTGCGCTTTGATCTAACCCGCACACCACGCCGAGCAAAACCGGGCAAGAACGTGACCCAGCTGCACTACGCCCGCCAGGGCATTATCACCCCGGAAATGGAGTTTATCGCCTTGCGCGAAAACCAGCGCCGTCAAGCGCTAGGTACCGCTGAAGTAGAGCGCATTCTGGGCCATCAGCACAAAGGCCAGAGCTTTGGCGCCAGCCTGCCGGAAGAAATCACCCCTGAGTTTGTGCGTGATGAAGTCGCCAGAGGGCGGGCGATTATTCCCAATAACATCAACCACCCAGAAAGCGAGCCGATGATTATTGGCCGTAATTTCCTGGTCAAAATTAACGGTAATCTGGGTAACTCAGCGGTGACTTCTTCTATCGAAGAGGAGGTGGATAAGATGACCTGGGGCATCCGCTGGGGCGCGGACACCATTATGGATCTCTCCACTGGGCAGAACATCCACGAAACCCGCGAGTGGATTTTGCGCAACTCTCCGGTGCCGATTGGCACAGTGCCTATCTATCAGGCGCTGGAAAAGGTCAAAGGCGTGGCCGAAGACCTCACCTGGGAAGTCTTCCGCGATACGCTGATCGAGCAGGCCGAACAGGGCGTGGACTACTTCACCATTCACGCGGGCGTACTGCTGCGCTATGTACCGCTCACCGCCAAGCGGGTCACCGGCATTGTCAGCCGCGGCGGCTCGATCATGGCCAAATGGTGTTTGTACCATCACCAGGAGAGCTTCTTGTACACCCACTTCGAGGAGATCTGCGAGATCTGCAAGCAGTACGATGTGGCGTTCTCCCTCGGTGATGGCCTGCGTCCTGGCTCAGTGGCCGATGCCAATGACGAAGCACAGATGGCGGAGCTAAAAACCTTGGGCGAGCTGACCCATATTGCCTGGAAGCACGATGTGCAGGTGATGATCGAAGGCCCCGGCCACGTGCCCATGCACCTGGTGAAAGAGAACATGGATAAGCAGTTGGAATACTGCGACGAAGCGCCCTTCTATACCTTAGGCCCGCTGGTAACCGATATAGCCCCCGGCTACGACCACATTACCTCGGGCATTGGGGCGGCGATGATCGGCTGGTTTGGCTGCGCCATGCTCTGCTACGTCACCCCCAAAGAGCACCTGGGCCTGCCCAATAAAGACGACGTCAAAACCGGCATCATTACCTACAAGATTGCTGCCCACGCGGCGGATCTCGCCAAGGGCCACCCTGCAGCACAGCGGCGGGATAATGCACTCTCTAAGGCGCGCTTCGAGTTCCGCTGGGAAGACCAGTTCAACCTGGGGCTAGACCCGGATACTGCTCGGGAGTACCACGACGAAACCCTGCCCAAAGACTCCGCCAAGGTGGCGCACTTCTGCTCCATGTGCGGACCAAAGTTCTGCTCCATGAAGATCAGCCAGGAGGTGCGCGATTACGCCAACGAACATGGCCTAAACGGCGATCAGGAAGCGGTGATGAAAGGCATGGAAGAGCAGGCAGAGAAGTTCCGCAACAAAGGCAGTGAGCTGTATCAGGAAGTTTAAAATAGCGACTTACTGAACAGCGTCGCAACTATATGTGGCCCTTGAGTCTTAGAAAAACTCAAGGGCCACTTTACATATCTACTTGCAACGGGTCAGACACTGCATGTTTTTCTGGCTTTGCAATTCCTTATAGAGTTCCCGTTCAACGACCTCAACTGTTGCCGCGATCAGGCTTCTAAGTACAAATAACCATTTACTGAATTTTCTCTAAAAGTATTTATCGCTCAAGTAGATTAATTATACATTGCTCGTGTATGATTCTCATTTGCGCAGCGCTCTGTTACGGCGTTCTATTTAAAACCAACACCATTCAAAGAACCGATTCCAGATGAAAACCAAACTTTCCTTGGCGGTAACCGCGGCTCTGCTCAGCGCAGGCTTATTAACCGGCTGCAGCGATGATAACGAACCAACAGCCGCAGGCACACAGGAGGAAGCGCCGAAAAATAATGCAGCTCTCATGCTGAAATATATTCCGGCTGACTCTCCCTACTTCATGGCAACACGTGAAGCAATGCCTGAACAAGATGCTTTTGATCGTTATCAACGCATGCAACCCAAGGCTAGCATTGAGTCTAGTCTGGATGAGCTACGCGAGACACTGCCCGAGATAGACGATGAAGTGATGCATTCGTTGATGACGGTATTGATCGCCATGAGTGAAGAACTGGTCGATGTTGAAACACTGGACGATGTCCATGCGCTAGGCCTGAAAATGAACCCTCAGGCCGCCCTCTATGGGTTGGGTGTCTTGCCTGTTTTACGCATGCAACTGCAGGATGAAGATGCCTTCCGCGAAACGCTGCAACGCATTTTGACCAAAGCAGACATTAACCTGAGCACGGCCACCACCAACGACACCGAATACTGGGTGCTGACGCCTGAGGGGCCCGTCAAGGCGATTCTAGCCATTGACGACCAGCAACTGCTGGTGTCTGTGGTACCACAGAATGCTAGTGACGAGCTGCTAGCACAAGTGCTGGGCAACACCCTGCCCGACAGCAGCATCGGTGATACCGATGCACTGGCAGAGCTTGAAAAGCGCCATGGCTTTACACCTTACGGCGCGGGGAAAATCGACTCCTCACGCCTACTTAATGAGCTGAGCACCCCCACTCACTCAGGTACTCAGGCACTGATGGAAGCGGTTGATGCCGAGCAATTGGATTTATCCGCCTGCCAGGCAGATATCGACCGTATCACGAACCGCTTCCCTGGCCTTGTAATGGGCTCGCGCGAGAACGATCTTGACCGCATGGAAATGAACCTGATTCTAGAAACCGATGAGGATATTGTCAGCGACCTGCGCACTCTGACGACTCAGGTGCCGGGCCTAGGTAGCACAGAAGGTATGGCCAGCTATGGCTTAGGTCTGAACATGCCGCTGTTGGTTCAGACCGTTCAGAAATATGCTCAGGAAGTGCGCCAGAACCCCTTCAGCTGTGATGAACTACAAGATCTGAACAGCTCCTGGAATGAGATCAACATGGCGATTAACAACCCGATCACCATGATGATTGGTCAGTCACTATCTGGCTTCAGAGCTCGTATCAACAGTCTGACAATGACAGACGGCGAACCTACCATGACGGGGCTCCTGACGCTTGCTTCACAAAATCCTCTTTCCCTGCTTTCTGCCGCAAGCTCTTTCGCGCCGGAGTTAGGGACTCTAGGGCTTGAACCCGGCGGGGAAGCCAAGCAAGTCGAGAGCATGATGCTGCCCCCTGAGGCACCGGAACTCTACGCCGCCATGTCTGACACGGCTATTGTACTGGGCGCTGGTATCAGTGATTCGGCGACACTGCAGAAAGAGCTGGAAGCCCCTGCCTCAGAGCGCAATCTGCTTGTTCATGGACACATAACAGGCGAGTTCTACCATTCACTGGCCGACTTTGTGGAACAGATACCATCAGATGATTTGTCAGCGTCCGATATTGATATGCTCAAGCAATATGGTGACATCTACAAAAACATGGAGTACTGGTTCAGAGTAGATGACGCTGGCGTGGAAATGAGTTTATCGCTGGAATTAAACTAAGATCAGGCCGCTTCAATAATGCGAAAAACCTGCTAGTGGGTTAGCGGTTTTTTCGTTTGAGCAAGACAACTGTTTAAAACCACTTAAACGCCAACAGGGGGCCGAAGCCCCCTGTTGGTATCAGTGTTACATAACTAGCGCTGTTTTTTCTGGCTCTCCTTGGCGTCGCCTTTGCCTTTTTGCAGTTCGCCTTTAGCCTGCTGGGCCTTACCTTTGGCTTCAGTTTTAGCGCTTCCTGTTGCCTTGCCCGCGGCTTCTTTCACTTTTCCCGCTGCTTTGTTGGCCGTTCCTTTCGCTTTATCTTCTTTACCAGTTGCCATGACGAACACCTCTAATCCGTTAGTAGGGAAACACATCAAATCACACGTCGACACATTCATCAGAGTAGCCTTTATTAAAAAAGTTGCGCTAATTAATTTAGGCCGGGTTGTTGGCGGGTAACCGCGTTGGTGCCCAGCGGTTCAACACGAAGTGCAGGGAAGCCATAGCCAGAAGCGTAAGAACCAGTGCCACACTCATGGAAGAGAAGCGATAGAGCGCGCTATACACCAGATCCTGCTGCGGGCCTAACGACTGGCCAAACAGAATCCCCAGAGTGGTCAGTCCACCAAAGCCAATCCCTGAACCGCCCCCTTCATGGATATGCTCCCGAGCGAAAAGCATTAACCCCAGCCAGTAGAGCAACACCACCAGCAGGAAATGGTGGCTCTGTGTATATAAGAATAACTGCATTAATAGAGCCAAGTTGCACCCTAGTAGGGTTCCTATGGCTCGCTTACCGGCTGATACTTTCGCTCCAGAGTACCCCAGCGTAAACAGCACCAGGATGGTCGCCATCTGCGCAGAGAGCGACCCTTGCAAGTCGAACATCTGAAACACTACAAATGAGAGCGTGGCGGTTAATCCACCGATTAAAGTTTCATGGCGAATTTGCGAGGGTGTTTTGGTAACCCTGGGCGGCGGTTTGCGGGCTTCCACGTCGGGAAACAGCGTATGCATCAGCATGGCAATAAACACCGCCAAACCACTGGCGACGAGATTACAGGCCAGTAAATCGCTCAAGTCCACATTGGGGTAGCTGGCGAAGTGAAGCAGAATGCTGAGCGTCAGAACACCGTTGGCGCCAAACAGAAACAGCGGCCCTTTCGCCATCAGGTTAAAGCGAAACAGAAAAATGCCCATCACCACCAGGGTCATCACCACCGGTATATGTTTGAGTAACCCCACCACCAGGCTGACTTCAAGCACGTTAAGCGATACGTTGGCTAAAAACTGGCGAATAATATGGCCATTCAGAATCGGCACCATGCCCAGCAAGAACATCGGGAAAACAGTAAAAAACACCCCGTAGTTCCAGCCCATTAGCTGGCTGACCACAAACCCCAGCGTGCCACCACCGGCCACCCGCAAGCACTGACGCAGGCCGTTTTGGGTTAACACCGGGCGAGCAGTTCCCTTGGCATTAGCCCGGTCACGCTTCCCCCACCAACCTTTAAACGGGGTCAACAACAGGCGCTTAATATACGGGCTCTTAATAAACATAGTGCAACCAGCTGATCAGATGTGCCTGTAACCATACAAATGGTTTGGTCAAAGCAGCATCTCCTGGCTGAAGCTGCACCGTGGCGCGGGCGCCGCTGGGTAATAAATTCGCGATTGGCTGAGTTAGCACCAGGTGTACACGCATCCGCTGGGCATCGCGTATCCAGCGATCGGTGGTGGGAATATCAGCCAGTTGACCATCGGCAGCCAACTGTCCTTCACGAACACCGGCATCCATGGCGAGCACTTGCGCATCAAATACCTGGCCTGGCCAAGCATCAAACACTATTTGCGCTGCGTCACCAGGTGCCGCATGGCGCAGGCTCTTTTCGCGAAAATCGGCAATGACATCTATCGCATCCGCCACTACTGCTACCGCTGGCTGCCCCGCCTGAACGTAGTCGCCTACATCTAGCTGCAGGTTGGAAACACTTCCGGCTTGCGCGGCGCGCACCTGGGTATGAGCAAGATCCAACTGCGCCTTGGAAAGCGCATTGTCTGCTTGGCGCAAACGCAGATTCGTCTCACCGGCCTCGCCCAGTTGCACTTCCAGGCTGACGATTTTAGCCCTGGCTGCCGCCACACTGGCCTGTGCGGTACGCTCAGCAGCCACCTGCTGTTCGTACTGTTGGCGCGATACGCTCTGCTGCGCCACAAGGGTTTCAGCACGCTGAAGTTCTCCCCGACGCTCGGCAGCCGTTGCCTCAGCGGATGCCAGCTCCGCTTGGGCAGAGGTAAGCTCTGCTTCCAACCGGGCATTCTCCCGCTTGGCCTGTTCGCGATTAAGCTGCGCCTGCTCAACGGCTAATCGAAACGGCGCCGGGTCAATCTGAAACAGCACATCGCCTTTTGCTACATGCTGGTGATTACTGACCAGCACCTCACTCACTGGGCCGCTGAGTTCGGGCGCTATTCGCGTGACCGGCCGCATCACCCTCGCCTCCGGCGTCATAGGCATAAAGCTATCGGCCACCAGAAAATAGATAAAAAGCAGTACAAAGGTAGCAAGGGCTACCCTCACCCATCGGGCAAATATTTGATCGGGGGTCATGCAGAGCTCACTTGTTAGCCACCAGGAAACCACCTGGCCAGCGCCTCTCAACGGGCGCGCATCGTGTAGGGAATCACATAGGGGACTTTAGTCTAACAATCAATTAGCGCGCTAACAATATATCTATGTCTATCTACTGCTACATAAACGCTCTCTACAAGCCTATAAACAAAAACCCCATGGCATAAAGGCCATGGGGTTTAGTCATTCGCTACGCTGTTACGCTAAGGATTTAGAACCGGTAGCGTAAACCTACGCTTGCAGCATCAAAGGAGTAAGCTGATTTATCCAGGTAGCGCATATAGTCCGCGCTGAGGGAGAGGTTTCTGGCCACATCCATCTCAGCGCCTGCGCCGTAGGAGAAGTCGCTTTCGCTGTCGCCGCGGTCAAACTCTACTTCCGTAAAACCCGCCAGGCCATAAAGACGTACTTCAGGTGCTATGGGAATAATCCCTTTAGCATAAGCACCCGCTACATAGTCTAATTCGGCACCACCGTCGGAACCGCCCGTACCTAAATGACCTTCAATGCCAAAGTAGTCATTGAACTGGGCACCGCCGCGCAGGCGTAAGCCTACGTCATCACGGGACGAGCCTCTGTCTGGATCCAGACTCCAGAACATGGCATCAGCGCCCAGGTAAGCTTGCGGATAACCGGTAGACTGTTGTGCTTGAGCAGTGGTTGCAAATGCGCCTGCACCCACCAGGAGTACCGCCGATGTAAGTGACAACATGGACATCTTCATAGCTTGCACCTCAGTTAAAAAACAGTGTTTCCTTACACATTTGTATTGTGATTCATAACTATGAAGAACGCAAACATTTACCGCCCCTTGGATAAGCTCAGCACGACAATACCGCCAACGACGACTGCCCCACCTACCAACTGGCCGGGGCTAAGCATTTGCCCCAACACAAAGTAACCCAGCACCAGGGAGGCAACCGGCTCGATATTCATCACCGGTGCGTTGCGGGCCATATCGAGTCGCGGCACAAAAATAAACAGCGTCGAAAACGCCGAACCATACAGCAGACCAAGCAGCGTCAGCCCTAGCCAGCCGGTACTGTTATCCGGCAGGCTCATACCCCCTGGCACTACACCGGCGATGCCGCCAATGATCATGACAATAAACACGGTCTGCATGGTCAACAGGCTGCGCAGGGTACTGCCCACTCCTGCAAGGCGGTGCTCGGTAACCCACAGCGCGCAGGCAAATACGAAGGCCGCCATTAATCCAAAACCAATGCCTGCTATCCACCCCGGCCCCATGCCATCGGCGCTGGCAATCCATGAGGGAATATCCAGCACCACCAGTAAGCCGATTAAAATCGTGCCCATGATCAGACAGCTACGCAGAGTAGGACGCGGGCCGCCCAACGCCCAACTGAGCAGCGCCAGCTGAATAGGAAAGGTATTGACCAATAGCAGTGCGATCACCACAGGCAGCCTGGCCACCGCCGAGTAGAGGCTAACGCTTTGGATCGCAATCAGTAGCCCCACGGTCAGTTGCCACGGCCAAGATCCCGCGGGCAGCCACAAGCGCTTTTTCTGCACGATGACTAGCGCCACTAAAATCAGGCAGGCAACCCCCGAGCGGGTTAATACCGCCAGTAACAGACCGGTGCCATTATCAAACGCCAGCCGAGCTGAAACGTGATTGGCGGCGAACATGGTGGCCACGGTCATCATTAACAGAATGGCCAAATGGCGCGGCAGTAGTTTCGGCAAAGAGGACGCTGACATAAGAACGGTACGGCTCGTTATAGGGGTGAAGGTGTAAGATGGCGAGTAGCCAGGTAGGCAAAGATCCCAGCATGCCAAGCTTTTGCCTAGAAGGCTAACGAAAGCCTGACGCTGCTTTTGCGCGCTGCAACATGTTAAACTAAAGTCTACCCCTTTGCTCAATAACCTCCTAGCGAAAAGGTTTTTATGAACGCACCGGTGCTGGTCATTAACTGCGGTTCCTCCTCTATTAAATACGCGTTGATTGATTCCGACCCTCAGGCACCGCGACTTGAGGGCATAGCGGAACGCTTGGGTAGCGAGGATGCACGCCTCAAGGGCAAAAACAGCGCCGGTGATCGTTTCAGCCAACCACTTCCTGGCGCTGACCACACCCAAGCACTTAACGCGATCCTTGAGCGTATGGAGGGCCGATTACCAGCGGCGGTGGGCCATCGCATCGTGCATGGCGGCGAGCACTTCACCCAGGCCGCACTCATCGACGCTAGTGTCATTGCGGCTATCCAAACCACCGCAACACTTGCCCCCCTTCATAACCCAGCAAATTTAGCGGGTATTGCGGCGACCCAGAACGTCTTTCCAGACCTGCCCCAAGTGGCAGTGTTCGATACCGCTTTCCACCAAACCATGCCGCCGCGTGCTTACCGGTACGCACTGCCAGAAAGCCTCTATGCTGAGCATGGCATTCGCCGCTACGGCTTTCATGGCACCAGCCACGCTTATGTTAGCCAGCGGGCGGGCGAACTGAGTAGCCGTGGCACAGGCGGCTGGCTGACTGCCCACCTGGGCAATGGCTGCTCCACCAGCGCGGTTTGGAACAATCAAAGCCAGGATACCAGCATGGGCCTTACCCCACTGGAAGGCTTGGTGATGGGCACCCGCAGTGGCGACGTTGACCCTGGCCTGCACGCCCACCTGCACCGCCAACTGGGCTGGTCGCTAGACAAAATCGACGACGTGCTCAATAAAGAGAGCGGCCTACTGGGCCTTTCAGGCTTAACCAACGACATGCGCGAAATTGAGGAGGCTGCTGAACAAGGGCACGCCACCGCACAGCTGGCGGTAGAGGTATTCTGCTACCGGATCGCTAAATCTCTGGCGGGGCTCTCCTGCGCCCTGCCCCAGCTTGATGGGGTTATTTTCACCGGCGGTATCGGCGAAAACTCGCCGATTGTACGTCGCCGTGTGCTCGCCCTATTGCCCCACTTCGGCTTTGCGCTGGATAACGACGCTAACGAAGCGACTATCCGCGGCAAAGAGGGCAAGCTGGATAGTGCCAGCCATGAAGGCCCCCAGGTGTGGGTGATCCCTACCGATGAAGAAGGCCGCATTGCCATGGAAACCCGCCACTGCCTAGAGACACGTGTATGACTCACCCCGACCAGCCACAAGCGATTCTGTTAGTGCCTACCAGCCAGGGCGTCGGGCTTACCTCCGCCTGTCTGGGGTTAATTCAAGCGCTGGATACCATCGGTCTGAAAGCCGGGTTTTTAAAGCCGTTTATGCAGAACGAGCTGAACGGCCCAGGCCTGGATCGATCCACCGCATTGGTTTCCCGGGCACTCAATCAGCGCCCGCCTTCGCCGATTTCCCAGGCTCGCCTTGAGCGCTTGCTGCGCGACGACCAAATCGATGAGCTGATGGAAAATGCCGTCGAGCTCTATGAACAGGTTGTTCAACAGGCCCACCGCGATGGCAGCACCCTAGACCTAGTCGTGGTAGAGGGCGTAGTGCCCACTCAGCACACCACCTACGCCACCCAAACCAACGCCCAGCTCGCCAACGCGCTTAATGCGCGAATTATTCTTGTCGGATCCGGTGATTTAAACGAGCCCCAGGCGCTGGCCGAGCAGCTTGATATGCACGCCCGCAGCTTTGGCGGGGTTAGCTCCAGCCGCACGCTGGGCGGCATTTTGATGCGCATGAAAAATCTGCCCTACGCGCAGGAAGATGATCTTTCTGCAGCACCGGGCACCTTCAAACCGCAGTTGGAAGAGTCAGTGCTCGCTGAGCTGCGCCAGTACTCCCCCGCCCTGGCGACCGATAAATTCCACCTGATTGGTGTGGTGCCTTACAGCAAAACGCTTAGCGCCCCGCGCACCCTGGATGTGGCCCGGGCGCTTAATGCCAAGTTGTTGAACGAAGGCGAGGCGGCCAGCCGTCGGGTACTCTCCACCAGCCTCTGCGCCCGCAGTGCTGCCAACGCACTGCATATTTTCACCCCTGGTAGCCTGGTAGTGGCTTCCGGTGACCGTGATGATGTGGTGCTGGCCTCAGCGCTGGCGACCATGAACGGTATTCAGCTAGCGGGCGTACTGTTGACCAACGGCTTTATGCCCAACGACAGCATGATCGAGATGTGCCGCCCCGCGCTCAAAACGGGTCTACCGGTCTTGGCAGTAGAAACCGACAGCCTGACCACGGCACAGCACCTCAGCCAGCTAAGCAGCGAAATCCCTATGGACGACTTCGAACGCGCCGAACAGGTGGCCCGTTACGTCGCAGCCCATATGGATCTTGAGTGGTTGAAAGCCCACCTGAGCAGCGGTTATACCCGCCGCCTTTCACCTTCAGCGTTTCGCCACCAACTGGTTAAACTTGCCCAGCTGGCTAAAAAGCGCGTAGTGCTGCCGGAAGGAGATGAACCGCGCACCGTAGAAGCGGCAATAATTTGCCAGCGCCGCGGCATTGCCGACTGCGTACTGCTGGGTAAGCGCGACGATATCGAAAATGTAGCGCGCAACCGCGGTCTGACACTGCCAGAATCGCTGACGATTGTTGACCCTGAAAGCACCCGTGCGAACTATATTGGCCCGATGGTCGAGCGTCGTCGTGGCAAACTCAACGAGCTAACCGCCGAAGCGCAGTTGCAAGATAACGTGGTGCTCGGCACCATGATGCTGCAGTTAGATGAAGTCGACGGACTGGTTTCCGGCGCCGTACACACCACCGCCAACACCGTGCGGCCCGCCTTCCAGTTGATTAAAACCGCGCCGGAGTATAATCAAGTCTCGTCGATCTTCTTTATGCTGCTGCCCGAGCAGGTGGTGGTCTACGGCGACTGCGCGGTGAATCCCGACCCAGACGCTGAAACCCTGGCCGAAATCGCTCTACAAAGTGCCCGCTCCGCTGAAGCCTTCGGTATCGAGCCACGTGTCGCCATGATCAGCTACTCCACCGGCGACTCCGGCACCGGCGCGGATGTGGATAAAGTCCGCGAAGCCACCCGGATTGCTAAAGAACGCGCGCCGCACCTGGCCATCGACGGCCCGCTACAGTACGACGCCGCCGCTATCGAGAGCGTGGGCAAACAGAAAGCCCCCGACTCGCCAGTGGCAGGTAAAGCCACCGTGTTTGTGTTCCCCGACCTCAACACCGGCAATACCACCTACAAAGCAGTGCAGCGAAGTGCCCGCGTCGTGAGCGTTGGCCCCATGCTGCAAGGGTTGAACAAGCCAGTGAATGACCTTTCCCGCGGCGCACTGGTCGACGATATCGTTTACACCATTGCACTAACCGCCATTCAGGCCAGTCAGCGGGAAAGCTGAGTTACAGAAACTTTCCCTAGCCAATAAAAACGCCCCAAGCAGATAACTGCTTGGGGCGTTTTATTAACGGCTTAACGGTATGTGAGGGCTAAACCCACATCGGCACCATCGATTCCAGCACCATGACTAAACTCATCGCGGTGATGGTAAGGATAGAGACGCCAAACACCTTTTTGGCCCAGCGCACATCGTCATCTAAACGGTAGCCGCGCAGTGCCAAGTAGAGCCAGTAGCCGCCCATGGTCAGCGCCACGCACAGATATCCCGCGCCCGCTTGGCTGGCCAGCCCTAGCGCCAGCGAGGCGGGAATAAACGCCACAATGTAGCCAAGGATATGGTGTTTGGCCATTTTCACCCCGCGCACCACCGGCAGTACCGGAATCGATGCCCGTTGATAATCGGCGTAGCGGAAGATCGCAATCGCATAGGAGTGCGGCATCTGCCACAGGCAGAAAATCACCAGCAGCATAATGGCACCGCTGTCGAACTGACCGGTCACGGCGCAGTAGCCTACCACCGGCGGCATGGCGCCGGAGAGGCTGCCTACCAAGGTGCCGTACTCCGAGCGGCGCTTCATATAGAGGCTATAAAGCCCCACATACACGCCCCAGCCAATCACCGCCAAGGCAACGGTTAGCCCGTTGGTGCCCAGCGCCAGGCACACCACCCCCGATACACCCAGCAGCGCCGAAACGCCCAGTGCCTGGGTAATAGAGATGCTGCCTCTTACCAGGGGGCGATGGCGCGTACGCGCCATCAATGCATCAATATCGCGGTCAATAACGTTGTTACACGCACAGCCTGACGCGATGATTAATGCAATCCCCACCATGACCGAGACAAAGCTGAGCCACTCGAACTGCCCCTGGGCGGCGAGAAAATAGCCCCCCAGGGTGGCAATCAGGTTGCCGCCGATAATGCCCGGCTTGGTCAGCTCGAGCAGATCCCGCCAGCGGCTGGGCGCTGAGATTAGCCGATCATCATGTTGAGATGCAGATGCTGCATGATCCACAGCGAGCCTCCTACCACTAGGACGAGAATCGTCAGTGTGAAGACGAAGGACATCAGATTCCAGCCTTCGTCGGCTTTGGTACTCATATGCATAAACATGACCAGTTGCACCAGTATCTGCAACACCGCGGTCACGGCTATCACAATCACGGTAGCCAATACGCTAAAAGCGCCACTCATCACCACCGCAAAAGGGATAATGGTCAGTATCAGCGACAATACCAGTCCTGTCACATACGACTTAACGCTGCCATGGGCATTGGTTGAACTTGCACTCATCTCACAACACTCCCATCAGATAGACGAATGAGAAGACACAGATCCAGACAATATCGAGGAAGTGCCAGAACAGGCTTAGGCACAAAATCCTCGGCCGGGTCATATCGTTCAACCCTTTGGTGTAAAGCTGTACCAACATCACCAAAATCCAGATCATGCCAAACGTAACGTGCAACCCGTGAGTACCGACTAGGGTAAAGAAGGCCGATAAAAAGCCGCTACGGTCCGGACCGTACCCTTCATGGATTAGATGCTGGAATTCATAGACTTCCATCCCCAGGAAGCACAAGCCCAGTAGAAAGGTAATAATCAGCCACACTTTCACTTGGCCAACACGGTTGGCATGCATTGCCAAAACGCCCATACCGAAGGTGAAACTACTGATCAGCAGTGCAAAGGTTCCGAAAAGGATCAAAGGTAATTCAAAGATATCAGCGCCAGTTGGCCCACCCGCCGTGCCCTTCATCAGCACGGCGTAAGTGGCGAACAGTGACCCGAAGATCACCAAATCGCTCATTAAGTAGACCCAGAAACCAAACAATTTCGTGCCCGAGGCATCGTGATGCTCTTCTTCGTGCTCTACCGGGTGGTGCGAGCTATGATTTAGCGTATCAGTCGACATTACGCTTGCGCCTCCACGCGTTGTTGATGCTCACGTTCGATTCGCTCAACTTCAGCAGCGGGAACGTAGTAGTCGATATCGTCGTTAAATACCCGTGCCATAAAGCTGATGAATACACCCACGGCGCCGACGCCGGCTAACCACCAGATATGCCACACCAGCGCAAAGCCGATGACCAGCGCAAAGAAGCTGATAACTGGCCCGGCCACGGTATTACGAGGCATATGAATATCGGTATAGGGGGCTTCTTCAAGCTGCTCTTCGCTACGCTGCTTTTGCGACCAGAAGCTGTCGATATCGCCCACTTCCGGCAGACGTGCAAAGTTGTAGAACGGCGCTGGAGAAGAGGTTGACCACTCCAAGGTGCGGCCATTCCAGGGGTCGCCGGTGACATCAGCGTTCTGTTTGCGGTCACGAATACTCACCCAGAACTGGATGATGGTGCAGACAATGCCCAGCATAATGATTACCGCGCCTACCCAAGCCAGAATCATCCACGGCTGCCATTCGGGGTTGGCGTAGGACTGCATGCGGCGCACGGCACCAAAGAAGGCCAGTACGTAAAGCGGCATAAAGGCGACGTAGAAGCCGATAAACCAGCACCAGAACGAACGCTTGCCCCACTTTTCGTTCAAAGTGAAACCGAACGCTTTGGGGAACCAATAGGTAAGCCCCGCCATCATGCCGAACACCACGCCGCCGATAATAACGTTGTGGAAGTGCGCAATAACGAACAGGCTGTTATGCAACACAAAGTTAGCCGCGGGCACCGCCAGCATAACGCCGGTCATACCGCCTAGGGTAAAGGTGATAATAAAGCCCAGCGTCCATAGCACCGGCGAAGTGAGTTCCAGGCTGCCGCGGAACATGGTGAACAGCCAGTTGAACACTTTCACCCCGGTAGGAATGGCGATGATCATTGTCATAATGCCGAAGAAGGCGTTGACGTTGGCGCCCGCCCCCATGGTGAAAAAGTGGTGCAACCAAACCACAAACGAGAGCAAGGTGATCGAAATGGTCGCCCACACCATGGTGGCGTAGCCGAACAGCCGCTTACGGGCAAAGGTCGCAATCACTTCAGAGAACACGCCGAAGGCTGGCAGAATCAGGATATAAACTTCCGGGTGGCCCCAGGCCCAGATGAGATTGACGTACATCATCATGTTGCCGCCAAAATCATTGGTAAAGAAGTGCATACCCAAATAGCGATCCAGCGTTAGCAGCGCGATGGTCGCGGTCAAAATTGGGAAAGAAGCAATGATCAGCACGTTGGCGCACAGCGAGGTCCAGGTGAAGATCGGCATGCGGAACATCGTCATGCCTTTGGTGCGCATTTTAATGATGGTCACGAAAAAGTTAATACCGGTCAGCGTGGTGCCTATACCGGATATCTGCAACGCCCATATCCAGTAGTCGACCCCCACCCCGGGACTAAACTCGATCCCCGATAACGGCGCGTAAGCGAGCCAGCCGGTTTTGGCGAATTCGCCCACCACCAGCGAGATATTGACCAGTATCGCGGAGACCGCAAACAGCCAAAAGCTTAAGTTATTCAGGAAAGGGAAAGCAACGTCGCGGGCACCAATTTGCAGCGGCACCACCAGGTTCATCAAGCCGATGACCATGGGCATGGCGACAAAGAAGATCATAATCACGCCGTGGGCGGTAAAGATCTGGTCGTAGTGTTCGGGGGGTAAATAGCCCGCTGCATCCCCGGCGGCCATCGCCAGCTGGGTGCGCATCATTATCGCATCCGAGAAGCCGCGCAGCAGCATCACCAGAGCGACGATGAAATACATAATGCCGAGCTTTTTATGGTCAACGGAGGTAAACCACTCGTTCCACAGCCAGCCCCACTTACGGTAATAGGTGATTAAACCAAACAGTGCGATCCCACCAATGGCCATAAAGGCCGCGACGACCATGATGATCGGCTCGTGGTAGGGAATTGACTCTAACGTGAGTTTTCCAAACACGGCTTAACCTCCCACTTCTACGCTAGAGGAGTGGCTGCGCATGGCATTATCCTGACTAGCATGGTTGTTAGTGACATGACCTGATTCGGCCGCGTGATCGGCAGTCTTCTCATTTTCGCCATCGTGGGAGTCAGCATGATCGCCGCCCATCTGATGCTCGCCGCCGGTATGGAAGCTTCGTAAGATGCTTTCATACAGCGATGGTGAGATGGCTGAGAAGTACTCAACCGGATTCGATTCGCTAGGTTCCGCCAACGCTTCATAACCTTCTGGGTAGGTCAGCGTTTGTGGAGCAGCGCGTACCGTTTCCACCCAGGCGTCAAAATCCTCGGGGTTGGTCACCTTGGCTTCAAAGGTCATGCCAGAGAAGCCCGCGCCACTGTAGTTGGTGGAACGACCAGGGTAGCTACCAATTTCATCGGCGATGAGATGGACATCGTTATCCATGCCCGCCATGGCATAAATCTGGCTGCCAAGATGGGGGATAAAGAAAGCGTTCATCACTGAGCCTGAGCTGACCCTAAAGCGCACCGGTGTATCTACCGGAAAGGCCACTTCGTTAACACTGGCAATACCCTGCTCGGGGTAGATAAACAGCCACTTCCAATCAAGCGCCACCGCCTGTATTTCGATCGGCGCCACATCGCTTTCCAGCGGTTTGTGGGGATCAAGGCTATGGGAGGTCTTCCAGGTCAACAGGGCGAGCACCGCGATAATCGCACAGGGCACGATCCACACCACCGCTTCAATCACGTTGGAGTGCGCCCAATCAGGCGTGTATTTAGCCAGGCTATTACTACGCCGGTAACGCCAGCCAAACAGCAGCGTCATGACAATCACAGGAATAACTACAATCAACATTAGGCCAAAGGCGGTCAGAATCAGTGTGCGCTGCTCAGCGCCAATCTGGCCTTTTGGGTCTAGCAGCGCTGAACTACAGCCTGCTAGAAACAGACACAGCGCAAGGAGCACTAGAGTGCCTCGCCTGCGCCAAAGTGAGCGTCGTTGCATGGTGTGATCTCGTCAGAGGTTGTTTAAAACACTAGCTAGCCATGTCGCCCTTCTACATAGCAGGCTAACTACCACCCCATACTCTTCCCAAAACATGCTCTGCATGGCGCTCTTGAAAACGTGCTAGGAAAACGCTCTCAAGGACAGTGCACACGTGACGCTGGGCGCCATTGCTCCGGGAAAAATATGCGTCGCCGGATGGGAATTGGCGACGAGCCTCGCTGGCCTAAGCACTAAAGGCTTAAGCAGTTAAGACTAAAGTATTTTCTATTGATCGAGATCATGAAAGAAGTGGCGCATTGCCGCACCCAAGGTATTGACTGGGATGAGCAAGGGGGAAATCGCTTACGCCACTGTGACGGTGGGAACCACTATCTCAGGTACAACGCGGCCATTTTTTTTAAGCAACTGCGGGGCGCCCTCTTCGTCGGTAACCACCACATCAAAATCGTCCAGAGCAGCGAAATAGGCCGGGCGAACTACGCTGAACTTACTGGCATCTACCACCAACAGGCGCTGCATAGCGGTGGCAATGGCAGCCTGTTTAGGCGCCACTTCGTGAAAGTGAAAGCAGCTAACACCACGCTCTAAATCCACCCCTGCAGCGGAGATCAGCGCCTTATTAATGCCTAACCGCTCGATAGCAGCAGTCATATTGTCGCTACCGAATGACTGCGAGGTGGCATAAAACAGCCCGCCCAGTAGCACCAAGCGCACGTTGGGCAGGGCGGCAACGGCATTGGCAACATTAAGCGCATAGGTCACTACCGTCAGCTCTCGGAAATGACTTAACTGGCTCAGCAGCGGCATTAGCGTTGAGCCGCAGTCGATAAACAGCGTATCGCCCTCTTCTATGTAGGCTAACGCCCGCTGACAAAGCCGATACTTGGCCTGGTAGTGGCTAGCCTGCTGTTCGGTCAAGTCATAAATAGGCGTTACGCCAGGGTAGTTTGCCATCACTAGGCGTCCACCCAGCAGGCTAATGGCAGTATCCTGAGTCGTCAGATCGCGACGGATGGTCATTTCGGAAACATCGCATAGCTCTGCGGCATCGCGCAGATGAAGAGTACCGCCACTGGCAAGCGCTTCCTGAAGCTTGGCAAGGCGCAGCGCACTACGGCCATTCATGGTGGGCATCTCCTGGCAAACCCCTCTTGTTGTGATTTTCGCAACGAGAGCATCGGTGTTGCGTCCATTTTCATTTCTATGCTGAGCGAGCGGCGGCGTAATTTCCACTGCTACGACGGCTATTGGTGCTATTAGTGCCTCAATGAGAGCCATATGACATTTAAATAGCGTTGATGTGACAACTCTTGCAAATCAACGTTAGAAAAATAACACTAAATGTTATAATTTTAACATTAACGCCAGCCCGCACGACTACAACCTCGGATAGCCACACCCAAGTGGCTCCGCGACAACCAATGTTGAGGCTCTCATGACTGCTCGTACACACTCTCGCCCCCCTTCGTCTAAGATCGCGCTTGGCGCTGGCGTATTAGGGGCCATACTCACTACGCCGCTAATGGCAGACGAGGCTGCTCAGTCGCATCCTCTAGATCGACTGTGGTCATTCGCCAACGTTTCGGTTAACTACCTGGACTGGTCAAACGGCACCGAGGCGCGCACCGCTTCCAACGCGGCGAAAAGCGACTTTATGTTTCTCGAAATCGAAGGCGGCGCTGGCTTTAGCTGGGGCGAGTTCTACGGCTTCTTTGATTTCGAGAACCCCACCAACGACCAGTTCGATGAGTCCAGCGGTGGTAAAGACAACTTCCGCACCGCGGGTAAAGTGACCTCACACATTTACCTGGGTGACAGCTCGCTGTCGATTTACGCCCACCTGTATGACTTCCGTGATTACGGTTATGACAGCCGCGAGCAGGATCAGATTCTTGGTTTGGGTTACCGCACTACCTTCGACAATGGCCTGTGGTTCAAGCCCTTTATCGGTGCTGCGCGGGTACAAAGTAACAGCTATACCGGCATGAACGGCTATATGGCAGGCTGGGTCGCGGGTTATGATTTCACTGCACTCAACCAGGACTTCAGCGTCACCAACTGGCACGAACAGACCTTTGGTCGCGACGATGAGTATCTGGAGCAGAACTACGTGGGCGATACAGCGGGCAGTGTAGGCACCAACGGTGCACTGAGCCTATGGTGGCATCCGAGTGATTTGATCACCACTGGCATTCAGTATCGCTACTCTGACAATAAGTTGGGCACCCCCAACAATTATCAGAATGCGATGATCTACTCCGTCAAGCTCAACTTACTATAAACGCGCTTCTTACTCGCGGACTCGAAGGATCTCCTTATGACACTCCTTATGAGCTTGGTGGGTATGGTCACTCTGGTGGCCATTGCCCTGATCTTCTCCTACGACCGTAAATCGATCCGGCTACGTACCGTGCTGGGCGCCTTTGCTATACAAGCGGGGATTGGTGCCTTTGTACTTTATGTGCCGTTTGGCCAAGCGGTACTACAGGCCATCTCCTCCGGCGTTAGCCAAATTTTGGTGTATGCCAACGATGGTATCGGCTTTCTGTTCGGCGGCTTAGCCGATGTGGATAATGTCGGCTTTGTATTTGCGATCAAAGTACTCCCCGTCATTATCTTCTTCTCCTCGCTGATCGCCGTGCTCTACTACATCGGCATTATGCAGTGGGTGATTCGCATCCTCGGTGGTGCCCTGCAAAAAGCCCTGGGCACCTCTCGCACGGAGTCGCTTTCTGCAACGGCAAATATTTTCGTCGGCCAGACCGAAGCACCTTTGGTGGTGCGTCCGTTTATCGCCCGCATGACGCCTTCGCAGCTGTTTGCCGTTATGTGTGGTGGTCTGGCATCGGTCGCCGGTTCAGTATTGGCGGGCTACGCCGCGCTGGGTATTCCCATGGAGTACTTGGTAGCGGCCTCCTTTATGGCGGCGCCGGGCGGGTTGCTGTTCGCCAAGCTGATCATGCCGGAAACCCAAGACGTTACCGACAGCGACAGCGTTACCAAGGTGGAAGAAGAGATTGAAGCCCTGGAAGATAAACCTGCCAACGTACTGGACGCTGCAGCATCGGGCGCTACCTCGGGCCTAATGCTCGCGGCCAACGTGGGCGCCATGCTACTCGCCTTTATCGCGCTGATTGCGTTGATCAACGGCATCCTGGGTGGCATTGGCGGCTGGGTGGGCTTTGACTCGCTGAGCCTGGAGCTGATCCTGGGCTGGCTGTTTGCCCCGCTTGCCTTCCTGTTGGGTGTACCCTGGGAAGAAGCGACGCTGGCTGGTTCATTCATTGGCCAAAAATTAGTGGTCAACGAGTTTGTCGCCTACATCAACCTAGCGCCTTACATTGATGGGGAACAGGTGGTAGCTGCGACGGGTCAGATAATGACACCGCACACCATGGCGATCCTCTCTTTTGCGCTGTGTGGCTTTGCGAACCTCTCCTCCATTGCGATTCTGCTGGGTGGCCTGGGTAGCATTGCCCCTACCCGCCGCAAAGAGATTGCTCGTTTTGGCGTCAAAGCCGTATTGGCCGGTACACTGTCCAACTTGATGTCGGCCTCGATTGCTGGCTTCTTTATCGCCCTAAGTAACGTCACTGCTTAACGCAGCGGGTTTTACTGAAGGTGGCGGGCACTGCGGCTTTATCCGCAGTGCCCGTTTTTATCTTTTACTGATTTGTGAGAATTCCATGACTGCGACCGCCTCTCCCCATATCGTCCAAGCCGCCCGCCAAGCACTCACCCTCATGGATCTGACGAGCCTGAACGACAACGACACGGACAGCACCATTGAAGCGCTCTGCCAGCAGGTGAAAACGCCCTTTGGCACCCCTGCCGCGGTCTGCGTATACCCACAGTTTATTGTCACCGCCCAGCGTGCCCTTACGGCTCACAAGCTAAACGAGCAGGTGAAGATCGCCACGGTCACCAATTTCCCTAATGGCGACGACGACATTATGGCCGCCGCCCGTGAAACCCGCGATGCGGTTGCCTCCGGCGCCCATGAAGTTGATGTGGTATTTCCCTACCGCGCGTTGATGGCAGGCGACGAAGAGACCGGCCTTGAGCTGGTAGAAATGTGCAAAGCCGCCTGCGCTGGTCAAGCACTGCTCAAAGTGATCATTGAGTCCGGCGAGCTCAAAGAACCTGCGCTGATCAAACGCGCCAGCGAACTGGCCATTGAAGGCGGTGCGGATTTCATTAAAACCTCGACCGGCAAAGTAGCTGTTAACGCTACACTGGAAGCCGCAGAAATTATGCTCAAAGCCATCAAGGCCAGTGGCCAAGACGTTGGTTTTAAAGCAGCAGGTGGCGTCAAAACCGCCGAAGACGCAGCAGAATATTTGGCTCTTGCTAACGATATTATGGGCTCAGGCTGGGCGACGCCCGCTCACTTCCGCTTTGGTGCCTCTAGCCTGCTGGGTAATCTGCTGGCTACGTTGACCGGCAACACCAACGCGGCCACCACTGACGGAGGTTACTAATGTCTGCCAACGCGACTAAACACACCCTTCTTCCCCAGGAGCTGATTCGCCTAAAGCGTGATAACCAGCCGCTGCCCGCGGAAGAGATTAAAGCCTTTGTGCAGGGCATTGCCGATGATCGCATCAGCGACGCCCAAATTGGCGCCTTCACCATGGCCGTGTTTCTCAACGGCATGAGCCGTGAAGAAGTCGTTGCGCTGACCACCGCCACCCGCGACTCTGGCCACGTGATGCAGTGGAGCGATCTAAACCTGCCCGGTCCGATCGTCGACAAGCACTCCACCGGCGGCGTGGGCGATTTGGTTTCGTTGGTGCTCGGCCCCTGGGTCGCCGCCTGCGGCGCCTTTGTACCGATGATCTCCGGTCGCGGCCTGGGCCACACCGGTGGCACCCTGGATAAGCTCGAATCGATCCCCGGCTACGACCCCTACCCTGCCCCTGAGCGCTTCCGCGAGGTGGTGAAAACCACCGGCGTGGCGATTATTGGCCAAACGGGTGATCTCGCCCCCGCCGACAAACGCATCTACGGCGTACGCGATGTGACCGCAACGGTAGAATCAATTCCGCTGATTACCGCCTCTATCTTGGGCAAGAAGCTGGCCTCCGGACTGGATGCGCTGGTAATGGACGTTAAAGTCGGCAGCGGCGCTTTTATGCCTACGCCGGAAAAATCCCGCGAACTGGCCAAAAGCATCGCCAATGTGGCCACCCAGGCAGGCACGCCCACCACCGCCCTGCTCACCGATATGAGTCAGCCGCTGGCGCCCTGCGCCGGTAACGCCGTAGAGATCGTTGAGACTCTGGCCCTGCTGCGTGGCGACCGCCCCAACAGCCGCGTGATGCAAGTCACCCGTGAACTGGCCGTGGAAATGTTGATCGCCGGCAGGCTCGCAGGCTCACGTGAAGAAGCGCTTACTCAGCTTGAGAAGGCGCTAACCTCTGGCGCAGCTGCTGAAGTATTCGCCCGCATGGTGCGCGAACTCGGCGGCCCCAACGACTTTATGGAGCGCTCAGAGCACTACCTGGCCAAGGCCGACGTTATTAAACCCGTGTATGCCGAGCAAGCCGGTGTGGTCCAACGTATTGATACCCGCGCTGTAGGTATGAGCGTGGTGGAGCTGGGCGGTGGTCGCCTGCGCAACGACGCCAGCGTCGATCACAGTGTCGGCTTTACGGATATCGTCGAAATCGGCGAAAGCGTGGATAGCCAGCGCCCCATTGCGACGGTTCACGCCCGCAGTGAAGCCGCCGCTGAACGTGCCGCCGAACAGCTGCGCGCGGCGTTTTCGATTGGCGAAGGTACGGCCAGCGCCGACACCCTGCTACAAGACACTTTTCGTGGAGAAACCTTATGAGCCGCGCGATTGTACTGGTACTTGACTCCTTTGGGATTGGCGCCGCCCCGGATGCCGCGACCTTCGGTGATGAAGGGTCCGATACTCTGGGCCATATCGCCGCTGCCTGCGCCCGTGGCGAAGCGGATAACGCCAACCGTTCAGGGCCGCTGAAACTGCCCAATATGGCCAAGCTGGGGCTATTTCACGCCCACCGCGATGCCACGGGCAGCGTTGCCGAAGGCGTCACGCTGCCGGATAGTCTGGAAGGTGCTTACGCCCACGCCAAAGAAATTTCCAGCGGCAAAGATACCCCTTCCGGCCATTGGGAAATTGCCGGAGTCCCGGTACGCTTCGAGTGGGGTTACTTTCTAGATAAAACCGACAGTTTCCCCCTTGAGTTGCTCGACGCCATCGTGCAAGAAGCCGACCTCACTGGGGTGATTGGCAACTGCCACGCGTCAGGCACCGAGATCATCACCCGCCTGGGTGAAGAGCACGTCGCCACCGGCAAGCCAATTGTTTACACCTCGGCGGATTCGGTCTTTCAGATCGCCGCTCACGAAGAGCATTTCGGCCTTGAACGGCTTTATAAGCTGTGCGAAACCGTCCGCGAACTGCTTGAGCCCTACAATATTGGCCGTGTCATTGCGCGTCCGTTTATTGGCGAAGACAGCACCACTTTCGCCCGCACCGGCAACCGCCGCGACTACAGCGTTGAGCCGCCCTCGCCCACCGTACTGCAAAAGCTCGCCGATGCCGGTGGCGAAGTGGTCTCGCTTGGTAAAATCGCCGATATCTACGCCCACTGCGGCATTACCCACAAGGTAAAAGCCAGCGGCCATGACGCACTCATGGACGCCACCCTCAGAGAGATCGAGCGCACCAACCAACGCGACGAAGGCGAGCGCGCCATGATCATGACCAACTTTGTCGATTTTGACTCGGTCTATGGCCACCGCCGGGACGTGCCGGGCTATGCCGCCGCGCTGGAAGATTTCGATGCAAAGCTGCCTAAGCTACTGGCTGCGCTAAGCGAAGATGATCTGCTGATTCTCACCGCCGATCACGGCTGCGACCCCAGTTGGCACGGCACCGAGCACACCCGCGAGTACATCCCCATTCTGGTACATGGCCCCGGCTTTACCCCCGGCCCGCTGGGCGAGCGCGGCACCTTTGCCGATATTGGCCAAACCCTGGCCGACTTTTTCCTGCTACCGGCCATGGCCGATGGCAAAAGCTTTCTACCCGACGCCGCTTAACGACTAGCGCCGCTTAAAGGAGACCTTTGATGGCAACCCCACATATTAACGCTGCTCCCGGTGATTTTGCCGATACCGTACTGATGCCCGGCGACCCGCTGCGCGCCAAATACATCGCCGATACTTACCTGGAGAATGTGCGTCAGGTCAACGACGTGCGCAACATGTTTGGTTATACCGGCACCTATAAAGGCCGCGAGATTTCCGTGATGGGCCACGGCATGGGCATTCCGTCGGTCTCCATCTATGCCAAAGAGCTGATCACCGACTACGGCGTAAAATCGCTAATTCGCGTGGGCTCCTGCGGCGCGGTGCGCGACGATGTCAACGTCCGCGATGTGGTCATCGGCATGGGCGCCAGCACCGACTCCAAGGTCAACCGCATGCGCTTTAACGACCACGACTTCGCCGCGCTTGCGGATTTTGAACTCACCCAGCACGCAGTGGCCGCCGCCAAGGCCAAAAACGTGCCGGTCAAAGTGGGCAACATCTTCTCTGCAGACTTGTTCTACAACCCGCAAACCGAAATGGCTGAAATGCTCAAGCGCTACGGCATTGTCGGCGTCGAGATGGAAGCCGCAGGTCTTTACGGCGTCGCCGCTGAGTTTGGCGCCCGCGCCATGACCATCTGCACCGTATCGGATCACATCCTGAAAGGCGATTCGCTCTCCAGCGCAGACCGTCAAACTACCTTTGACGACATGATGCTGATTGCTTTGGACACCGTGTTACGCGACGACGCAGCCCGCGCTTAAGAGGAAGTTGTGATGAGTCAGCAAACGGATGAAGTATCAGAAGAGATCGTTGAGAAGTTATTCAGCGCGCGGGCTAACGCCTATGTGCCCTACTCTAATCACCCGGTGGCGTCGGTGATGGTGACCCCTGACGGTCAGCAGTTTGCGGGCGCTAATGTGGAAGTGGCGCACTACAAAGGCCTGTGTGCTGAAGCCTCGGCCATTTCCGCCATGGTGACCGCAGGCCAACGCCAGTTGGCGACCGTCTACGTCATGGGCCCCGCTGATCACTTATGCACGCCCTGCGGCGACTGCCGTCAGCGCATTCGCGAGTTCGCCACGCCAGAGACTCAGATCAAGGTGCTATCCGGCAGCGGCGAACTGCTCAAAACCTACACCATGGAAGCACTGCTCCCCGACGCCTTCGGGCCGGAGCAGTTGCCGCCGCGTTAACTCGTTTCCCGTAGCACCAGCGCCACCGGCAACGATACGTGCCGGGGCGCTTCTCCCGCCCTTGCTTCTGCCAGTAGTGCCATGCTCGTCTCGGCTATCTCGGCAATATCCTGCCGTACGGTGGTGAGCCCAGTAGCGAGGGTGGGCAGGTCATCAAAGCCTGTCACCGCGACCTGAAAAGGCACTTCAATCCCGCGGTCTTCAAGCGCGGCCACACAGCCCAACGCTAGTTCGTCGGTGGCGCATACCAGCGCATCAAAAGGCAGTGATTGAGTGCCCTCTTCGTCTAAATAGCGATTTAGATAGCGATAGCTGTTAAGGGAGTCTGACGCGAAGCGGTGCGGTAGGCTGATCAAGCGTTCAGCAAACCCAGCCTCTGCCAACGCCCGCCGGTAGCCCTCCAAACGGCTATGGGGACGCGGCACCTCTAGCTCGCCGCCCATAAACGCCAGCCGCCTGCGACCCTGGGTAATGAGGTGGTGGGTCATCTCATACAGCCCCTGCCGATCGTCCGGGGCGACGGAAAAGCCTTCCCCGGCATCACCTATGCGCACAAAAGGAATCGCAGCGGCCTTAAGCAGCGCTGGGCGCTCATCGTCTGGGGCTTCACCAAGCAAAATAGCTGCCCCCGCGCGTTCGGGTAATTCAGCGGTTTGTTGGTGATTAAAGAACACCGGCACTATACCCTGCTGATGAAGGGCCACGGTAAGGTGCTGGTAGAGCAAGATATAGTAAGGGCGCAGCTCGATATCCTGACGGCCAAGAGAGATGCCTACCACCGCCGTTTTACCGCTTATTAGCTGACGAGCCGCGGCGCTGGGTTGGTAGGCCACTTCATGGCTAATCGCCAAAATCTTCTCACGCAGGGCGTCACTGAGCCCTGGCTTGCCGTTCAGGGCCCGGCTAACCGAGGCAATCGATACCTCAGCCCGCCGGGCAATTTCTCGAATGGTGGCCGTTTGGGCGCTTTGTTTGCTCTTTATCACCGAATCTCTCAACGACTATTTCCCGCCCTATTACTCATCTGGAAGGCTGTCAGTGTGCCGAAAAACGCCCTGTGTTGCGACGCTGATTACACTGCAATTTCCAGGCTGCGATCTTCCTGACTGGAGATAACACAGGCATCAAGAACGGTTTGAATCGCCGCGCCGCGGGCAAAGTCCGGCTGGTCGTTTTGACCACTGCGGATGCTTTCCACAAAACGCTGATAGATACTGGGTGTTGGTGGTGCCTTCACTGTGTTCCAGCGCGCCGGGTGAACGTCATCGTCCAAACACACCTGCACGTCGTCTTTTGAGGCGTCTAAATCGACGCGAGTAGCACCTTTATCGCCGTGTACGCTCAGGGTTAACGAGTTGTGGTGCCCGGTCGCCCAGCGGGTGGCTTGAATGGTGCCCTTGGCCCCATTGGCAAACGTCACTCGCATTAGCGCGGTATCGTTGGCATCCAACAAATAATCACCAATCCGGTTGTCTGGAGCTTTTTCAAAACAGGTCAGTTCGCAGTTAACGCGAGTAATATCGCCGACCGGAAAGCTGGCAAAATCGACAATGTGAACTCCCACATCGCCCAGTACACCTTTGCTGCCATGGGCTTCCGAGAGCCGCCATAGCCACTGGCTCTCCTGATCCCAGCGCCCCCACTCATTGCTGACCAGCCAACTTTGCCGGTAGCTGGCATCTACGTGGCGAACTTGACCAATCGCCCCAGCGGTAATCAGCGCGCGAGCGTGCTGAATGGCCGGGGCATCGCGATAGCTAAAATTGACCATATTGATGACCTTGGCGGCCTGCGCCGCTTGGGCCATTTCATGAGCATCATCCGCATTCGTCGCCAGCGGCTTTTCGCACAGGATATGCTTACCTGCGGTGATCGCGGCCAATGACGTGCGCTTATGAACACCATCTGGCGTGACATTGCTAACGGCTTGGATATCTTCCCGCGCCAGCATAGCTTCCAGGTCGTCATACGCATCGGCGATACCAAAACGGCCAGCAAAGTCGCGGGCCTTGGCCAGCTCCATATCGCACACCGCCACTACTTCCACCCCCTCGATCCGGCTAAAGTGCTTGGCGTGTTCCCCCGCCATACTGCCAGCGCCAATTATCGCTAAACGGATCATTTGAAGCCCTCCTCGCCAGGTTTATGCAGCCCTTCGCCTTTGATTTCCACCGGGTTGGGGGCCTGGTCGGCAGGAACATTGGGGCAGCTATCGATCCAGCGGGAGCCTTCCGGGCGCGCCCATTTCACAGCGTTCTTCAGCACGGTTTTTACCTGTTCGTTGTAATAGATCGGATAGGTTTCGTGACCTGGGCGGAAGTAGAAAATCTTGCCGTTGCCGCGCTTGTAGGTCAGCCCTGAACGGAATACCTCACCGCCCTCAAAGGCGCTGATAAAAATCACTTCATCGGGGTTTGGCACCGCAAATGGCTCGCCGTACATTTCAGTATGCGGCAGTTCGATATAGTCGCCCAGGCCCTGAACGATAGGGTGACCAGGGTTAACGACCCACAGCCGCTCGCGCTCTCCCGCTTCCCGCCACTTAAGTGAGCAGGTCGTGCCCATCAGGCGTTTGAAGATTTTTGCGTAGTGCCCAGAATGCAGCACAATTAGCCCCATCCCCTGCAACACGCGCGCCTGCACGCGGTCGACAGTTTCCTCCAACACATCGCCATGGGCAGCGTGGCCCCACCACAGCAGCACATCGGTATTCTCGAGAGTCTCTTCACTTAAACCCTGTTCGGGATCTTGCAAGGTAACCGCGTTGGCGTGGATACCCTCCGCTTCGTTTAAACCTTCCGCGATGCAGTGATGCATACCTTCTGGATAAATTCGCGCCACGACTTCATTGGTTTGTTCGTGGACGTTTTCACCCCAAACGGTAACGTTAATGGTCATCTATTCTCCTTAGCCATAGCTGGTTAACAGCACAAAAGCAGCTTAAAAGTGCTGCATAACCCACAAAGTAAACGCTTACCTCGAATACGTAAACGTTTACCCATGTGCAACTTTAGTCGCTAGCCCGCTTATAGTGCCTAGACCATCACCATTGGCATCGCGACGAAGTTATCCGTATTCTGAAACGCAACCTCGCGCTTTAGCGTGACTCACGATGCGTGTTTAATGATTTGCTTCTAACAACAGGCTGTTTCTAAAAACAGGAGAACGCCATGGCTGGTTTACTACCCAACGTCGACCCCGACGGCTTGCTTGAATACTCGGTGGTCTACACAGACCGTTCGCTGAATCACATGTCACAGCAGTTTCAAGGTGTGATGCGGGATATTTCAGCCACGCTGAAAGAGGTGTACAACGCCCAAGCGGCCGTTATCGTGCCCGGTAGCGGCACCTTTGGTATGGAAGCGGTGGCGCGCCAGTTTGCCGTTGACCAGAAAACCTTGGTTATTCGCAACGGCTGGTTCAGCTACCGCTGGACGCAAATTATTGAGATGGGTCGCTTAACCGATCAGCACACGATGCTTAAAGCACGACGTCTGAATGCCGATGACCCTCGCTCGCCTTTTCAGCCAGTGCCCATTGAGGAGGCCGTCGCGCAGATTCGTAGCGAAAAACCTGCCGTTGTGTTCGCCCCGCAAGTCGAAACCTCTGCGGGCTTGCTACTTCCGGATGACTATATTCAAGCGCTCGCCGAAGCCACTCACGAGGTAGGTGGCCTGTTTGTACTGGATGCCATTGCCGCGGGCACTCTGTGGGTGGATATGCAGGCACTCGGCATTGATGTGGTGGTAAGCGCGCCGCAAAAAGGCTGGAGCGGTTCGCCCTGCTGCGCCATGGTAATGCTCTCAGAACGCGCCACACAGCGCTTAAGTGAGACCCAGAGCAACAGCTTTGCCTGTGATTTGGGCAAGTGGCACAGCATTATGCAGGCCTACGAAAATGGCGGGCACGCCTACCACGCCACCATGCCTACCGATGCACTGCGGCAGCTAAGGGACATTATGCAGGAGACCCGCGCTTACGGCTTTGCCAAGGTAAAAGAGGAGCAGCAGGCGATTGGCCGGGAAGTCCGCGCCATGCTTAAACGCCACGGTTTTGTGAGCGTTGCTGCGGAAGGTTTTGAGGCCCCGGGGGTAGTAGTGTGCTATAGCGACGATAGCGGCTTAGTGGGCAAACTTGCCCAGGCGGGCGTGCAAGTGGCGGGAGGCGTACCGCTGATGTGCGATGAAGGCGATAACTTCCAAACCTTCCGCATCGGTCTATTTGGCCTCGATAAGCTGCACCACACAGAGCGCAGCGTGAACAGCTTAGAGCAGGCGATTAAAGCAGTGGTTTAAGGTAAAGAAGGCAGAGCCCGCTATTTTAATAGCGGGCTTTAGGTCACATATAGCCCACGCCCCGCGGCATCATGCCCAGATGATTTTCAACTTGGGTAACCCCAGGCACGTTTTCCGCAGCAACGGTTACCGCCTGCTTCTGTTCAAGGGATTCGACCAGCCCCCATACCTCCACAGCGCCGCCATCCACAATCACGCTAATGCCTTCAACTTGTACGCCGGTATTATTCTCAACTTCTTTGAGAATAGCCTCACGAATTTGGCGATCATCCGTGGGCGACTGGGTTGGCGCCACTGCGGCATTGGCGATACCCTGGAGCAAGTTAGCACGGCTAACAATACCCACTAACTTGCCATCACGTAGCACAGGCACCCGCTTGATATGATGTTTTTCCAGCATTCGCGCAATGGTATGCAGCGGCGTGTTCTCTTCCACGGTCATTGGATTCGGGGTCATGACCTCGTGGGCTTTACGACCATGGGACTTAACATAGTCGCCAGCATCCTTGCCGCCGGTAAACAGCGATAACCACCAGGAGTGTCCATGATCACTGTCACTTTTTACCCGGCGCATTAAATCACCTTCGCTGACAATGCCAATCACCCGCCGCTCACTATCTACGACAGGCACCGCACTAATACGGTGCTTGAGCAGCAGTTGCGCAATTTCACGTACTTCGGCGTCAGGCCCCACACTCACCACTTTGGGCGTCATAATATCGATAGCTTGCATTGTACTCCTCCTTGAGCTCAACCTTTAAAGACTGAGCCGCAGATGCAGATTATCCTGCTTGTTCTTTGAGCCTAGCTCGCTGCTGAAGATTTGCCCATGCTGGCCAGCGATCTCAAAGAACGCATTGAGGCTGAGTTGACCTAGCGCAGTTTATTGGCACTTTAGTTACTTTCCTTCACCACGCTGCTCTCTTCGACTTTCTCGACATCGACAATGCCCGAGCGGCTAACGACAACCTTCCAGCGGGCCAAGTAAGGAGTATCTTCGCTGCCCGTCTCCCGAATCACTAAGTTAAACAGATGACGGCGCTCGACGCCCTCGCGAACCGCTTGGCCATCTTTTAAACGATAGATGTGATGCTTGCCCTTACTCATTAGTCGCGTAAGCATCGAGATATCCAGATTGAGCGTTTCGCGGGTATGCTCGTAGCCGCTCAAAAAGCGCGTAGGCGACATACGTGAGCTTGAACGATAGTGCAGCACCACTTCTTCACGCTGGGCTACCGTACGGCGGCGCATCTGCTTGATATCATCGCCCAGCGATGCGTAGCGCTTGTAGTCAAACCACTCCAACTGGCGGCCCACCACGGCGTTGCGCGTGGGGTCTAAATACTGGCGCCGCCACTTGGGACGGCCTTTACGCAGCCAGCGCCACAGGGTATTGCGCAAATCATCCTTAAACACTTCGCGCAGGGCGTAGAGCAGCGCCATGGCTAATACGAACAGCGCGGTGATATCTCCCAGAGCATTACGCAACTGCAGCACGCCTAACGATACAAAGGCCATTACCACGGCGGTGGCAAGCGCTTTGACCGCTTTTTGCTCGCCGCCACCCAGCTCCAATGCCTCTTGTTTCAGGGTAATCGGGTGCTCAATCAGGCGCCGCAACAAGCGCATTTTATTCGACATCCGCGTGGGATCAGCCATCACGCGCTCGGCGTTGTACTGCTGTTCGCGGCGATACTCGCCCTCCCGGTGACACACGCTAATAAAACGTCGGCGAATATCGGTAAACTCTCCGCCGCGGGGCATGTGTGCCACCAGCGCCAGCAGCTGTTGCTCGGTAAACCAGGAGAGGTAGTTATCGATATTGGCAAAGTACTTATATAGACTTTCGTCATCAGGCTGGTGGCGACGCAGCCGCTTGAGAATACCATCGCTCAAGTCGATCATCTCATGCAGTTGGTCACGTAGGGCAACGGCACTCTCTTGCACCTCACTGTTCTCTTCGCGCTCCTCTTGGCGAGCATGGCGCAGCTTATTGGCATTCACCAACATTGCTCGAGTAGTGCGCTCCATCGCTTCCACGTATTGATAGGCGTAGAGACTCAAGCTCAACCGATACGAGTCGCTGCCGAGCCGATTACGGCTGGCCAGCCGACTGTGCACCAGCGGTAAGAGATACTCGTCACTGTAGTAGGTGCGCGAGACATTGATAGCGGCATGATAAAAGGCTTCTTCTGAGATAAGCTGGGTGCTTAATCCCAAATCGCCAGGCACAAAAAGATAGACGTCGAGGTTATGCGATGTCTCTTCCTTGAGCCGCCGGGTAAGACGCAGCTGAAAGCTGTTTTTACGCTCAACGTTGATCAACTCATCAATCTCCTACTCCTTTGCCTAACGCGATGATATACCATGGCTAACTTGATCATGGCGCTACCTAAAGCCACCCCTCTGCTCACCTCTTCACCTATGGAGCTAGGAAATGTCCATTGCCCGTTTTTCACCCTTTGAGCTGCTGCTATTAAAGAGCCGCAGCCAAGTGGATACGGCAACCCTGCTGCTGTTGGCCTGGGTGCTGGTGCACCGTCAACATGTTTCAGAGGGGCAGCGGCGCCGCCGCCTGGCTCAGGTGACCGCACAGTTTCGCCACGGGCATGAGCTGGGGCCAGTAATGAGTATTGCCCGTAGCCAAGACTTGCAAGCGATCCAACTAGCTGCCGAGGTGGTTCGCAAAGAATGCGGCACAGAACGCAGCCTGAGCGTTATTCATCAAGCGATTACCGTCGCCACTGACGACGGCGAGCTGTCCCTGGCCAACCACTATATTTTGCGTTTTTTGGCCGACCTGCTAAGTATCGCACCAATGACCTTGAATACTCTGTTTAAAGAGCTCACCGGCACACCCCTTGCCACACCCGAAGACCCCAGCCGTGATGCTTACTGGCAAGCACACGACCCAGATTATCATGCCCGAAAAGCACGCGAAGCCGAGGCCGCTGAGCAGTACCACCAACAGGCCAATGCTCGGGCCAAACAGCAGCAACAACAGAAAGAGCGACGCCACCAGCAGAAGCAACAAAAACAGCAGGAGAAACAGCAACGCCAGGAGCAGGCTCGCCAAGCCCGCGAACAGGAACAGCAGCGCCAGCGTGAACAGACGCGCCAACAGGAGCAGGAACGGCAACGGCAACAACAGCAGCGCGAACAGGCCGAG
>Ga0208919_1000088_pt1 | contig 61407 bp, 86 predicted proteins | sample 4_EtaG_FD_184076 | JGI IMG/M metagenome (GOLD analysis project Ga0208919, IMG submission 184076) | Marine viral communities from the Subarctic Pacific Ocean - 4_ETSP_OMZ_AT15127 metaG (SPAdes) (version 3) | ecosystem: Environmental > Aquatic > Marine > Oceanic | place: Pacific Ocean | collected... | reverse complement strand
CAAGACCTAACGGACTTGTTCAAAAAACAGGAGCTACATGACGATAATAACGCCGAAGGCGCAGGAGACTAAAAATGGAAGTCTTCTCAATGCTTACAAGACTAAAGAAGAAGTAGAAAAACTTTACTTACATTCTGATTCCATTGACAAAAAAGCCGTAGAAAAATTACCTCAACCAACAGGATGGAGAATGTTAGTTCTTCCATACTCAGGCCCTAAAAAATCTAAGGGTGGTTTAGTATTTTCAGATGAAACTCATGAAAGAATTCAAATGACAACTGTTTGTGCATTGGTTCTTAAATTAGGATCTCTTTGTTATTCAGACAAAGAAAAATTTGGAGATGAACCTTGGTGTAAAGAAGGTGATTGGATTATCTTCGGTAGATATGCAGGAAGCCGTTTCAAAATTGATGGTGGTGAAGTGCGTATCTTAAACGATGACGAAGTTATCGCTAAAATCAGTAATCCAGAGGATATACTGCACACTTATTAAGGAGCTAAAAGATGGTAAAAGATAAATATGGTTTAGACACTAGTGAAGTAGAACTTGACACTTCAGGAGTAGAAGAAAAAGAAGTTACAATTGAAGAAAAAAAGGTTGAGTCTAAAGAACCTGTAATTCCAAAGTTTGAAGTTGAACCAGATGGTACAGCTGTAAATGAACATAAAGACGATAAGATAGAAGTTGTTCAAGCAGAAGATACTGCGGTAGAAAACAAACAAGAAGATCAAAAAGATCCCCAAGACCTAAATAAATATTCTGAAAGCGTAAAAGGAAGAATAGGAGATCTTACTAGAAATTGGAGAGAATCTCAAAGAAGAGAAAAAGCAGCTTTAGAGTACGCTAAAGGCATTCAGAAAAAAATAGATGATATGCAAAAACGTTTTCCAAAGTTAGAGGAAAATTATTTAAGTGAATTTGAGAAAAGAATTAATTCAGATTCTGCTGACGCATCTAGAGCACTTCAACAAGCAATTGATTCAGCTGATTCTGGTGCAATTGCTAAAGCTAATGAAAGAATAGTTCAATTAAGTATTGAAAAAGAAAGATTAGCTAATACAAAATACATGCGTGAGCAAGAAGCAGAGCAAGTCAAAAATCAACCGCAGGAAACACAACCTCCTGAAATTCAAGCCTCTCCCAAAGCACAAGCTTGGGCTGAAAAAAATGAATGGTTTATGAATGACAATATTATGACTACTGCAGCACTTGAAATTGATAAACAAATCAAGGGTGAGGGTATTGCGGGAGACACAGATGCATATTATAATGAATTAGATAAACGACTGACGGAATATTTTCCTCAGAAATTTACTAAGCCCGAAACTGCAGGCACTGTAGTTGAGGAACCTAAACAGGAGCAAAAGAAACCCGTCCAGACTGTTGCTTCTGCTGTTAGAAACCAAGATGGACGCAGAACTGTGAAACTCACCAGGTCACAGTTGGTAATCGCTAAAAGATTAGGGGTGCCACCTGAAGAATACGCGAAATATGTTAAATAAAGGAGCTAAATATGAGTGATATTAAAAAAAGAGTTTCGCGCGAGTCAGATCAACGAACAACAGATGTTCGTAAAAAGGTCTGGTCTCCACCGTCAAGTCTAGATGCGCCTCCGCCACCGAAAGGTTATGTCCATAGATGGCTGAGAGCTACTTCAATGGGTTTTGAAGACACTGGAAACATGTCTAAGAAACTTAGAGAGGGCTGGGAATTAGTTAGAGCTGAAGAGTTATTAGAACAAATTGGCCCTAATGATTATCCTGTCATGAGAAGTGGTACACACGAAGGCGTAGTTGGGGTTGGGGGCCTATTGTTGGCTAGGATACCAGAAGAGATTGTGGAATCGCGTAAAGACTACTTTAGATCCAAGACCAAAGGTCAGATGGACGCGGTAGACCATGATTTACTGAAGGAGCAACGACCAGAGATGCCTATCAATATTGATAGACAATCTCGAGTAACCTTCGGAAGTGGAACTAAAAAATAATTTTTTAGTGACTACCAAGGGGTTATTAAACTAACAACTAACAAACTAAGGAGTAACAACCATGGCTAATCAAAGTGGTAACTTTGGCTTGAGACCGTCTAGAATGTTAGGAGGAACACCGTTTAATAACTCGCAAAACAGATACAGAATATTGAAGAACTACGGTACTGCAATATTCCAAGGAGACCTAGTAAAGGCAGTGACTAACGGAACTGTCGAAAGAGCTGGGGCTACCGATAACCCTGTTGTTGGAGTTTTTAATGGAGTCTTCTATACAGACCCGACTTCTCAAAAGCCTACGTTCAAAAATCATTATCCAGGCACAATAAGTGCTAACGATATTATTGCGAACGTTATCGACGATCCGAATGTAGTTTACGAAGTTAAATCAGATGGAAGTTTTGCGACTGACCATTTGTTTGCAAACTACAAGATCGTTGCAACAGCTGGCGACACTAATTCAGGACAATCTAGAGAAGCTTTAGATGAATCAACTGCAGACTCTTCGTCTACATTTGTTTTACAAGCAATTGATATTTCTCAAGATCCTGAGAATAGTGATCAAACAACATCAAACGTAAACGTACTCGTTAGAATCAATGCTCACCAATACAAAGGTGGAGTAGTTGGTTTAACGGCATAATAAGGAGTAAATAACTATGGCTATATCACGAGCACAACTAGTTAAAGAACTAGAGCCAGGTTTGAATGCCTTATTCGGCCTGGAGTATGATAGATACGAAAATGAACACGCAGAAATCTTTACTACAGAATCTTCTGACAGAGCTTTCGAAGAGGAAGTTATGTTATCAGGCTTCGGTGGTGCACCAACTAAAACAGAAGGTGCTGCTGTAACATTTGACGATGCAAAAGAAAGTTTCACTGCAAGATATACGCATGAAACTATCGCTTTAGCATTTGCTGTTACAGAAGAAGCAGTAGAAGATAACTTGTACGACAGATTAGCTGCTCGTTACACTAGAGCATTGGCAAGATCAATGGCTAACACTAAACAAGTGAAAGCTGCAGCTGTTCTTAACAATGGTTTTGACACTGCTAATGGCGGTGACGGACAACCTCTATTATCTAATGCACACCCACTTGTAAGTGGTGGTACATTCAGAAACGAGTTAGCAACTGCTTCCGATCTATCTGAAACATCATTAGAACAGTCGTTAATTGACATTGCGGCTTTCGTTGATGAAAGAGGAATGAAAATCGCTACTCAAGGTAGAAAATTGATTATTCCAAAAGAATTACAATTTACTGCTGAGAGAATCTTAAAGTCACCTTTAAGAGTCGGCACTGCTGATAATGACATCAATGCGATAAGTAATATGGGAATGATTCCAGAAGGTTATAGAATCAACCATTTCTTAGCTGACACTGATGCATTTTTCATCATGACTGATGCACCTAATGGTCTTAAACATTTTGTAAGAGCACCATTAAGAACTGCAATGGAAGGTGATTTTGATACTGGCAACATGAGATTCAAAGCTAGAGAAAGATACAGCTTCGGCTTTTCTGACCCTAGAGGAATCTTCGGTTCACCAGGCGCAGCGTAATTTTTAATTACCTAATAATTTAAAAGGGGCGGAGTTTACTCTGCCCCTTTTTTTATATATAATTAAAAGACCTAGAAAAATTATTATGTAGACTGACTAGGCAGACGGTATAGAGACTACATAACGAATGCTATACAAAGGAGAAAATTATGGCAAATACTACGTTCAATGGACCAGTACGATCGGAAAACGGTTTTATTGGAGCAACTAAAAACACTTCAACAGGAGCTTTTACAAACGTATTCGCAATTGATTCAACAGGTGCATACACAGGCACAAAACTTGTTGGACAAGGAACTGCAGACGTAATTGTAGCAGCAACAGCTGGAACAACTGAGGTTGAATTCTCTCAGCCAAATAATTCTATCATTACTTCAATTGATATTGTTTGTACTTCTGCACCAACTTTAACAGGATCTGGTGATATTGGATTTAAAGTTGGTACTGCAACAGGTGGAGCACAATTAGTTGCTGCAATCACAGATCAAATTCTTGATGGCGGAACTACTGTTCCTGCAGGAGCTGGTTATAATCTAACTTTAATTAATACAACTGGAAGTGATGCATCACCTGCAGCATCTCCAGCAGCTAACGTTTCTGGTGCTGCAAGAAGTGTTTTCTTGCAAATTACAAACACTGTAAACGCATCAGCGAGTGGTAATTTTAGATTTATTATAAACGTACAACAGTTCTAATAAATTAAATTTATGGCTCTCTTCGGAGAGCCATTATTAAGGAGCACAAATGAGTTATAAAAGTGATATACAAGCTACTAGATCTATTGCTGCTGCAGGAGCAACTCCAATTATCTCTCAACCTATAAGATTGAGAGGAATTATAATTGCATCCGATGGCACAGGAGCGGGATTGTTAGAGTTGACTACCACATCTAATACTGGAGACACACTTTTTATTGGTGATGTACCAAGTGGAGATGTAATTAACTTTTCTTTTCCTGAAGACGGCATAGTTTTTCCAAAAGGAATTTTTTGTAAAACGAAAACTAAAGTTACAGCTTATACCTTATTGACTGATAAATTCTCAGGCAAAGGTTTAACTGTCTAGGAGCATAAATGAATAATGTAGGCATACAATCTAAAGGCACTAGTCCTATTTTGTTAAAAGATGGAGGTATGCCTACAAGAAGAAAATCAGCGGGTAATTATCGTTCTACAAAATCAGGAGCAGGCATGACACAAAAAGGTGTCATGACATACAGAAGAAAAAATCCAGGTTCTAAATTAAAAACAGCTGTAACTGGTAAGGTAAAGCCAGGTTCAAAAGCTGCTAAACGTAGAAAATCTTATTGCGCTAGATCATTAGGACAATTGAAACGAGCATCAGCAAAAACAAGAAATGATCCTAATTCAAGAATAAGACAAGCAAGAAGGAGATGGAAATGTTAGATCAGCTAAAAGAAATTTGGAGAAGAATTAATGCAAGAATAATAGCCACTCCTAATGAAATGCATGGGATTATTTTATTGTTGATTTTAATAACACTAATATTAAAATAATATATGAATGGCTTATCTAAATGCAAATATACCACCCATATATTGTAAAGTAAGAAAGGAGTACCTTTATGATCTTAAAGAACATCATGGAGAAAGTGAAGAATGCGTGGTCTTTGGTATCACATCCATTACAGGTCGTGCAATCTTATTTAATATCATGTTACCAAATGGTGCATGCTTTTGGCGTTTGCCTATCGCAGCGTTTTTCCAAAAATCGTATGATAGAGCCGATGTGCCGAATATGCAGACGCACGAATTGGAATTGTGGAACTGTTTCAGTTACTATCCTAGTATCCATTGCTTTGATTGGTTGGATGGTCTAAAAGGTAAATTTTTAGGTCTAGATAAAAAATTCTATCATGGAGAATATTTATTTACGATTGATTGGGGTCACCCAGAAAACAACATTCTTAACACTGAACATTCTGAAATACCTCAAGAACATAAGTGTGCGCATATATTGGCTCTTGCTAACGGGAATTATGCAGCTCAGCCTAATAATCGTATTTTGTGGCACGTTAATAGTTATACTACTGATAACAGCTGGCCAGACTATAAAGTCCAAACCACCGTTTGGGATGCAGAAAATAATGATATGGTTACAGAAGATACGGACAAGATGTTTTACGAAATGGAAGAAAAAGTAAAAGCAGAGGATAATACATACGAATGATAGATAAGTGGATATATGGTTTTTTTAGTGCTCTAGACAAAATTGGTCTAATGGTTGATAATCTTTGTCAACGTATGACTAGGATAAATATGAATTATTACTTTACAGGTTTATTAATCTTGATGTTAGTAATTTTAGCTTTCTGTGGAGGACCGCATGTCCAATAAACCAATGAACATCGGAGAAGAAGCACGGGTACAAATGCCGATGAAGACCGTAGCCTCTTTGATTGTGCTGGTAGCAATGGGCGTGTTCGCATACACAGAGCTGACGGCGAGGTTAGTGTCGTTAGAGACATCACGTGAGTTGTTTGAAAATGATTTGTTAAAAAAATCTGAACAAGTTCCTGTAGACCAGGAGCAACATTTTTTATTGGAAGATCTTTACAAATCCGTTGAGAAAATGGAAGAAACTCAAGAAATGAACATGACAAACAAAGTTAATATAGAATTTTTAAGAGAACAATTAGACAAAGCGTTAGCAGATATTGAACATTTAAAAGATAAGGTAAGAGCAAATGGCAACGGGACGAGTCACTAAAAAAGTTTTAGATTATATAGCACACATTAACAAAGAAGCTAAGCAGATGAATTACGTAAAGGACTTAAAAAAATCTGTTGAACATGGTAAAAATGGTACACAAAAATATGTTATTAAAGAAGGTGAAAACAAAGGTAAGATAGTATGACAGAATTAGTGGTAGCCCTACTTATGATTATTAACGGAGAGATCAAGGAGGCACGTATACAAACTTCAATGTCTGAATGTTTGAAGGGCGCACGTGTAGCTAAACGTCAGTTAAAACCTAATGGTAAAGTTAAATACCAGTGTATAAAATCTATGGCGGAATTAGAGTCAAATATAGATGGATCAAAGTCTATTAAAAAATTAATATTGGAGTAAACATGAATCTTAGTCGTAATTTTACACTACAAGAATTAATCAAATCGGATACTGCTATTCGTTTAGATATTAATAATAATCCTAACTCAGGTCAGATTGAAAAGTTAAAAGCTCTTTGTGAAAATATTTTACAACCCGTGCGAGATCATTTTGGAAGAGTAAAAGTGACAAGCGGTTTCCGTAGTGAGCAGCTATGCCTAAAAATAGGTAGCTCAATAAAAAGTCAACATGCTCGTGCAGAAGCGGCAGATTTTGAAGTGATGGGTACAGACAATGCTGAATTAGCTGATTGGATCAATAAGAACCTCGACTTTGATCAATTAATATTAGAGTTTTATACTCCAGGTGAGCCAAACAGTGGATGGATACACTGCAGTTACACAACTGACCAACCAAGAAAACAATTCTTGCATGCCTATAAATCAGATGGTAGAACTAAGTATAAACCAATTATAGGAAAAGCAACCGATTTAGTTTAATGCCAATATCAAGATCACAAATTCCAAAAGAAGTAGAAGGCAAATTAAGAGGTGCTAGAAAAGGATCCAATGATAAAAGGCGACAGTTCAGATTACGACCTTCTAAAAAAATGGTGCGCAACAGCTCCAGTATACAGTCCAAAAGATAGATTTTATTCTTGTGAAATAGGAGTCCGAGAAGGACTTGGTTCTAAAATTATAATGGATTCTTTTAAAGAAAGATTAAAAGGTCTTCGTTATATGCATTTTGGAATAGATCCTTATGGAGATTTAGTGTACCAACATTGTGATAACCAACCTAATGTCACTTGGAAAGGATATCAAAAAGGAGTTGCTCCTACCTACCCAGATACGATGGGTCAACAAATGATAAAAGATTTTGAAGAGTATCCAATGTTTAATTTCATAAAAATGACTGATACTCAATTTATGAATGAAAATGGTCATTTGGAATATTTCAACTTTGTTCATTTTGACGGACCACATATGACTAAAGATGTTATTACAGAAGCTGTATGGTTTGCAAACAGATCTATTAAAGGGACTAGATTTGTATTTGATGATTATCCTGCATACGACATGGAATTAATTCATGCGGTTCTTGAAAAATATGGTTTTTCTATAATAGAATCAGGCAAAAATAAAATATGCCTAGAAAAAACTCAATAGCTAAAGCCCTACGGACTAGACGATATAGAATGAAAGTGATAAAGTCTAAGAAAGTTTATAACAGGAGCAAATTTAAAAATGACCAAATTATGCCCGAGAGGGAAAGCAGCAGCGAAACGTAAATTTAAAGTTTATCCGTCAGCATATGCTAATGCCTATGCTAGCAAAATTTGTGCGGGAAAAATTAAAGATCCTTCTGGTGTGAAGAGAAAAGATTTCAAAGGCCCTAAACCTGCAGGTAAAGCTCAGGGTGGTGAAATGATTCGATCTGGATATAAAAACGGAGGTAAAATTTGTTTACCTGCAGATAATCCAAGAGTAAAAGATATAGTTGAAGGTAAAAGAGCTACAGCTAAAAACGGTGGTGAAATAAAAATTAAAAAAGTAGCTAAAGCTTTACACAAAGCATCAGGCTTACATAAACAACAAGCTAAAACTTTAGACTCTATCAAAAAAGCTGATGGTGGTATGATTGATATGACAAAGATGAAATATGTCTAAACAAGGAACATGTTGGGATGGTTATGTCCAAAAGGGCATGAAGAAAAAAGGGAACAAGATGGTTCCTAATTGTGTCCCTGCTGGAATGAAAGAAGGCGGTTTAACCAAGTGGTTTAATCAAAAATGGGTCGATATAGGATCTAAGAAAAAAGGCGGAGGTTTTAAAGAATGTGGAAGAAAATCTGCAAGTGGATCAAAAAGAAAATATCCAAAGTGCGTCCCTGCTGCCAAAGCAGCAAGCATGACAGACTCTCAGAGGCGGAGTGCCGTTGCAAGGAAAAGAAGTAAAGCTCAAGGTGTTGGCGGTAAACCAACTAATGTTGCTACCTTTGCAAAGAAACAATGTGGTGGTATAATAGATACAACTAAGTACAAAATTTTATAGGAGAACAAAATGCCGAGAAGAGAAGGTTTAAGACCAATAGGAGATTCAGTAAAAAAGATTATTGAAAGAATCCGTAAAGAACGTGAAGAACGTCAAAATAAAAACAAACCTGTTAGAACACAACCTAAACTTCCTGGTATGAAAAAAGGCGGAGATGTAAAAGGATATATGTCAGGTGGATTTGGCATATTCTCTAAAAAGAAAGCGAAAGCTGATGAACCTGATAAATCTCTTAAAGAAAATATAAAAAAACAATCTAATGAGTCTAAGAAAAAGAAAAGACTAGAAGAATTAAAAAAGGAGATAGGTATGAAAGACGGAGGAATTTCAAGAAAAGAAGAAGGTAGAAAACGTAAACCTAAAAGTGGGATACCTTCATTACCTGGAAAACCAAAAAAACGACAAGGGCCTCCTAGTAAAGATCGTAAAGATTTAGATAAAACAAAAAACCAACCTAAATCAGATTTTGGTGTAGAATACGATAGAGATGGACCATCTAGACCAGGGAAAAATATAATTGGTTATGCAGTAAAAAAAGGTGGTCTGATCGGTGGTCAAAAGAAACTTGATGCAAATAAAGACGGTAAAATTTCTGGAGATGATTTTAAAATCTTGAGAGGTAAAAAAAACAAAATGAAAGGTGGCGGAATCGCCATCAAAGGAACTAACTTTAAAGGAGTATTCTAATGGATAATTCAAAAATAAAAATGCACAAGAAAATGGCTATGTCTGGTAAATCACCTGTCGGTAAAATGGGTGGCGGTATGATGAAACCTACAGGCTACAATAAGGGTGGAAGAGTAAGAAAACCAGTCACAGTAAAAGAAATTACACCTAAAGGTAGAAAAGGTGTTTTAATTTTTAAAGGCAAAGCTAAAGATTATAAAAACGTTGGTAAAAGTAAATAAAGGATATGTTTAAATGGCTACATCAGGAACTACAGCATTTGATTTATCAATTGATGACATTGTAGAAGAGGCTTATGAAAGATGTGGTCTTCAAACTAATTCAGGATACGATCTTAAAAAAGCAAGACGTGGTCTAAATGTTTTATTTTCAGAGTGGGGAAACAGAGGTGTACATCTTTGGAAAGTTGAAAAACAAACTCAAGTCCTAACTGCTGGTACAGCAACTTATACAACTCCTACATCTACTAATGATGTTTTAGAGGCATATGTATCGACTGGATCATCACCAGGAACAAATGTTACTGATCTAACATTATCCAAAATTGATAGATCAACTTATGCAGCTTTACCCAACAAAGGATCAACAGGACAACCGTCACAATATTTTGTTGATAGACAAACAGTTCCAACTATAACTTTGTATTTAACGCCAGATGCAACTACTTACACGCATTTACACTATTATACTTTAAAAAGAATAGAAGATGCAGGAGCATACGGAAATACAGCTGATATTCCTTTTAGATTTTTACCTTGTATGATTTCTGGACTTGCTTTTTATTTATCATTAAAATATGCACCAGAAAGAACACAAGCATTGAAGATGTATTATGAAGACGAACTTAAACGAGCATTAGATGAAGACGGACAAAGAACTTCTGTATTTATTTCTCCTGCAAGTTATTATCCAACGAGGAATTAATGGGAAGATTTGCAAGAGGTAAAAATTCATTAGCTATATCTGACCGTTCTGGTCAAGCTTTTCCATATTCAGAAATGGTAAAAGAATGGAATGGATCTATCGTTCATTTTACAGAATTTGAATCAAAACATCCACAATTAGATCCAAAAGTTTATGGTGCAGACCCTCAAGCACTTTTAGATGCTAGACCTCAAAAGTTTCCCTCAGATCAAATAGGGGGTGGAAATATGGTAGTTACAGCTTTTCCTGAATTTGGTCAAAGCACTTCTGCTTTTTCATCAGATGGTATGAGACCAAGTACAAACGTAAAACCTGCAATGGCGATGTATTTATCTCCTGTAACAATATCGACAACTGGAACAGGAACTTTGACCACTTATACAACAACTGTGCAAAGTGTTTTAGGATCAAACAAATATTTTATAGATGGTGCTCAACAACCTACTCTAAGTTTTACAAAAGGAAATGTATATAGATTTGATCAATCTGATTCTTCAAACGGTGCAGGAGGATCTCACCCACTAAGATTTTCAACGACATCAGATGGAACACATTCAGGTGGTTCGTTATATACCACTGGTGTATCAGCTACAGGCACCCCTGGAAATGTTGGAGCTTATACTGATATAACAGTTGACGCGAGCGCACCCTCCACGTTATATTATTTTTGTACCAATCATTCTGGAATGGGAGGCCAGATAAATATATCATAATGGCAATAACTTTTTCAGAATTAGTAACAAAAGTAAGAGATTATACTGAAGTTGATTCTACGGTATTAACAGATTCTATTGTTGATGGTTTTATCAATGATGTAGAATTAACTATTTCAAGAGCAGTAGATGGAATGGATGTGGATCGTAAATATTCTACATCTGCTTTTACAGCGAGTAATAGATATTTAGTTTTACCAGGAGATCTGCTTTATCTAAGAGGAGTACAGGTTTTTGATTCAACACAATCAGGGACTCCAAGAGTCTTTCTTGAAAAAAGAGACCAGTCATTTATTTCAGAATATTCACCAGATACCAGTGCTTTAGTTACTGGTGTACCTAAATATTATTCATATTGGGATGAAAATCCTACGAACATAGTAGTGGCTCCAGCTCCAAGCTCAGCTTTTACTGTTCAAATTAATTATGTAAAAACTCCTCAGCATTTATCTTCTACAAATACAACTACTTATTTGTCTACATATGCTGAGAATTTATTATTCTATGGTGTAATGACAGAGGCTTTTGGGTTTTTAAAAGGCCCCACTGATATGTACAACTTGTATAAAAACCGTTATACTGAAGAATTGAAAACATTCAGTATCTTACAAAAAGGATACAGAAGAAGAGATGAATATAGTGATGGGGTGACTCGAATACAATTAGATTCACCAAATCCCTAATTAAAATTAAAAGGAGCATAAAATGGCAATAACAACAAATGCAATAGCAAATTCATTTAAAAAAGAGCTGTTGGAAGGAAAGCATGATTTTACACAAACATCAGGTGATCAATTTAAATTAGCACTTTACACTAACTCTGCAACTTTAGGAGCTTCAACAACTTCGTTTACAACTGATAACCAAGTTGGTGCCTCTGGACAGTATACTTCAGGTGGAGGGAAACTTGCAAAAGGATCTCAAAACACTTCAGTTGCTTCAGGAGTAGCAATCGTAGATTTTGCTGACAGATCATTTACAGGAGTAACTTTAACAGCAAGAGGAGCTTTGATTTATAATACATCTAACTCAAACACAGCAGTTTGTGTGTTGGATTTCGGTGGTGATAAAACTGCAACATCAGGAACTTTCACTATTCAATTCCCTGCGTTCACAACTTCTGCTGCAATTTTGAGAATATCGTAAAATTTAAAAAGGAGTTGAAATGGCTTTGGTTGTAAATGATAGAGTAAAAGAAACTTCAACAACGACTGGTACAGGAACCTTTAATTTAGCTGGAGCTGTATCTGGTTTTGAAACTTTTGTTGCAGGAATTGGAAATAGTAACACAACTTACTACGCGATTGTAAATTCAAATGGAGAATTCGAAGTAGGACTTGGAACAGTTACTGACGCATCACCTGACACTCTAGCAAGAACAACTATTATCTCATCTTCTAATTCTGATAGTGCGGTTGATTTTTCTGCAGGTACAAAAAATGTATTTTGTACTCTTCCTGCATCTAAAGCAGTTATTGAAGACGCAAGTAATCATGTAACTTTACCTCATGATTTATTTATTGAAGGTGGTCTTATTGATCTTAAAAATGATGGCGGTGCTGTATCACAAATTAAATTTTATTGTGAGTCTAGTAACGCTCACGCACAGACACTTATTGGTGCACCACACTCAGTAGCTGCAACAAATACCTTAACGTTACCTGGTGGAACCACAATAGGAAACAGTGCTGCAACTCTTGTATCTGATATAGGAACACAAACTTTAACAAACAAAACTTTAACAAGTGCAGTATTAAATAGCACAATAAGTGGAACTTCAATTAAAGATGAAGATAACATGGCATCTGACAGTGCTACTCACTTAGCAACACAACAATCAATAAAAGCGTACGTAGATGCAGAAGTAGCTTCAGTTCCAGTAGGAGACATTACTTCAGTTGTAGCTGGTGCAGGTATGACAGGTGGCGGTACATCAGGAGATGTAACCTTAAACGTTGTTGGAGGAACAGGGATTACCGCTAACGCAGATGACATTGCAATTGATTCAACAGTTGCAACTTTAACAGGCACACAAACTTTAACAAATAAATCTTTAACAGCACCAGTATTAACAGGATCGAGTTCTAGTGCAGGATCAATATTATTCAAAGAGGATACTGACAATGGTACAAATTCTGTAACTTTAAAAGGCCCAGCTGCAACAGGTGATGTTACACTTACACTTCCAGCAGCAGATGATACGTTAGTTGGTAAGGCAACAACGGACACATTAACTAATAAAAGTATTGATGCAAGTCAGCTTACTGGGACAGTTGCAAATGCTAGATTAGATCAACAACTTCAAGACGTTGCAGGTCTAGCCGTGACAGATGGAAATATTATTGTTGGGGATGGATCTAACTTTGTAGCAGAAAATGGAGCAACAGCTAGAACATCACTTGGATTAGGAACAGCTGCTGTATTAGATACAGGTATATCAAATACAAATGTTCCTAAATTTACAACAGGTGTAGCAGATGATGATTTTTTACGTGTTGCTGGTACTGCGATTGAAGGACGTTCTGCTTCTGAAGTTCTTTCAGACATTGGTGGTCAAGCTTCTTTAACTTTTGGAATAGCAAACACTAATGCAGTAAAAATAGACGATGCAGATGCTGCTGACGATGATTTTGCTCGTTTTACTGCAAACGGTTTAGAAGGTAGAAGCGCATCTGAAGTTAGATCAGACTTAGGTTTAGCCACTTCTGCAACAACTGATACAACTAATGCAAGTAATATTGGTTCTGGTACTTTAGCTAATGCAAGGCTAGATGCACAGCTCCAAGATGTTGCAGGTTTAGCTGTAACTAACGGAGGTTTTATTGTTGGTGATGGTTCTAATTTTGTTTTAGAAACTGGTGCTACTGCAAGAACTTCGATAGGATTAGGCACTTCTTCAGATGTTGAATTTAATGATCAACAAGTAGATTCTTTAGGAGTAGCAACTGCTGCGTCTGGAACAAGTGGTGAAATAAGAGCAACTAACGATATTACTGCTTTTTATTCTTCTGATAAATCTCTTAAAGAAAATATAAAAAATATTGAAAACCCTTTAGAAAAAGTTAGCCAAATAAATGGTGTAACTTTTGATTGGACTGATGATTATATTAAAGAACACGGTGGTGAAGACAAATATTTCGTTAGAAAAAATGACGTTGGTGTTATTGCACAAGAAATAGAAAAAGTTTTACCGCAAGTAGTTGCAACAAGAGAGAACGGTATAAAAGCTGTTAAGTATGATAGAATTGTTGCTTTATTAATTGAATCTGTAAAAGAACTTAAAAAAGAAATAGAAGAACTAAAATCAGGAGCCTAACCAATGGCTTTTGCTACTAGTCCATTTTCTACAACAGCCTTTTCGCAAGAGTCTTCTAGTATTTTTGTAGATGTTACAGGAATTTCATCTTCAACAGCAATTAACAATGTAGGTATTTCGGGTACAATAGGAGTAGACGCTGTTGTCACTGGCATACCTTTATCTATAACAAATAGTTTTGCTTTTACTGATACACTCTCAGCTTTTGGAGAAAGTCCTTTCGCTTCAGAAAGTTTATCGACAATTTCTCCTGTAAATATTGTAGTATCTGCAAATGCTGATGTTTCGGTTTCAGGAATTTCTTTAGCGTCTGCTGTAGGAGAAGAAGTACCAGAAGGTGATGCAACTCAAGTAGTAAGTGGAATAGCATTATCTTCTAATGTTGGTTCAGTAAATGCTTTTTCTTTAATAGAAGTTGCAGTAACAGGAATTTCTTTAGCGTCTGCTATAGGAAATGAAACTGCGCGAGCAAATGCAGATGTTCCAGTTACAGGAATTTCTTTAACGTCTGCTTTAGGTAATGAAGACACTGATGCAGATGCAGATGTGAGTGTAACAGGAATTTCTTTAACGTCTGCTATAGGAAATGAAAGTATAACTGGAGATGCAAATATTTCATTATCAGGTATTCAACTTTCAACTGCTGTTGGAAGTGTCAATCATAATTCAACATACACTGTAACAGGATCACAATTAACAACTGCGGTTGGTGAAGTTTTAACAGATGATGCAAGTGCTGAAACTACTGGAGTTTCTGCTTCTATGTCTATTGGACAAGTGATTGTTTCAGGTTGGTCTGAAGTAGATCCAGGTGTTTCTAATGTTTGGACGGAGGTTGATTTAGCTGCATAGTAAGGATATAATATAAAATATGACATCAAGTTACTCAACAGATTTAAAACTAGAATTAATGGTTACAGGGGCTAACTCTGGAACCTGGGGAGATAAAACCAACACAAATTTAAATTTAGTTCAACAAGCAATTGCAGGATATCAAGAGGTATCAATAGCTGGGGGTGCTCAAACAACTAATTTATTGATGAGTGATGGAGCATTATCAAACGCTAGAAATGCAGTAATAAAATTTATAGGAACAATTACAGGAGATCAAATTGTAACGATTCCTAATGGTATTGAAAAAGTATATACTTTAGTAAACGGAACATCAGGTGCAAATACAGTTCAATTCAAAACAGTAAGTGGAACTGGTTTTACTTTTAGTGCTACAGAAAAAAATGCTGTAATTGTTTATGCAGACGGAACAAATGTTGTAGAAATAACAAATCAGCTTGCTGGTTTAGTGGTTGGTACAGATGTTCAAGCATATGATGCTGGACTTGCTGCAATTGCAGGATTAGCAACTTCTGATGGTAATTTTATTGTTGGGAATGGTTCTACATTTACTGCAGAGTCAGGAGCAACCGCAAGAACTTCGTTATCTTTAGGCACATCTAACGATGTCCAGTTTGATTCTTTTGGAGTAGGAACAGCTGCTTCAGGTACTACGGGAGAAATAAGAGCTACTAATGATGTGACTGCTTTCTTTTCTTCAGATGTTGCACTCAAAGAAAATATTGTTAATATTCCTGAACCATTAGAATCTATAAAAAAATTAAATGGTGTGCTGTTTGATTGGAAAAAAGATTATATAGATAAAAGAGGCGGTGAAGATGGTTATTTTGTTAGAAAAAAAGATGTTGGAGTTATTGCACAAGAGGTAGAAAAAGTTTTACCAGAGGCAGTGGCTCAAAGGTCTGATGGTGTGAAAGCTGTAAAATATGATAGACTAACATGTTTATTAATTGAAGCAGTAAAAACACTAAATGATAAAATAGAAAATTTAAGTAAGGAGAAAAAATAATGTCTGTTCCTAGTACAAACGTTGGTCTAAGTGATATACAAACTGAATTTGGTGGGTCAAATCCAATTGCATTATCAGAGTATTATTCTGGAGGCCCTTTAGTTCCTTCAGGAGCTCCAGCTCCAAACGGCCCTATTCCTTCCTCTGGACAAATTGCGATTGGTCAATTTAGAGCGGCAACAGCTGCATCATTTATTTCTGCAAGTGGCGGAACAGTGACCACTTCTGGAGATTATAAAATTCATGTGTTTACAGGTAATGGAACTTTTACTGTGAGTAGTGTTGGTAATCCTGCAGGATCAGATTCTGTAACTGCTGTCGTTGTAGCGGGAGCGGGAGGCGGCGGCTCTTTCTACGGAGGAGGAGGCGGCGGAGGCGGCATGGTTCTCGATAGTGATGGCTATACTGTTTCAGCAAGTCCAGGAAGTTATCCGATTGTAATCGGAGGCGGTGGAAACGGTCCGAATGCTGACCCAACACCTGGAACTCCAGGATCTAATTCAACTGGTCTAGGCTATACAGGTTTAGGCGGTGGACACGGAGGCGGAGGAGGCCCTTCTTCTTCAGGAGCTGAATCTGGCGGATGCGGAGGAGGCGGAGGAGGTGCGAGACCTGGTAATACATCAGCAACTCAACCTTCACAATCAAGCCCAGGAGCATCAAATTTTGGTAATGGCGGTGGCCCAGGTAATAATGGATCAGGCGGTGGCGGAACAAATTCTGCAGGTTCAAGTGGCCCAGGAGGAGCTGGCGGAAATGCTAAAGATGTAAATCCTAATATAGGCCCTGCTCCAAATTCAGGAACTTATGGAGCTGGCGGTAGAGGTCAAAGTGGAGGTACAATTGGTGGAGCAAACACGGGCGACGGAGGAAATGGAGATAATTTTGGAGGCGGACGAGGAGCAGGAGGATCTGGTATCGTTGTTATAAAATATAAATTTCAATAGGTAAAAATATGGCACATTTTGCAAAAATAAATGAAAATAATGAAGTACTAACAGTAAATGTAGTTGATAACGAACACATTACAGATGAAGCTTCAGGACAAGCATATTTAGAAACACATAGCAATTGGCCTGCACATATGTGGATTCAAACGTCTTACAATACACAAGCTAATCAACACAGTTTAGGAGGCACTCCTTTTAGAGGAAACTTTGCAGGTATAGGTTTTACATGGGACGAGGTAAATCAAATTTTTTGGCCTCCACAACCACATCCGTCTTGGGTAAAACATATTGAATCAGCTACATGGAAATCACCAGCTGGTGATCCTCCTTCTTTGACTGAGGAACAATCTGCACAAAATAGTGCTGAAACTCACGCATGGATATATGTTTGGAATGAGGGTACGCAAGCTTGGGATCTTACTAATTTTCTTGCATAAATAGATACCATAAATTAAAGTATTGGTGGCATGAATAAAAAAATACTATCTGAACAAGCATTATATTATGGCGAAGTATCAATGCCAAAAGATTTTGAGATAGATAGTAATGAATTAAGAGCAAATATTTTAGAGTGTTCAATTAATAACACTAAACATAAATTTTCAAAAAACTGGGATAAATTAAATAATTACATAGCAGAAAACATGTATCTAAAATATAAACTTAAATTAAGACAAAAACGTTCTTGGGGTAATGTTTATAATGCAAAAAGTAATACTCCTCCTTTATTGGAGGTTGATCTTATGAATCCAAATGATTCATGTGATTTTGTATTATTATATGGTGTGAATCTTCAAGATTGTTTGGTTAAAATATACTACGATGATAATAGAGTTAAAGGACAAAGTTGGGATATAGAACTATTAAACAATATGTTTATTATGTTTCCATCAACTAATACGTACCACATAACAAATAATTCTGAAGAAATAAATTATGTGCAAACAATAACTTATGAAAGTTTATAATAACTTTTTATCTAAAAAAGAATTTACAAAACTTAAAGATTTTTTGATGGGAATTTACATGCCCTGGTATTTCAACAATGGTGTGGTAGATACAGATGATAATTATTTTCAATTTACATTTATATTTTTTAAGGACGGTCAAATAAATTGTGATAAAAATTATTTTGATATGGTAGAACCTATTCTCAAAAAATTAAAATTTAAAAAACTCAATAAAATCAAAGCAAATTTGTTGACTAAAGATATTAAAACCACGGAACACGGCATGCATGTAGATCAGTCAGAAGGAAAAACAGGAATATTTTATGTGAACACTTGTAATGGATACACTAAATTCGAAAATAACAAAATTGTTAAAAGTAAAGAAAATACTTATGTTGAATTTAACTCTTCAATAAAACACACAGGATCTTCTTGCACAGATAAAAAAAGAAGAGTTGTGATTAATTTTAATTACGCATGAATCTTTATAACTATTATTGGTACTTTAAATCTGCAATACCTCCTAAAGTATGCGATGATATTATTAAATATGGATTATCTCATTCAGAAAGTATGGGTATTACAGGTGGTTATGATGAAAAAAAATTAACTAAAGATCAGATTAAAGATATTAAAAAAAAGAGAAATTCTGATTTAGTATGGCTAAACGATGCTTGGATATATAGAGAATTACATCCTTATATCTATGCTGCAAATAGTATGGCTGGTTGGAATTTTGATTGGAACAGATCAGAATCAATTCAATTTACAAAATATAAATTAAATCAATACTATGATTGGCATTGTGATAGTTGGGACCGACCCTATCAAAAAGAAAAAGGACATCCTGATAATGGAAAAATAAGAAAACTTTCTATGACGTGTCAATTGACAGATGGATCTGAATATGAAGGTGGAGAACTAGAATTTGATTTTAGAAATAATGATCCTGATAAAAAAAATAATTTTCACAAATGCACAGAAATATTATCCAAAGGTTCAATTGTTGTTTTTCCTTCATTTGTGTGGCATAGAGTTAAACCTGTAACTAAAGGTATAAGGTATTCTTTAGTAATGTGGAATTTAGGATATCCTTTCAAATGATAAAAGTGTTTAAAAAGAAAAAGTATACAGTAATACGTAAAGCAATATCAAAAGAGTTAGCTGCATTTATTGCTAATTATTTTAGTATGCAAAAACAAGTTTATGATACTTGTATGAATAGAAGATACTTCTCACCCTATGAAAATATTATAGGTCACTATGAAAATAAAAACCAACAGATACCTGACACATACTGCCAGTATAGCAATATAGCTATGGAAACTTTGTTGCTAAAATGTCAACCAAAAATGGAAGAAGTAACAGGATTAAAATTATATCCTGCGTATACTTATGCTAGAATATATAAAAAAGGTGATGAGCTTAAAAGACACAAAGATAGATTTAGTTGTGAAATTTCAACTACGATGAATTTAGGAGGAGACAATTGGCCTATTTTTTTAGAACCATCTGGTAAACAAGGTTTAAAAGGTGAAAAGATAGATTTAGAACAAGGAGATATGTTGGTTTATTCTGGATGTGAACTAGAACATTGGAGAGAAAAATTTAAAGGTAAAGAATGTATACAAGTATTTTTACATTATAATAATTCTAAAACACCAGGAGCAAAAGAAAATATGTTTGATAAGCGTCCTCATTTAGGATTACCTTCATGGTTCAAAAGAACATGACAATTTTAAAAAGATTTGCAAAACAATGTTTAGAGGATATCACTTATCCTAAAACTCAAAAAACATGGCATGTGCAAGGGAGACTTAAAAATAAATCTAATCAAATATTTAAATTTGATGTTAGAGGCATGTCCAAAGCTGAAGGTAAAAAATTAGAGAAAACTGGGGATACTAAATCAAATGCAGACAAGATGGTATTCGAAACAGATACTCATTGGATAATATTAGATACAAATGAAATACATGAATATATAGAAAAATATAATATTAGAGATATATTATTAGACGATTTATTAGCTAAATCAGAATGGAATATAATAATATCTAAAACGGGTTGATCTTTATTGAATTAGAATATTGATGTATAATATTGTTATGGCTTTAATAAAAATACCTTTTAGACCTGGATTTAATAAACAGCAAACAGATACTCAAAATGAAAATAATTGGGTAGACGGGGATAATGTACGTTTTAGGTACGGTCAACCTGAAAAAATTGGTGGTTGGCTTCAAGATACTTCATCTGAATTGATAGGTGCAGCTAGAAAACAACACATATACGCTGATTTAGATGGCCGAAAATACAATGCAATAGGAACGAATAGATGTTTGTATATTTATCACTCAGGAACTTTCTATGATATCACACCCATTGACCCAGATAGGCAATCTACTGGAGCAAATATAACAACGACTAATGCATCAGCAACAGTTACTATTACAACATCAGGAGCTCACGATTTATCTGCGGGTGATATATTGACTTTTGAAAACGCTGGATCATTCACAACCGCAAACACAGTTTACACTGCTGCAGATTTTGACGATAAATTATTTGAAGTTCAAACTGCACCAACCACAACTACATTTACGATATTAATGCCTACAACTGAAACTAAATCAGGAGTATCAAACAACGGAACTTTAGATCCTTTACCTTACATTAAAATAGGAGATTTGGTTTCGACTGGAGGTTATGGTTGGGGAGCTGGAACGTGGGGATCTTCAACTTGGGGAACAGCTAGAACTACTACAAATGTAGTCTTAGATCCTGGAATGTGGTCACTAGATAATTATGGTCAAATATTAATTGCAACTGTACATAATGGAAGATCATTCAATTGGAACCCAATAGCAGTAGATGGTAATGCTCTTACTACTAGAGCGACTCCTATTACTAACAATCCTACAAAATCAGTTATGACTATTGTATCAGACAGAGATAGGCATTTATTTCATCTTGGCACTGAAACAACTATTGGCACTCCTGGTACTCAAGATAAAATGTTTATTAGATTCTCTGATCAAGAAGATAGAACAGTGTACGCTCCAACATCTACTAACACAGCAGGAACATTTCAGCTTGATTCTGGGACTGAAATAAGGGGAGCTGTTCAAGCAAAAGATTACACGTTTGTTGGTACAGATACCTCAGCATATATAATGCAATTCGTTGGTCCACCTTTTACATTTTCTATACGACAAGTAGGATCAAACTGTGGAATCATAGGGCAAAACTCTTTAGTGTTTGTTGATGCTACTGTTTATTGGATGTCTGATGAAGGAGGATTTTTTGTGTATGACGGATCAGTCAAACGTCTTCCTTGTTTGGTAGAAGACTTTGTTTTTAAAACAACAGGTAGTAATCCTGGTTTAAATTATGCTGCAGGACAACAGGTATTTGGTGCACACAATAGTTTATTTAATGAAATAATATGGTTTTACCCAGATGATTCAAGTCAATTTAATAATAGAATAGTAACGTATAATTATTTAGAAAACACTTGGACAACAGGAACTCTAGCAAGAAGCTCTTATGTAGATAAAGTAGTTTTCGATAAACCTTATGCAACAAAATTTGTTCAAAACAGTGCACCTAATTTTCCAACTGTAAGTGGAATTACCATAGGTCAAGGTAAATCTATCTATTTTGAACATGAGACAGGAGTAAATGAAGTTGATGCAAGCGGAAATAAAACAGCTATTGAAGCTTTTATACAATCTGGTGACTTTGACTTAGATGCAGATGGAGAAGGTGAATTTTTTATAAAGATAAGAAGATTTATTCCTGACTTTAAAGTTCTTCAAGGTAATGCTGAAGTGACGATGCAACTAAGAGATTTTCCTTCGGAAAGTCAAACTAGCTCACCGTTAGGGCCTTTTTCTGTAAGTAGCTCTACAACTAAAATAGATACTCGAGCAAGAGCAAGATTAGCAGCTTTGAAAATATCAAACGATTCTATAGATGAAAATTGGAGATTAGGTTTATTTAGATTTGATTTTCAACCTGATGGAAGAAGATAGTGATTTATAACATATTTGGTATGCCTATATTTGTTTCAAATATAGAATCAAAAAAAATTAAATTTGAAAAACAAGAATTTAAAAAAACACAATCTTGGGTATCAAATACCGTATCTTCTTTTTATTCTCAAAACAAACTTACAGAAAACTCTGAAAAATATTTATTTAAACAATTGATTAAAAATTTAGATGAACTTTACAAGAAAGAATATGAAATTGCTCTTCAATCAATTTGGACAAATAAATATTTAGATAAAGATTATCAAGAGCCACACATACATCCTGGTTGTGTTTTTAGTTTTGTAATTTATAAAAAGGTTGGAGAAAGTAAAACATATTTTATTTCACCATATGAAGATTTAATAATATCTTATCAGGTAGCAAATTTGTTTGATGCTACAAAAAAAATACAATGTAAAGATGATCAAATGATTATTTTTCCTAGTTTTATGAAACATGGAGTATCTTCATGTTCAAATAATGAAACAATCGCAGGCAACTTGCTTTTCAGATTCAAATAGATATAATAAAAAAATGGCAAAAATAACAGCAATTATACCAGAACCTAAAGAAATATATGATCCAGAAAATCAAAGACAAATTATGGCATCTTTAGAAACTCTTAAAAACCAACTAAATTTTGCTTTTCAAAAAGACTTGAAAGATGAGCAAGATACGTTTAATTATTTTTTATCATGACAATACAATATAAAAATCAAGGATTCAAACAAGCTGGTACTGGAAAAACTACAGCACTTACTTGTCCAAGTGATGCTACGATTATTGTAAAAAGTGTTTATTGTGCAAACAATGATGCATCTTCTGCTATTTTAGTCAATATGAATATTGTAGATTCCTCTGATTCAAGTACAGAATACGAATTTTTTAGAGATGATGTAGCTGCTAAAACACAAATCAATGCAGCTCCTCAAGGTTTAAATTTAGAAGCAGGTGATGCAATTACAGTCACAGCAGCTACAGGTAGTAACAAAATTCAAGGTGCTATAAATTATGCACTCATAAATAGATCACAAGAAAATGGCTAAACAAAAATTTGTAAATTTTGTACCTAGACCAAAACCAAGAAAAAGACCAGGGAGACATAAGAAGACACTTAACAAACACGAAAAAAGAGACTATAAACCTTATAACAAACAAGGACGAAAATGACAAAAACAGTAATGATTAATGGAGAAGAAGTTCCAGTTCTTCCAGCAAAAGCTGAAGAAGAAATTAAAAATAAAAGAACAGGGAAAGTATATGCTAGCAAAGCTGATTTTGATAATGATGTTGCTGATACCAATACTGACACTGTTGAGGATGATCTTCAAATCAATCAAAAAATAACAGTTGCATCTTTAGAGGTATTTGGTAAAACCAAATAATGAATCCCCAAGGTGGAACTGAACTACAACATAGTTTTTTAGATCAATACGCTAATAAAAACTTATTAGATCAAGTACAGATAACTACTTCTGTACCTGAAAAAATACCTCTACATCCAACTAAACCAAATATTCTTTGGCAAAAAAATTCTTACGACCAGCCCAATATAGCACCTTGGTTTAGTCAAAAAACTAATCATAGTAAATATGATTGGTATGTCTTTAATAGTAATTGGACATATGAAAAATTTAGAATGATGTTTGATATACCAACTGAAAAATGTCATGTAATTAAAAATGGTTGCACAAGTTTTCCTAAAAGAAAAGTTTTTAAAAAAGGTGATCCAATAAGAATAATCCATCAGAATACACCATGGAGAGGTTTGAGTGTATTACTTGGTGCAATGCAACTAGTAAAAAATCCACTAATAAAATTAGATGTATACAGTTCAACTGAAGTATACGGTGAAGATTTTAAAAATCAAAATGATCACCGATATGTGCCTCTTTATAAACAAGCTTCAGAATTACCAAACGTCAATTATATTGGTTACAGACCTAATAGTTTTATTTTAGAAAATTTAAACAAATACAATATGTACGTGTACCCAAGTATTTTTGAGGAAACATCCTGTATATCTGCTATTGAATCTTTATCTGCTGGACTGTATTCAATTGTGACTAACTATGGTGCTTTGTATGAAACCTGCGCAGAATTTCCTATGTATGTTACTTATACAAAAGACTTAAAAATACTATCTCAAACATTTGCTGCTGCTATTGAAATGGCTGCTAAAACACTTCATGAAACAGCTATTCAAGATAGCTTAGACATGCAACAAGCTTTTTATAAAAAATATTACAATTGGGATAAAAAAGCTATGGAGTGGAATAATTTTTTATACAACGTAATAAATGCAAAAAAGTAAAAATTGGTCTAATAACGATACCTATCAAACAATAAAGGAGATAAACGTGTCCCCACAAGATCCTTCAGAACCTATTTGGTTTGAAAAAGAAAAAACAACCTCTAAAATATTAATGGAGGGATTTAAAGAAGAACAACAAATAAAAATATGTGTAGGCACTCCTGTGCATTCAGAAGTATCCATTCATTATACTCAATGTCTTTTGGAAATACAAAAAGATTTTTTAAAGAATGGTGATAGCGTGTCTTTTCTAATGCATAAATCATCACTTATTACACAAGGTAGAAATCTTACGGTTGCATCATTTTTAGAAACTAAAGCAGATTATTTATTATTTTTAGATTCTGATATTGCAATTAGCCCGCATGTGGTTAGAAAAATGATTGATGCAGATAAAGATGTAATATGCGTACCTTACCCATTGAAAAGCATACAGTTTGGAAAGTTAAAAGAAAAATTTGAAAGAGGATTAATAAAAACAGAAGCAGATATGGAAACTGGTGCGTGCACTTATCCAGTAAGGTTAGAAGATGCTAGTAAAATTGTAGTAAATAAAGGCATAACAGAAATAACCCATGCTCCTGCGGGTTGTTTGTTAATTAAACGTTCAGTGTTTGAAAAATTAATAAAAACATATCCTGATAGAAAAATAAAACAAAGTTCTATTATAAATGGCAAGAGTGAAGAAAAAGATAATTACTACAATTTTTTTGATACTGTTCATGATAAGGAAACGCAAACTTACTTAGGAGAAGATTTTGGTTTTTGTAAGTTATGGAAAGAAGTTGGAGGCAAGATTTTTGCTATAGTAGATGAATATATTATGCATGTGGGAGAACATCAATACATTGGTCGGTACATGGATGAATTTATAAAACATGACTAAATTATATTTAGCTTCTCCAACAACAGGTCTAGTAGATATCCACTATATGAGATCTGTTTTTTCACTACAGTCAGAATGTCATAAAAGAAAAGTTGGTATTACATTACATTTACACAAAAGTTCTATTGTTACTTTTGGTAGAAATGGTTGCACTGCTGGGTTTTTAAGTTCGGACTGTACTCACATGTTATTTGTAGATACTGATATTCAATTTAATGAACAAGATATATTTAAAATGGTTGAGGCTGATGAGGAAGTTACTTTAATACCATATCCTATGAAATGGATTGATTGGAAAAAATCAAAAGAATTATTCGAAAAACATAAAATACCTGTGAATAAAGGTGGTTTTCACTTTCCAATGAAAGTAATGGATGAAGATAACTTCGAGAGTATTAATGGTTGGATGGAAATAAAACGAGGCCCTGCAGGTTGTATGTTGATAAAAAGAGAAGCATTTGAAAGAATGATTAATTACTATCCTGAACTTAAAGTAAGACAAAATCATTTAATAAATGAAACAGAAAAAAACATGAAACACTCTTACAACTTTTGGGATACTGAGTTTGTTAAAGAAACAGGACAAATAATAGGTGAAGATTTTGCGTTCTGTGACCGTTTTAGAAAGGCTGGAGGACGTATATTTGCGCTTATAAACTCCGAAATAACACACCACGGTAACTATCCTTTTAAAGCCAAGTTCATTGACGAATGCGCTAAAATTGAGTAAATTTACATAAATACGTATTTACAGGAGCTTAATAAAATATGAATCCAGTTTTAATGGCAGCACTTATATCTGGTGGTATAAATGCATTACAAGGTAAAAGAGGTTCTGACCTTTTAAAATCAACAATTAGAGACACGGCTATATCTTATGCCTTGGGGCCTACTTCACCTTTGGCAAAAGGAGGATCAGAAGGTATAGCAAGTATGGCAACTGATCAAATTGTGCCAGGCACTGTTAATAAAGCTGCTGAAAAACAAATGCTTAAAGAATTAGCAAAAGATCAAACAACTAAGTCAACAGGGTTTTTAGGAAAATTAGAAAGAGGATTAGGTGCAATTGAAAAACCATTTTTAAAACCAGATGGAAGTGGAGACATTTCAAAATTTAGAGTTGGTTTAGGATCAGCTGGTTTAGGAGCTGCTGCTTATGGAGCAGGGTTATTTGATCCAACTCCACCACCAGATCCAAAGTATCCTGGTTTCAATAGATTTTATGCATCAGATCCTGAAATGTTTCAACCGCTCTCTGGAAAATACGGACCCGATTACGAAAAATATCCTGAAGGGTCTCCATACTCAGGTATGCAAGAAGGTGGTATTGCTGATGCAAATATGATGTCACCAGATGATGAGATGTTACAATTTGATATGGAACAACAGAAGACGGCCGACGGACCAGGGATTGTTGCAAATTTAATGGAAAGATTTCAAGAATCTGTTAAAGATCCGAGAACGATGCAAGCTTCAATGAAAGCAAGACCTCTAAGTGGCGAAGTTACAGAATCTGAAAAAGTAGAAATTAAATTGCCTGCAAGAATTAAAAAAGATTTTATAATGAAATTTGCAGAAGACCCAGATAAAACAGCCATTGAATATGCGACTACTATGAGAGATAAAGATAGAATTACAATTGCAGATGTTCAAAAAGCAAAAGAACAATTAATAAAATTGACTAATGAAACTGAAATGGACGTAGGTGATATTGGAGGTATTATGGGTCTGATGTCATCACCCCGAGGTGAAGAAGTAAGAGTTCCAGAAGCTCCTCCAACACCAGATGCAATAAAAGATTTGATGGATACATTTAGATCAAGAGCAGCAAACGAACCAAGAATGCAACAATTTAATAAAGGTGATATAGTAGATGTATTACCCTCGAAATTGAAAAGAGATGAAAACGATACTTCTAATTATAAAAGAACTTCTGGTAAAATGGTAACTGATGAAACAGGTAAAGGATCAGGAAACAAAGACACTATGTTAGCACAACTGGCAGATGGAGAATTTGTTACTAAAGCTAAATCAGTATTAGGTGCTGGTAAAGCAATGGGAGGTAAAAATAAAAAAGAACAAAGAGAATTAGGTGCTAAATTTTTTTACAAACAAATGAGTGAATTAGAAAAAATAGCAGGGAGTGTTTAGTGGACTTAATATTATTTAAACCAAAAGAGATTGATAAAATATGGCCTTTAGTCAAGGATAAGGTACAATCTGCTTTAGATAGAAATCATAACTTTAGAGACCATACGGATGTAAAAGAAAATTGTAAAAAAGGTGTCGAACAGCTATGGGTTATTGCAGATAAAAAAGACAATGTACATGGTGTCTGTATTTCACAGATTATGGAACAACCTAATTATAATATTGGTTTAGTGAGAATTGCAACTGGACATGACTTACCTCTATGGGTGGACAAAATTAATGAATTTGAAAACTGGGCTTCAAATAATTTTGATTGTAAAAAAATAGAAATTTATGGCAGACCAGGTTGGAAAAAAATGCTAACTCCATTAGGATACGAATATTCACATGTTCAAATGGATAAATTTTTAGGAGGAAAATAAGATGTCATCAGGTGGAGGAGGTGGCGGCGGAGCACCCGCTAACACTACAAACGTACAAACAATTAGAGAAGCACCAGAGATTGAAGCAAGAAGATTAGGACTTATGGATGCTGCAGCAAAATTAGCTGAAAAACCATTAGGATTACCTAGTTTTCAAGTTGCAGGTTTAACTGGAGCAGAGACTCAAGGTATTACACAAGCTAGAACCACAGGAGCAGGTTTGTCTTCCATACAAGCAGCGGAACAAGCTGCAGCGTTAGATCCGTCTTCTCAACAGTTTCAACAATATTTAAATCCGTACCAATCTTTTATAACTGATGAAATAAATAGACAGGCTCAACTTGGTCAACAAAGAATTGCAAACCAAGCTATTTCTGCTGGAGCATTTGGAGGAGGTAGAGAAGGAGTGCAAAGAGCTGAAGCTGAAAGAGCAAGGCTTTCAGAAATAGGTATGGCGCAAGGTAGAGCTTTTCAAGGTGCATTAGGTGCATTTCAAGCAGGGCAACAACTACAAGCACAAACTGGGTTAGCCGCAGCTGATGCTAGAATGAGACAACAACAAGGAGACATACAAAATTTATTTGCTGCAGGTGGTTTAGAAAGAGGTATTGAACAAGCTAAATTAGAAGCTGATAGACAAACTAAAGTTCAGGCAATTACCGATCCTTTCCAAAGAATGTCTTTTGTATCTGATATTCAAAGAGGAGCACCTTCTACACAGTCAACAGTAACTCAGGGCTTCGCACCACAAGCTTCACCTTTTGCTCAAGCAGTAGGAACTGGTATAGGAGCTTATGCTGCGTTAGCTCCTAATTAGGAGAATAATGTCAAAGTTAAAAGATAGAAAATTATTTAAAAAAGGTATACTTAAACTGCAAAACGGTGGAATGGTTCCTCAATCACCATTTACGTCTGCTGGGTTAAGTCAAGCAGGTATATCTGCTTTAAATACCATTAAGAATCCACAAACTTATACACAGTTTGCAAAAAAATTACCTATAAGAACTTTAGGTGCAATGGGTTTAACTAATCCATATACATTACCTATTGCTGGTCCTGCTATTATGTATTCTATTGCAGATACATTTACACCTCAACCAGTAAAGGACAGAGCTGAGTTGAAAAGACAAGTGCGAGGGTCTTATCAAGGTATACAAGACTATGATGAGATTCCAGATAGTCCATCTACTGTAGATTTACTTAAAGAAGCGAAGAAGTTAAATCTTAATACACCACTTACACAAAGGTTATTTGAAAAATTTAAAAATGAAGTCAAAGTAGATGATAGAGAAACAGGGCCTGAGGTTATAGAGAAAGGCGGTTCAAAAGTTGTAAAAAAAGTACCTAAAGAAACTGAAAACAAAGACCCAGAAACAAATCAAAATGAAGCAAAAGCTTTAGTAGATGATCAAAAAAAGAGCATTAAAAACGCAGAAAAAGTATTTAATGCTATAGAATCAGAAGCAAGAAAACAAGGTAAAATGACTGAATTATCTGCAGCCATGGATGCTGCAAAACAAGTTATGGGTGAAAGAGGTTATAATAAATCAGGTAAATTATTATTACTGCAATTAGCTTCAAACTTATTATCTGGTAAAACAACGCAACCAGGTGTCACTGGATTTTTAGATGTTCTTGGTCAAGCAGGTCAAAACGTAATTCCTATGGCAATTGCACTTGAACGAGAAAGAGAAAAAGAAGAGTTAGCTTTAGCTAGAGTTTTATTAGAAACAAATGCAAAAAGAAAAGATACAAAAATAAAAGCTCCCTCAATAAAAATAAGATATAAAAAACCTAACGGTGAAATATCTGATCCTATACCTGCCTCTCAAACTGAAGAAGGATATTATATAGGTTATGAAATGATAGGGAATAAACCTGAAAAAATCAGAATAGAACCAAGTGAAGTAATTGGCCAAGCTCCAATTGGTGATAATGTTGCTAATAAATCAAAGATTTTAAATGAATATAAAGCAGTTAAATCAGGTGATTTATATACTAATTTATTTATTAAAGTAGCCGCTGAAAACCCAGATCTTATTGGGGTACAAGGTGGTTGGAAAAAACTTACACTTAAATTTGGTGAGTTAGCAAATATTGCTACAGGTTCAAAAAGTTATAAAGAAACGATTTTAAAATTAAAAGATAGAGAAGAAACTAATTTTCAAAATTTTAAATCATTTGGTGAAGTAGAAGATGGCGTTGATAAAAAACTTCAAGGTATATTTAAAAAAATTGAAGATAAAGCACAAGATTTAGATTCTGCATCAGAAGAAATTCAAGCACAAGCACTGTTAGAAACATTAGAACTATTGTCTACTTATGCTTTAGCACAAACACTTAAAGATAAAGACCGTTTGGCTGTAGCCGATATTGAAAGAGCTGAAAGAAGATTAGGCGGTACTGTTGGTTATGTGCCTTTCTATGATCAAAACCCATTAGAAATTTTAACAGCTTATAAAACAGTTAATGAAACTTTTAAAAATAGATTAGGTGGTATTAGAAACCAATGGAAAGATGTTTTCTATTATAATCCAATGGAGCTTGATGCTATTGATAAAGATTTTGCTTCACAAATGATAGATAAAAATCAAGATAATATAAATAAATTTATTGGAGGTTTTGATGTTGATAATAACCAAGACCAAGATGCATTTGGTAAAATGTTTAACAAAGATAACTTACAAGGAATTATTAAAGAATGACCCCACAAGAAGTAGCAGATTTAATTAATTCTAATCAACTTGATTTAAGAGCTCTTGATAAAGATCGTTTACAAATATTAGACGGTCTACAAAAGAAAGGTGTTCTCCAAACAAAACCAATAGCCGATATTTTAGAAAAACAAACTCAAGTTGCTGATGAACTAGCAAAAGAAAAGTCTTACCAAGAAGACCCTATCAGAGCTAAAACAGGAGATATCTTAAATAGAGATACTGTTAAAACAATATTTGATATGGGGTTTTTTGCTACACAATTAATGATGGACCGAAAAAGGTTAGCACAAATATTAGTTAATCCAACAAAATACTCAGGTCAAATTGGTAAACTTAAACAAGTATTTTCTAAAAAAAGCACAAATCAATTTGCATCAACTCTTAAAAATTTAAGTAACTCTGCTAAAAATCTACCTGAACCTGTTTCTGCAATTTTAAGACCAGTGGTAGCAGGATCATTAGGTTATTCTGCAGGAGGTTTAGCTTATGATGTGGCTGATGATATTATAAGAGCTAAAGAAGGTATAACTTCTTCAGGCTATAAGGAAGATTTAGATAAAAACCCATTTATGAGAGCAGCTGATGATTTTGCTGTTGGACTTGCTTGGAACGCAGGTGCAGAACTATTAGCTCCTTCTGCATTTGGTGCAGGTTATTTAGTAAGAAAGTTTTTAGGATTAGAGGGTGATTATGCTAAAACTATAAAAGCTATTGCTGAAAAAAATGGATTAGAAGCATCTTATTTAGAAATGGCAGACCCTACATCAATCGGTGGTAGAGTTGTTAAAGCATTTAATAAAGTCTTTGGTCAATTACCTTTTGTAGGTAATCCTGCATTAGCTGCTAAAGAATCAAGATATAGAGAATTTACACAAGCATTTGAAAAGAATTTTAACTTACAACCTAATATGCATATGGCTGAACTAGCCACAGTTTCAAATGATATTGCTAAACAGATGTCAGATAACTTTGTAAGATTCAGAGGAGTATCTGATTCTATGTATGAAAGTTTTAGATCTATGTCCAAACAGTTTGGAGACCCTATGATGATAGACTTAAACTTCTCAAGAAAATATTATAATTCTTTATTAGCTAATAATTTTTCACCAGCTGAATTTAAAATGACAATAGATAATGATTTATTACAAACTCCGATCGGTAGATTTAGACAAGCTTATGAATCATTAATAAAAGCTAACAGAAAGATATCACCTAATGAATTTTTAGAATTACAGATAATGTTAAATAGAGCTGTAGCAACTTCACCTAAAAATTTACCTTTAATTGGTACTTACAAAGATATGAAGAAAGCTTTAGAAAAAGATTTTTCTTCAGTAAAACTAAACCCTTCTGATGAAATATTTTTAAAATATCCACCACAAGATGCAAACATAGCAAACAATATTTTGCAACCTGCAGACCCAACTAAAGTAAAAGTCGGTGATATTGAAGGTGCGAGAGGTATGAAGTTAAACGAAGAAGCTATTACAAGATTAAGAACTCAACTTCTAGATGCAAACAATTTTTACCAAACTAACATTGTATCTTTTCAAACGGCTCTTGCTAATAGATTTGCTAAAGCTTTTGATAAAAATTTATTTTCTGACAAACAGTTAGCTGGTTTTTTTGAATCAGGTAGAATTAATAAAGATCAATTAGCTCAAATGATTTCTAAAAATGTATTTCAATCAGGAGCAGGTAGACAAAGTTACGATGCTATAACTGATTTGCAAAAATTGGTAGAAGCAGATGTATATAGATTTAATCCAGAAAAACAAACTTTTGAATTTGTTAAAAAAGGAACTAAACCAGGTAATGACTCTCTAAGAAGATTATTTAGTTCTTATCTTGCAGACTCTTATCAAAAATCTTTTAAAGTTGCACAAGATGACAGCTTTATTGAACAAATGTTAGGTAAAGAAAAACAAATGGAATTACAAAGGTTACCTGGAAGAACCTTAGATCAAATAAAAAAAGGTGCTGATATTGGTCAAGACTTTGCGTATTATGGTAATTTAAAATTTGACCCTGATGAATTTAGAAGATTAGTATTTCCTACAAATGAATACAAAAATAAAATTAATATGATCTTTGGAGAACAAGCAGGTAAAAAAATGACTAACAAGATTGATGAGTTATTAACTTATGTTGATGCTCTAAACAGTTATGATATTCCAAATGCATCTACATTCTTAGCTAGAAGACTTGTACTTACTGGCCCAGGATCTATTGGTGCTGCTGGTGCTATGTATGGTATGGGTTTACCTGGTACAGCTTTGATGTTGTTTTTAGGGAACAGAACAAACAGAATTTTATCATCTCCTAAAGTTATGGATAAAGTAGGTTCTACTTTTAAAACATATTTAGAACTTTTAGACGAAGGTAAATTACCAAGTGTTGCATTACCTCTAATGAACAGAGCTATCATTGATATGATTTCTACTTTTGGTAATGAATATCCAAATGATCCAATTGTTTATGGTGGCGAGGATGTTGGCACACAACAATTATTAGAAAGATTAATTAATACGCAATATGATTCTACTCCACCTAAAGATATAAATATGAATCAAGAAGATTACGATAGATTATTTCCTGAAGTACCAGAAAAGGATTTAGCTAAAGTTATTCCTCCACCTGAAATGGAAGACGTTGTTTCAATCATAGGTGGTGCACCTGTCAATGAAAATGAAGCACAAGTTATGGCTAGAGGACTAGAGACCATGGACGAAGGCCCACTTACTGCTGCTCTGCCTAAATTACCAGGATTACCTGTAGCTCAACAAGCACCGCAAATGACAGCACAAATAGCACCCCAAGATTATCAAGCAGCGTTTCCAAGAGATGAGTTAGGTCAATTAATTGCAACTAGAAGGGGACAGAATGCCTAAGAAATCTGCATTACAAAAAATAGAACATCATGAAAGAATTTGTAGATATATGCAGAAACAAACATTTGAAAGAATAGATAGAATGGAAGCTAGAATTGCTAGAATGGAAAAGTTTATTATTTGTGGTATGGGTGCAATTCTTTTAGCTGTACTTTCAAATCATATGTAGTATATCTACTGAGTGCTCATAAAAAAATACGATTACGAACATTACGATAGAGAAACTAAAAAGACAGGACGTTCTTATTTAGTCGGTGAGAAAAAATTACCTTCAGTTACAACAATCTTAGATAAGACCAAAGACAAAGAATGGTTAAAAAAATGGCAAGAGAAAATTGGTATTGAAGAAGCAGAGCGAATAAAAAATGAAGCATCTTTGATTGGTACTGAGATGCATAAATATTTAGAATATTATGTTGAGGGTAAGAGATACGAATCATTATCTCCTCAAGGCCAACAAGCTAGATTAATGGCATTAGAGATAGTTAAGCATGGTTTCAAACCTATTACAGAAGTATGGGGCTCAGAGATATCTCTAAGACATACTGATAAGTATGCAGGTGCAACTGATCTTGTTGCAGTTTATAATGGTAAACCTGTTATTATTGACTTCAAACAAAGTAACAAACCTGCACAAGAACATTATTCTAAAGTACAAGATTACTATACACAGTTAGCAGCATATGGAGAAGCTCACTCAGAACACTACGGACCAATCGAAGGTGGTGTAGTTCTAATGTGTACAAGAGGATTATTGTTCCAAAAGTTTGAGGTATTTGGAGATAGGTATGAACAGGCTAAAAAAGATTGGTGGAAGAAGTATGATGACTATCTTGCTATAACCAAGTCCGAACAACTTCACCAAGAGTCTGAGCAGAAAGACGAAACTTTGTCTTCAGAGACCGAACAATCTTCTCATCAACAGTCCCCTCAGTAATCAAATCTACATAAGTAACTTTTTGAGTTTGACCTATACGGTGTGCTCGTTCTTCTGATTGTAATCTGTGTTCAGCATCAAAGCTGTTTGAATAATATACAACTAATGTTGCAGCTGTTAGAGTTAAACCATAACCACCTGTAGATGGATTAGCTACAAAAAATCTACATTTAGGATCGTTTTGAAATAGTTTAATAGCTTTAGATCTATCTTCACTACTGACCGCACCATAAAAATTTACCACGGACTCAGGCCCATATTTTTGTCTAAGTTCTGATGTAATGTCTTCTATGTTATGAACCCAGTTAGCCCAGATAATTGTTTTAGCATCTGACTCTTCAAGTATTTCAAATAAAGTTTTCATCTTATTGTTCTCAAGTTTTTTGATTACAGAAGATTCACCCTTAAAAAAACCAGCGGTAATTTGATGTAGTCTTATAATCTCAGTCATGGCATTATTAACTGTCATGTAATCACCTTGTAGATTAGTATGTGCTTGTTGTTTAAGTTCATTGTATAAAGTTCTTTGTTCATCTGTTAAATGCACTACACGTTTTTGATATAGTTTTGGTGGTAAATCTAGACATTCTTCCTTACGAACCCTAAATGAAAATTCTTTTATTTTATTTTCAAGCTCTTCAAGATTTTTAAAACCAACTGGTATAGCTATTTGTTTATCACCATAAGAATGCATCATTTCAAATATACAATATCTATTTTTAAAAGCAGTAAATGTAGCAAAATTTAACAAATCAGGATCTAAAAATTCACATTGACTATAAATATCAATTGGTGATTTAGTAATTGGTGTACCCGTAAGTATACGTCTATATTTAGCTAGTGGTCTAATCTTTATAAGGTTTTTAGTCCTCATAGCTTTTATGTTTTTAATTGTAGATGATTCGTCAATACCAACTAATGCGTCGTGTTTATGCAAAAAATCACAAGCAATATTGTATCCTTTTTTTGTTGAAAATGCTTCTACATTCATAACTAGTATTTTACATTTTTGAGAAGGTGTTTGAATAAATTTTTTTACGGTCTTTTCAGCTGTAGGTTTCCATAAACAAACTTCATGAGGTATATTAATATGTTTAGGTATTTCATCATTGACCCAGATAGTATACACAGATTTAGTAGCTATAATCAAAGCACTATCTATATCTTGTGTTGTAAATAAAACACCAATATTATCAATAAGAACTTTTGTTTTACCTGTACCCATCTCCATAAATAAGGCGAAAGACTCTTTATTCCAACAAGCTTCTAATGCTTTACGTTGATGATCAAAAGGTTCTGTTTTAAATTTATACTTAGCTACCACGAAAAGTTTTTTAAATTACTTGACAAAGAAAATCAATAGTATATTTACAAATCAAAGGAGAAAAAATGGTAGATCCTATAATAAAATCACTTGAAAAAGTGGATAAGGAAAAAACATCAACACTTGTTGAAATGGCTAAAACCTTAGTAGATACTAAGAAAGCTATTGAAGAATCTGAAAAGAAAACCAAGGATTTAAAGGAAAAAGCTAGGCTTTTATCTGAAGAACAAATTCCTAATTTTCTACAAGAAATGGGTGTAGATGCTATAAAAACTCCCTTTGGTACTATTGGATATGATCTAAAGTATAGAGGGCATATTTCTAGGGCTAATCAATCGCAAGCTCACGATTGGTTGAGAAAAGAAGGTCATGGAGATATTATCAAAACAGAAGTGTCAGCAAGTTTTGGAATGGGTGAGTCTGACAAAGCGCAAAATATGTTAGCGTCTTTGCGTGATAATGGTATGAATCCAAACTTTAAAGAAGGCGTTCATCACTCAACTCTATCATCTTGGATCAAAAATATGACTGAGAAAGGTAAAGATATACCTGATGAATTGTTTGGCGTTTATATAGCTAACTCAACAACAATAAAATAAGGAAACGTATGTCACAAGTACAAAAGAAGTCCAGTAAGGCTGAAGTAATACAGAAGCCAAACTTCTCTGTAGCCACAAACTACTTAGAAGAGTTCGGAGGTGCTGGATTGGAAAATATTACTTCCGAGAATATGTCGATGCCTTTTATCAAATTGATATCTGATGCATCGCCAGAACGTAAAAAGATGAATGAGAAATACATTGAAGGTGCTGATACAGGAATGATCGCAAATACAATTACAAAAAAATTGTATGATGGTTCTAAAGGTATCTTATGTGTTCCTTGTTTTTATAAATTTGAATATGTGGAATGGCAGCAAAGGGGTCAAGGTCAAACGGCTCCTGTAACAAGCTATCCTGCTGATTCTGATATTTTATCGAAAACAACAAGAAGTATGGATAACAGAGATGTATTACCTAGCGGTAACTATATTGAAGGGACCAACTATCATTTTGTTTTGGTATTAAATGAGGACGGCACACCAGATACAACTGGGCTTATTACAATGTCAAGAACACAATCAAAGAAATCTAGAAAATGGAATTCTATGATGAAAGCTATGCCAAAAATTAAAAATGCTAAAGGAGACTTTGTAAGTCAACCAGCTTTTTTTAATTCTTATAGACTTTCAACAACTCAAGAAACCAATTCAAAGGGGTCTTGGACTAGTTGGATAATCAATCATGCGGGTAAGGTTGAAAATGAATTAGTACTACAAACTGCGTCTGAGTTTTACAAAACTTGCAGACAGGGTGTAGTGGTGAAACATGAAGAGGAGAACGATCTTACTGAGCAAGGTAATACCAACCAGCCATTCTAATGCTGGACAAGTTCATAGAGGTCTTTCAAGGACTAGATAGTGCTTATGGAGAGTACTTTCTTGAAGGGTCTAAGGATAACAGAACTGGAAAAGAAAAGGGGCGCGCTACGACCAAGCGGGCCCCTGTCACAAAAGAATTATTTCAACAACATTTAAACGGACAAATTAATTTAGGTGTCATACCTATTAGAGAAGACAACACCTGTTATTGGGGTTGTATTGACGTAGACAAGTATGACCAAGATTTTAGACAATTATTAATAAAAATAAGGGAGAGAAACTATCCTATGGTGCCATATCGCTCCAAATCTGGCGGTATACACCTATTCTTGCACGTTTTGACCCCAATCCCTGCATCTGACATGATCGAAAAATTAGGGCTATTAGCGACCGATCTAGGGCTATCTAACTGTGAGATCTTCCCAAAACAACGTCAAATCAAGGTTCATAAGAATGATTTAGGAAATTGGCTTAATATACCATATCAACAGGCTGTAAGGACTACTCGATACGCGCTCAACGACAACGGAACAGGAATCACGATTAGTGATTGGTTCGATTGGATACAACAGTATCGTCTTACAACAGAGAAATTTTATGCAATCCAAGTGCATGATCAACATATTGCGGAAGAAGGCTTTGACCAGTACCCGCCGTGTCTTCAAGCCTTAATTCGTAATGGTTGCGAAGGTGGTTATCGTAATAATGCTTTAACTGCCTTTGCGACCTTAGCAAAAAAGAAAAGTCCAGATGGTTGGCAAAAAGAAGTATGGGACCGAAACGAAGAGTTCAATGAACCTTTACCAAAACATGAAGTACAAGGACTTATAAAACAATACGAGAAAAAAGATTACGCATACAAATGTTCTGATTTACCTATGAAGAATCATTGTAATGCAGAATTATGTAAAACTTTAAAGCACGGTATTGATACTGCTGCGTATGTACCAAAGGTTGATTCGTTTCAAAGATTGAAAACAAGTCCGCCAATTTACTATCTTACAATTGAAAAGAAAACTATAGAATTATCAGGTAAGCAATGTAATCAACAACAATTGTTTGCGGAAGCTTTATTTGATCAAGCAGATATAGTTTGGCAAAAATTAAAAGACAGAGACTTTAGACAATTCTTAATGACTCTTAAAACTATGCAACAGGACATAGAAGGATATGACGAAGAAGCAGAAGCACAAGAAGAGTTTAAAGATATGATGATACAGTTTACTCAAGAAACACAACAAGCAGAAAACTCATCACAGGTCGAAGCAGACATGTGGTATCTATTTGATGACAAGGTTGTATTCAAATATAAAACATTTGAAAGGTTTGTTAAGAAATCAAACAAAGCTATTAAAAAATTTGAATTAATTAACTTTCTAAAAAAGAATGGTGCAATTAAAAAAGATTACTTTGATAAAATTAAAATAAAAAATATTTGGTATTGTCCAAAATTTATAGAACCAGTTATTGAAAGATCTACAAATATCTTTAAAAAGGATAAAAAGGCAGAGTTTGATGAACCAGTTAGCAAATAAAACTGTTAAGATATATGGCCCACCTGGAACAGGTAAAACTACGACTCTGTTAAATAAATTAGATAAATTGTTTGCAAGAGGTGTTATGCCATCGGATATTGCTTATTTATCTTTTACAAACAAAGCAGTAAACGAAGCAAAGAACAGAGCTGAGAAACAATTTAAAAAACTTACTGATGAAGATTTAAAAAATTTTAGAACTATACATAGTTTTTGTAGACAGAATTTTAAAACAAAACCTGTCATAGACCCTGAGATAGATATGGTAGAATTTGCACAAGTGTTAGGATTACCTAAACTACAGTTTGAGAAATACAATGGCCAACGTGTTTGGAATGATTGGTCTTTGAGAGTATATGATAAAGCAAGAAACATGCTTAAACATCCAGATGATGCTTACAAAGAAGAAAGAATTAAGCGTGTAGTATTTGCAAAATACAGATTAATAATAGAAGCTTACGAAGAATTTAAAGAAGATCATAGAGTAGATTTTACAGATATGATTGAAGAGTACATAGAAAACGGCGTACCGCCTAGACTTAAAGTTTTAATTGTAGATGAAGCTCAAGATTTAACACCTTTACAATGGAAATTGATTTATAAATTAGCTGCGTTTAGTCAAAAGATATTTTTAGCAGGGGACGATGACCAGGCGATCTATGAATGGAATGGTGCAGATGTAGAAGAGTTTAATGAGTTTCCAGGTAGAGATTATATATTAAGAAAATCATACAGGATTCCTTCAGACATACACGACTATTCACAGTATATTGCAAGTTACATTCACGGTAGAAAACGTAAAGAATTCATACCACAAAAGAATGTAGGTAGCATAAATACTTATAATAGATTGAAAGACATACCATTCAGCGAACACGGATCATGGATCATGTTAGGTAGAACTAATGACATAGTAGATGAACTAAGAACGAAAGCAAGAGAAATGGGATTATTCTTTCAAGACTCAAAAGGTAGAAAATCATTTGATCTTAACAAATGGAAAGCAATACAAATTTGGTTACGTTTGATGAAAGGCGAAAGTATAGATAGAGAAGAAGTTCAAATTATATACACATATATAAACGAAATAGGATTTGGTTGGCGAAACATAGAATCTAAACGATGGTACAACATACATAATAGCCAAGAATTAAATTATGATTTTTTAAACGTTTGGTGTGGTCTTGGTTCATTAAGAAAACCATGGACAGAGGTATTTAATAGAAATTTTCCAGAAAAAGAAAAGTTTTATTTTGAAAAACTTATTGATTCTGGCATAGATATTGTTAAAAATTCAGAGATGATAATTGATACGATACATTCGATCAAGGGTGGCGAAGCTGATAACGTAATTATTTACGAAAAAACTAATTGGATAGCCTCAATACAAAATAAAGTTGGTATAGATAGAAGCTCAGAATACAGGGTATGGTATGTTGGTGTGACTAGAGCAAAACAAAATATTCATATATTAAGGAGTAATAGTGAGTATTTTTTTCCACTATCTAGAATGTTAAATGAAGTAAGGAGAGTAAAACATGTCAGCTGATTTAAGAATATTGTCATTAGGCGCAGGAGTTCAAAGTTCAACACTTGCATTGATGATAGAAAAAGGTGAAATACCTATGGTAGACTATGCATTATTTTCGGACACTGGGTCAGAGCCTGCAAAAGTATACCAATGGTTAGAATGGTTGACTACACAATTGTCTTATCCAGTAAATATAGTGTCTGCTGGGTCATTGAAGGAAGGTATGGTTAAGTCTAACGAAGGAACCTATGTAAGAGGATCTACAGTTCCAATGTATGTTAGGCATAAGATAACGGGTAAAAAAGGTATACTCAGACGTATGTGTACCGCAACATATAAAATAGAACCTGTCACAAAAGAAATAAGAAGATTACTTGGTGTGGGTTATAAACAAAGAGTTCCAAAAGATAAAAAGGTGCAACAAATATTTGGTATATCTAAAGATGAATCTATTAGAATGAGAGTATCTCAATACCATTATATTGATTTTGAATATCCATTAATTGATAAGAGGATGTCTAGAGCTGATTGTATTAAATGGATGAAAGATAATAACTTCCCCGAACCACCAAGGTCTGCATGTACGTTCTGTCCATATCATTCTGATGAAGAATGGTTACGTATAAAAACAGAAACACCTGATGAGTTTGAAGAAGTGGTACAGTTAGATAAAAAACTTAGAACAGGTTTTAAAGGATGTAAGCCTGAAGAGAACAATTATTATTTACACAGGTCTGGTAAACCATTATCTGAAGTTGATTTTAAAAAGAAAAATGATAAACAAGGAGATCTATTAGAGGGTATGGATATGGAGTGTGAAGGAATGTGTGGAGTGTAATATGTTTAGAAAATTAATATTAGATGCATTAGAAGATAGATACAATTCTCAAATAAGTGAGGCAGAGGCAACATTAAAAATATATTTAGAAAAACCTGTAGCAATTGGAGAGCATCCTCAACATGTCGATGAGGCAGATAAATTAATAGAGAAAATTGCAAATGCTGAGGAAAAATTAGAAACACTTAGGGCTTTTAGATTATGATAACAGATGATGATTTTAAGGAGGCGTTCCCCTTAGACCACCAAGAAGGCGGTGAACACTACAAACATTTACCTATTCAACCTTTTACTTTCTGTAGAAAAAACAAATTAAATACGACTCAATCTAACATAATTAAATATGCATCTAGATTATATACAAAAGGGGATCCTATTGAACAATTGAATAAAATAATCCATTACTGCCAACTTGAAAAAAATTTTCTACAAAATGACAAAGGTAATAAAAAAACAAATAAAAATAAAAAAACATAAATTCAATCTAGAAGTATATCCTGCTTTAGAAAGCACTAAGGACATTACTTGGGAAATTTTTCCTATTGGATACAAAGCTGCACTTTACGCTTTTAGTAATAAAGATCAGTTGAACAAACATATAGAGGACAATTACATTTATGAGCCAACAAATAAACTTAACGTACCGAGAAAGTTCAGACTGGAAAACACCAACTAGTTTTCCTGATCTTAAAACTGCTAAAGAAATAGCTATTGATTTGGAGACAAGAGATCCAAACATCAAAGATAAAGGGCCTGGATGGCCTACTATGGATGGTAATATAGTAGGAGTGGCTGTAGCTGCAGATGGTTTTGTTGGATATTATCCAATTGCACATGAAAATGGATCAAATATGGATCTTAAAATGGTGCTTGATTGGATACAGGATATAGTTTCAGGGCCTGGAGATAAGATATTTCATAACGCACCGTACGATGTGGGATGGTTAAGGGCTCACGGCATACGTATCAAGAATGGTAGAATTATAGATACAATGATAGCTGCTGCTTTGGTAGATGAAAACAGATTTTCTTATTCACTTAACGCGTTAGGTTTTGATTTATTAGGAGAAACAAAATCAGAATTAGAATTAAAACAGGCTGCTGATGATTGGGGAGTAAATGCAAAAGGTGAGTTATATAAATTACCTGCTAAATTTGTAGGAGCTTATGCTGAACAAGATGCATCACTTACATTAAAACTTTGGCAGTATTTAAAAACAGAAATTACAAAACAATCTTTAACTGATATTTTTAACACTGAGATTGAATTACTTCCTATATTAATTGAAATGAGAGCTGTAGGTGTAAGAGTAAATTTACAAGAGGCTGAAAAATTAAAAAAAGAATTTGTTTTGAAAGAAGATAAAATACTTTTAAAAATTAAAAAAGAAGCTGGTGTTGATGTAGATATTTTTGCTGCAAGATCTATTGCAAAAGCTTTCGACAAATTAAAAATAAAATATCCTTTAACAGAAAAAACAAAAGAACCTAGCTTTACTGCTAACTGGTTGTTGAACTGTGAATTTCCAATTGCAAAATTTATTAGAGAAGCAAGAGAAGTACATAAATTCCATGCAACTTTTATTGATTCAATCCTTAAATTCCAACATAATGGGAGGATACATGCTGAAATACATCAACTAAGAGGTGATGGAGGAGGCACTGTGTCAGGTAGACTCAGTTATTCTAATCCTAATCTTCAACAAGTACCAGCTAGAAATAAAGAATTAGGAACAAAGATAAGGTCTTTATTTAAACCTGAATCTGGGTTACAATGGGGTTCGTTTGATTATAGTCAACAGGAGCCAAGACTTGTAGTTCATTATGCATCTTCAATTGGTTTTCCAGGATCAGACAAACTAGTAGAGGCTTATGAAAAAGAAAACGCAGATTTCCACCAAACAGTTGCAGAAATGGCAGGAATCCCCAGATCTCAAGCAAAAACAATTAACTTGGGAATCTTTTACGGTATGGGTGCGAGAAAACTTTCCAATGAGTTGGGAATCCAAACCGACGAGGCCAAGTTACTTTTACAAGAATATAATCAGAGAGTACCATTTGTCAAACAACTAGCAAATAGGTGTATGGAATCTGCAGAAAAGTATGGATCTATACGGACCATAAGAGGTCGTAAATGTAGATTTGATAAATGGGAACCTATGGCTTGGGGTTTATTTAAATCAGAAACGTATGAAAGTGCGATTGAAAAGTATGGTAAAAATAATATCAAACGAGCGGGAACTTACAAAGCTTTAAATAGATTAATACAAGGCTCTGCAGCTGATCAAGTAAAAGTTGCGATGATTGAATGCTATAAGGCAGGTTATTTACCATTGATACAAATACATGATGAATTATGTTTTAATGTAAGACCTGCAAAAGATGCTGATGAAATAAAAAAAATAATGGAAGATTGTATTAATGAGTTAAAAGTCCCCTCTTTAGTTGATGTTGCTATCGGAAAAGATTGGGGATCGGCACATGATTAATGTTGGGACCTGTCCTAATTGTAATGAGGTAGTCCCCTTTGAAACAACAGATAAAAATAATATTTACAAATGTCCTTTGTGTAAAGAAGATGCAAGACAATACGTTAATGGAAAAATTTTATATTCTAAAATAATTTGGGATTTAGAAGATGGTGAACAAAAGGATTAAAAGAGGGCATAAAACCCTTACACCAAATTAATGATTTTGAAAAAAATGTTAGTAAAGACTAAGTATCTGTTTTGTCTTCGTCTTTATCTACATCTAAAAGACCTAATCTAGCGTCAATCTCACTTTGTTCGTTGATTTTTACCCTTAGATTTTTGATCTTTATGTCTATCCACTTCATGTCAGTAGTCACCCTACCCTGAGCTAACGCTTTGTTGGCCCATTGTGACTCCAACTGCAGTTTCTCCGATATTAACTTTTGTAACATCGTTGACCTCCTCGTAAGTAACAAAACAACGATTTGGATCACAGAATCCTTCATCTTTCGGTTTTATTTTACCTTCAAAACCTTGTTTAAAGAACTCAACTAAAGCCCCAAAATCGTCGTCAGCTTTAACTTCAGCATCGTAATACTTGCTTTTATAACGAACTTGTATACGATACGTCTTCATGTATGTAGATTAATGAAAATGGGAGAAAAAGTCAAGTACTATGCAGGATCGCCCTTTTTATCACTGTTTGGTACTGCTCTGCATTCAAATTTTACAACTATTTTGTTATTTTCTACGTATTCTTTGTCAAATTCTTCTGTTTCTTCTAACGATTTAAAGGCATTGTAGGCAACTCTATAACCCATTTCAACACAATCAGAATGACTATAAAAAGTATACCCTGGTATAAAATTACTAGGGCAATCATTGGATACCATGCTGCACATGTATAAAACTAATATATATTTCATAAAGCCACCATACGAGTTATTTTATTACTTGACAATCATAGTGTCAACACTATATTCATGGGATATGAAAAAAATGGTAGCTGAACAGGTAACTGTAGATCATAAATTACGAACTAACGACCACGGATCAGGGCTTGGTTTAACTGATGGTAATACCAAACGTTTCTCAGTTGAAATAGACAGGGACTCAAAACAAATAAAATTATTTGTAGGTACAAAACCAGAGGATGTGATAACTATGGATGATCACACAAGACTTGAAAGAATCTTTAATACTTTACTTAGCACCGTAAAACAAAAAATTACTTTTTGGAAAGTAAATTAGATGAATGTATATAGTTGGAAAGAGCTGAATGCAAAAGTTGATGGTTTCATTAAATCTGTAAAAGAATCAGAATTTAAAGATGATGCCTTTATTGATATCATTGCTGGACGTATGGCAGAACTTACATTAGTGGTAGGTGAAACTGGATATCATTTATTTGATAAAACAATTGCCAAAAGGATAATAGATGCCGAAATTAAAAAATCATGAAACTTTTGTTGATTTTAGTCGTTTTGTTTGTTTTGTTATGGCTATCTTTTCCGCGCACGATTTCAATCTTAGTTCTAGCTCTATTGATAGGTTTGACATGAGTTTAGGTAAAGATGTAGATCATAATCACCCAGTAATTAAATGGGTAAAAATGTTGATGGAGAAGTATGATATCTCTGATTTGGTAGATGAGCATATTGTAGGTGAAGATCCACCGCTTAATGATGCTGAATGTTCTAAAAGATTAAAAAATTTTTTCGAGGCTTTTGAAAAACAAACTGGATATAAACCAGAACAAGCTATTAAAGATATACGTAGTTTTATGAATTAACAAGTTAATGATTATTAAAAATATAAAATTAAAAAACAAACACATGATATTAAAAACATTACAAACAATTGCATATGTTAAACATGATTTAGTTGAAGAAGGAGGATCTACTTACAATTATAAATTAGGATCTAAGATAAATAACTTTAAAAACATAATTAACAATTTTAAAAAGTTAGCTGGTACAAAGTACTATGTCTTAGATTTTTGGTCTAATGTTTACAAAAAAAATGGATATGTAAAAAAACATAATCACCACGATCCAAACAGTAATTTAAAAGATACAAAACAATTGTCAGGAGTTTATTATTTTCAACATCCTGATGATTCTAATTTAATCATAGAAGATAAAAATATACCTGTAAAAGAAGATGATTTTATTTTGTTTGATAGTAAATTGAATCATTATACTTTACCTAATAAATCTGAAAAAGAAAAAATAGTATTTAGTATTAATTTAGCACATAAGGAGAAACAATGACAAAAGAGAACGAAGCAAGAGCAAAAACAAAAAGGATAGTAATTCAATTAGAAGATTGGATTGATAACATAGAAGCTTGGGAAGAAAACATTTATGCATTTATGGTGTATGGAAAAGATCTTTTAAAGTTTATGACAGAGCAGCATCCTGAGACTAAAAAGGCATTTATGGATATGCGAAAAACACCAAAAGGTAAAATGGAAAGATCTCCAGATTATCCTTGTATGGTTAGTTTTACGGATGGTGAATACTTTGAACAACAAATTGATACTAAAGTGAAACAGGCTGAGATTAAAACTTTACAAGAAATGAGAAGGCCGTATGGTTGATCAAACTTTAGATGAAGTAAGGGCGGTGCAAGAATCCAACAAAGGCCGACGGCACCAGGAGATTAAGAACGCTTATAAAAGAAAAATTTCTGGGTTTATTAAAGATTGTTCTGTCCAAAATCTAGAAAAAATAGTAACACTAATTGAGAAAGAGGAGGATAAGTTATGAACATAATGAGGCATAAATCAGTTGCGGTACGCAAACCAGACTATGATGTTTTGAAAGGATTATGTGGCAAGGAACACAGAGGGCCTAGCCAATACATATCGTTATTGATTAAAAAGGAAGTTGAACGACGGGCGAAGGATCGTAAAATGACTCCAGAAGCTTATGTTAAGAAGATTCTAAGCGATAAAAAATAGCACTTGTATTAAAATACAATTAAGAGTATAAGCGAGATAGTTGACGTACAACTATAAAAACGAATTATTTTCTATTTACATTTTTCATTTTAATAACAATAATTTAAGAGTATTTGTGGCTGAACTAGACAACGCAATAAAACTAATCGCTTCTCGTACCAATCGAGAGGAGTTTAATAAAATAAAATCTGTAATGTACGGATTGTTTTGTGGAGCTAGTTTTGGGTTTGATGATAGTGGCATGGCCTTCAGAGTCCACCTTGATCAAATTCGTAACAAAACCGATAAGGAGAAACTTAATGCGAGAGTATTACGCGTAGTTAAGTGATTTAAATGAGGGCTGGGTGATCTCTTTTGTCATCATACAGAGCTACCATTCTGGCCCAGTCCTCGTTTAATTCATTACCATGTTAATCGAGGAGCTAAAAACAGGATATGAGTCTGAAAAAATATTACCAGAACAAAAATTATGGCGGGCTGTTTTGCAACGTGCTTTTGAAGACGTTATATATCCTGGTATGGAGAGACCGTTGGTGGTACAGAAATATAAGGCACACGGTTGGTTCTCTGATGGGGGTGACGATTTTGATACTGTCTGTTCTTTGGCTGGGTTTAATTACACTTACGTATACGACACTTACCAAACAATGGTAGACAATGAACAGGTCTACTTCTCCAAAGATCAAATCGAATACATCAATTGGCGTAAAGAATATAACAGAAAAAGAAAAATACGACTTTGAGTTAAAATATAGAATAGTTAAACGGTCCACAAAAGAATGCAGCAAGTGTGGATTAATAAAAAATTTATTAGAATTTTATTTTAAAGAAGGTAAACAAAGGCTTCAAGCTGAATGTAGAACATGTTTAAATGCTAGCAGAATTGCAAAACATTCATCAAATCCAATAGAATACGTTGACTATCTTACAAAAAATTTAAGAAATAATAGTGATAAGAAAAAACGTAAAGAGTCTAAACTTCAACGTCACGAGTTTTTAGAGATATTTAAGCTGCAGTTTGAAAGGTTCGGTGTCCGTTGTCCATATTCAGGCATTGAAATGACTTGGGAGCTTGGGTTAGGTAAGGCTAAGGAGACTAACATAAGTATTGATAGATTTGATTCTACGAGGCCGTATGAGTGGGGAAACGTTGTGTTTTGCTGTTGGTTTGTAAACCGTATGAAATATGATTACACTGATTTAGAATTTATTGGTGCATGTGAACATATTGCAAGTCATAAGGAGGGGTTTACTAAGGTAAGAAATTATCTTAAAGAAAAGGCCCAATGGGTGAAAAAATCAACTAAAAAAACCACTGGGCCTAGAGGGAGTAATTAATACCCAGTTAAGTTTTATTCATGTGCTACCTCCATGTCAACAATTTATCATGAATCACGGACGACGGCAAATAATATAGTTTAGAATGGTTCTAAATTATGATATCTTATAAGGTACAGTAAGGTACAGACAGTTATGATGTGAAAAATAGTACCGAGTACACTGAAACCAGGAAAATAGACTATTATCCTTATATACCAATGGTTATTCTTTCAGTGTAGTACCCTGAAAGTACACTGAATTTCAGACTACTATAAGTAACTCTACTGGTTAGGTGACCTTTTTTGTGGTAAGTATATATATTTAGATTATTATACCTATATAGATATTGAAAATTATGAATACTGTTGGAGCATTAAAGAAACGTTTAAAAGGAGCAGAGTTCTTGACTCCCAAACAAAGAACATTTGCTGAATTTTTCGTATCTAGATATCCAGACGTAACAAAAAAAGAGGCGGCTAAAGCTGCTGGGTACGCTGACAAAATTTGCGAGAAGACAGGTAGTTTATTAACTAATCCTGATAAATATCCTCATGTAGTAGCTTACATTGAGAAGTTAAGAGATTCAGCGGCAAAGACTTATAAGGATCATTACAGACATCTTAGAAGATTAGACGATTTATCAAAAAAGGCAGAGGACAAAGGTCAATTGGCTGCTGCAATTAATGCAGAGTTTAGGTTGGGTCAATCTGTTGGTTTATATGTTGACAAGAAGGAAATAAAAGTTCAAGACCTGTCAGCTATGTCGAAAGAAGAATTAATTAAACAGATAAATGAGTTACGTGATGAAATACCAAACAGCAAAGTACTCGAGATCGAAGCCGAAGAAGGCGAAGATTCTTCCGAAGACTGAAAAAGAATTCTGGAACGCATTTCATAAAATACATAACTCTCATCTGATATCAACTAATGTGGGAGCTGTTAGTGTCAACACTAAAAAAGAAGATTAGAGTTAATTACGAGGATGTTCAAATTAATCTTGTTTCACCTTCTAATGATAACGACGATCATTGTTTTGGGGAGTATGATTCTGTAAAAAATACTATTCATTTAGACAAGACTCAATCATCAAGATCACTTGCTAATTCACTTTTACATGAAGTACTTCATTCAGTAGTTTATCATTCTGGTCTTAATTCAGAGGGTAATTGTCTAGCTGCTGATAAAGATGAAGAGCTTGTTGTAAATAATTTATCTAACACACTTTCACAGATTATTAGGGATAATAAATGGTTCTTACCTTACATACAAAAGAATATAAATTCAGGAGATAAAACCAATGAGAAAACAGGAATCAAAACTATACGAAGAGCTAAGAAAAGCGTTACCAAACGTACACTTTCAAAGAATAGAAACAAACGTAGGCTTAGGAATTCCAGACGTTAATGGGTGTTGTAAAGGCATAGAGTTTTGGTTAGAGCTAAAGGTAAGTTCTGGTACAGCCATTCGGTTATCTAAATATCAAAAATCGTGGATTATCAGGCGTGGTAGAGAGGGAGGTAGAGTATTTATCTTGCGAAAGGCCCTCTCGGAGAGAGCTTTGAAACTGTACCAGTGGACATCGGCCATGATCCATGAGCCATCAACCCCCGTCCCATTTGCCACTTTCCCATATCCCATTGACTACGGCCAACTTCTAGATACCATCCTGAAGAGTCAGTTACCTGCAGCTGGGACCGTGCAGCAGGATCCGTGATTTCCCATCTCCCAACTCCCACTTCCCATTGCAAATTCAACATTCTTTGACCATCGACCCCGAGCCTTCCAGGAGCTGGTACCGCTGAACCTGTGGTGAACTCCCATTTCCCATTGGTAATCCACGCTTTTGTTTAGAAAAGCAGGACTGCAGCATCAGGATGCGGACCCGCAGCTGGATCCAAGTGAAGCTGGTAAAATAAATACTTGACATCGGCGTGGGATAATATATATATGCACATGGTAGCTCAATCATCTCAAACTTGTTAGCTCCTGTTTGTCCGTTGGGCTACCGTTATCTTGGGGCACTCGAGAAAAAGCTTCCCACTAAAGAATGAGGCTAGTCGTTTAGTGTTTATGGCGAAACCTATGATGCCCCCTGATCCCTGATCCATTGAGCCAGACGTGGCGTTAGCATAATCAATGGATCAGGGATTGGCTGTCGATCTCATTTCCCATTTCCCACTTCCCACTGCAGAACCAAGAACCGTGGTTTGTGAACTAAGAATGAAGGTTACTGGCGGTACCGCTGGTCCGCAGGTCAGGGTGCTGTAGATTACCTTACGCTTACACGTACGCATGTGTGAAAATTTTTTTGTTTTACCTCTTGACTTCTGTGGCTAAACATCTTATGTACATGGGACAACCAAAGGAGAACAACGATGACAAAAGAAAAACAAGAAGACAAAAGTAACTTACTATTTACCTGTCCAAAGCATGGCAAAGAAGCCTACTTCAGTATTAAGAAGTTTGAAAAGCACCCGAAGTGGGGAAAGGATATTGTATATGTTTGGTTTAAAGATGCAAAGCGAGGCGACGAAAAAATGTGGTGCAGAATCCTCAAGGGAGATAGAAAGAAAGGAATTGGGATTCTAGACAATCAACCATTCAATCAAATTCAATACAAGGTTGGTGATAAATTTAAATACCACACAGATGCCGATGGTATCACATGGAAGGTAGGAAAAGCATGAGTATTGAAAAATTTTTGCTTGAAGGAGAAAAGTCAGAGTCCTTCACTATTGAAGATGTCGTGAAACATGGTTGCAGCGGCGGGGTTATCCCGTCGCTGATTTACTATTATGATACAGTGAAGTTTCATGATGAACATGAAACCTGGATCTGGCAGCAGCTGGATCAACATGCCAACGTCGATGGCCTGTCAACCCTGCAATACATTTCCCGTTTGAACGGCGGAAAGGATGTGGGGTCATTGCGTCAATTGAAGAACCTGCTGAGCTGGTGGGCTGCAGAGGTTGCTGCACAGTACATCCTGAACGAAAGAGAGGAGCAAGATGCGTGCACTGGTTAGGTATATTATTTGGTTTGTTTCTGATGCGATCGGAATGGGGGCGCGTGTTCGTGGGCCTGGCTTTGGTAGCGATGTTCATTTAGTTCCCACATCCCGTGCCAAGCCTCAAGACTTTGAGTTTACAGATGAAGAGCTGACTGGCAGCAGGTACCGCTGGACCAGAGCTGACGCTGGGGTTTCCCACATCCCGCTGAAAGAAAGGAGTTTTGCTATGTATGAAGAAGCTAATGCATCAGGAGCTGGGACCGCTGTACCGAATGTAATCCCGTTTCCCATTTCCCACCGAAAAGCTGAGGTTGATGATGTGAAAGATAGACATCAGAAGCACGGCGGTACCGCGAAAATTCAGGTCTTGTTCTATTGGTCGTTGGTTGGTTGGCTATTATTCAATCTGTGAGGTTAAAATAAAAAATGAAATAAATGTAAATATTCGCTTGATATGGTCATGGGATTTGATAAGCTTTCATTGTTATAAATATAAACAATAGGAGTATATAATATGACAAAGACAAAAGAGAACGAAAGTCCTTTCGCACTTAAAGGAAAACAAAAAAAGCTTGTTATCCAAAGTTGTGAATTGTTAGACAACAAATCGCAATTAAGTAGTGATTGGAATAGAATAATAAAACCAGAATTGATTTTATTATTTGAAGATCACTCTCAATACAGTGCGGTAAATCATACCCTCACTGGTTTGGGTTGTGTTAAAAATAAAACTCATTATGCAATACATAAAAATGTAAAAGAGTATAATATGTTTGATAGTGAGAATTTTAAAAAACAATATCCTGATTTGTTTAAAAAGTTCAGTAAAAAGAACGTAAGAACGAATTGGACTTACTCAATAAAAGAGGTATAATTCATTATGACAAAAGCACTTATAAAAATGAATGAGATTATATCTCAAAACAAAAGTAATGATGAGATCGTTGCGGAATTAAAACAATTCGTGGATATCTTAAAGAATAAAAAAGAAAGCACGATTGATTGGCAACTTGTTGCAGGATATCTAGATCAACAAGTCTTTGAGTTCTTTTTAAGAAATCAAAATGATGAGAAGATCAAAGAGTTCGCAACAACACTCGCTGGAAATCTCGCGGAAAAATTTGGACTTGTGCGAGATACTACGACAATGACACGACCTAATTAAACCTAATGCGTGGCGGATAAAACCGCCACGCTGTCCGCCAGGCTATCACCTGTAGCCATCTCAATATTAGTATCTCTTTTTTCCTACATACTAGATTTAGCGATTTTTCCACACCACACCCCCTAGATTTTGCGAATGTGACTTGACAAACAACATACGTGCAAAGTTAGACAAATATGATATAACCAAAATACTTATGGATTTAGATTTACTGCCAAAAGAGAAGTTAATTAAGGTAAAACAACTTCTAGATGCAAAAAAGATACTGAAAGCGAGAACAGAATTCCTTTTCTTTGTAAAACAAGTATGGCCAGATTTCATTTGCAGAGAAGCAAATGAACCTTCTAAGTGGGGCCACCATCAAATAATTGCTGAGAAATTGACTCAAGTAGCTGAAGGCAAGATCAAGAGGCTCATTATCAACATGCCACCTAGACATACTAAATCTGAATTTGCATCATATTTGTTTCCTTCTTGGATAATGGGACTCCGACCCAAAGCCAAAATCATGCAGGTTTCTCACAATGCTGAACTCTCACAAAGGTTTGGTAGAAAAGTAAGAAACTTAGTTGACAGTACCGAATATAAAAAAATTTTTAATAATATGGGACTCCAACAGGATAGCAAAGCTGCAGGTCGTTGGGAAACTTCTGATGGAGGTGAATATTTTGCAGCGGGTGTCGGTGGTGCCATAACGGGTAGGGGTGCTGATGTATTAATTATTGATGACCCTCACACCGAACAAAATGTCATGTCTGATTCTGCAATGGAGAAGACCTATGATTGGTATGTATCGGGTCCACGTCAACGTTTACAACCTGGTGGGTCGATCGTGGTCGTAATGACTAGATGGGCTACAGATGATTTGACAGGAAGACTTCTCAAAGCGCAAGCGAACACAGGCGCGGACAAATGGGAGGTGGTCGAGTTTCCAGCACTCCTGGACGACGGAGAACCTGTATGGCCAGAGTATTGGAAGAAAGAAGAATTAGAATCTGTAAAAGCATCTATACCTCCTCAACGTTGGAACGCACAGTATATGCAAAACCCAACTTCAGAAGAAGGAGCCATCATCAAACGTGAATACTGGCGACCATGGTCGGGGGGCATGCCAGAGTTAGAATTTGTTATTCAATCACTTGACACTGCTTTTTCAAAAAAAGATTCTGCTGACTATAGTGCAATAACTACTTGGGGTGTGTTTAGACCATCAGAGGATTCTCCACCATGTTTAATGTTACTTGATGCAATGAAAGGTCGTTGGGACTTTCCAGAACTAAAAGCAGTTGCAACTGAAGAATATACATATTGGAAACCTGAAGCTTGTATTATTGAGGCGAAGGCCAGTGGACTACCGCTCATTCAAGAATTACGTAGAACTGGAATACCTGTTCAAGAATTTGTTCCTGGTCGAGGAAAAGATAAAGTTTCACGTGTAAATGCAGTGTCTCCTGTCTTTTCGTCAGGTATGGTTTTTTATCCTGAAGGTAAACAATTTGCTCATGAAGTCATTGAAGAATGCGCAGCATTTCCTCATGGAGATAATGATGACCTCGTGGACAGTACCACACAAGCTGTGTTAAGATACAGAGAAGGTAATTTTATATCGGCTGATTTTGACTATGAACCTACAGATCATGTAAGGTTGCCTCAAGAATATAAATATTATACGTAGACTAACATGGCTGATAATAATGTAATATTAGATTATGGTGAAATAGAAAATCTAGATGAAAAGAAACTAGAGGAAGCCAAAAAGAAATTTCAAGATACAGCATATACAATGGTTCGTGATGTAACGCCCGTGGTCGGTGAGTTACAATCCTATAAGTATGCATTACAAGATGCTGAGGCTATAGCAAAAGCTGCTAGAGGTGAAGAGGGTTATAAGGACATGACACCGATTGAAGCGTTAGCATACGCTGCTTTGACTGGACTTGGAGTTGCAGGGACTATTCCAATTGTCGGGCCTGTATTTAGAACAGCACAAAAAGGTATTCGTGCATTGATGCCGAACCGTGGAACACGGGAAATTGGAGGTCAAACAGTTCCTGGAGTACAAGCAAATGAATTTAATAGAATGAATTTAGATACTCCTATGAATGATGAAATAAGAAATGCAATTCAAAATGATCCTAGATTTCAAATATTTGTTAATAATTTACCTGATTACAGACAAGCACCTAGATACTTAGAATCTAATTTGCAAGAGTATCGTCGTGTTTTTAGAAATGATCCTGCACAAATGGCACGGCTAAATGAACAATATTCTACGAGAGGAAGCACTAAAAATTTAACTGAAGAAAAAGCGCAAGCATTAAAAAACGAAAAAGACTTTGATGCTAAAGTAATAGGTAATTCTTCTAAATCATTAACAGTACCAAACGAACCTTTAACATTTGGAAGAGGATTGAGACAAAATAAAAATGATACAGTTAAAGAATATCTTGGATCTGCAGCTTGGGACGAAGTAAATAGATCTGGTAATGCAATGGGTACACCGCAAGAGTGGATGGGTTTTTTAAAAGGTTTAAGACAAAAAGGAATTAAAGCAGAAGAATTATCGGACTCAGGATTATTGATGTTTGGTAAAGGTGGTGAACCTGTGGGTGGAGATGTATTTAATTTAGCCAAATCAAATCCAAAAATGAAAATATCAAAACAAGAAATTTTAGCAGCGTTAGAATCTAATCCAACGTATAGAATGAAAACGAAAAATTATAGATATCCAATTAATACTGATGAAGTATTGAGTGTGTATCCTAATTTTGCAAAACTAAGTAGAGAAGTAGAATCAATGATTTTAAGAAACACTACTGAAATGTCTAACGTTCAAGCGAGATCACAATTAAATAAAATTACAGATGATTTAAATAATGATAGAATAGATTTTAATGATTTAGCAAGCACTCTTTCTGCAAGTCCAAATAAATTATCTTCACTTGAAGCAACCAAAGTAAGATTAGAAAAATCTTTAGATCAATTTAAAGACAATGACAAAATACTGCTACGAGCTTTGATTGATGAATATGATAAAGCAATTGGCATTGCATCAAGAGCGACCGAAGCAACTACAGCACCAAGACATAAAGGCACTTTTCCAGGTGGGGGATATGATTATAGAGAAAAGGTAACTTATTTAAATGAAGCTATACCAGGTAACTCAGTTAGCATGAGAGTAGACAGTACTCACTTCAATGATCCTAATGCAGTAACATTTGTAAGATATGACACTAGAGGTGTTGATAATTACGGGGACACTTATTTCATGGTTGAGTTACAATCAGATCCTCATCAAAGTATAACTAAACAGGCATCAGAGCATTATAGACTTTTTAATAAAGGCGATAGTAAGACGAGCCCTGTAGATATGGTAAGAAAAAATCCAAATTCAAAATCAATAAGAACAAGAGTAGTAAAAAGAGAAATAGATGATCTTTTAAATAGACAGAATGAATTACAAAAAATTAATATGGAACGACCGCTTGCACCACCAGAGATTGAAGAATTAGACTCAATAATGAAAAGTATAAAAACTAAAGAAAGAGAATTAAATAGAATGCCTGCAAGACAAGGAGAGGTAACTCCAGGTAGTTCAAGTTCAAGACAATCTACTTATGATACTGGGGATATGACTTATGACTATTATCCGATGGGTAATGAAGCTACTTGGGTCAAAGCAAATATCAAAGGGTTAATTCATGATGCAAGAAAAAATAATAAAAGATATATTGCACTCGCACCAGCTGACTTTTTTCAACTGACTATAAACAATAAAGCAAAGATTGAACAGTTTTATGGTTTAGGAAATAAAAGACTAACTGATAGATTTATAAATGTAGATGCTAAAAAAAATTTTTATAATGAAGACGGATCTGGATTTGGTAAATATAGAAAATACAAAAAGGACAATCCTAATGATCTTGATGATCTAAGCTCCTCTCCTACTGAAGAATTAGGAGGAATGGCCGTGGTTCCAAAGGCCATGAAAGATGTTGCAAAAGAACTTGGAGCAACGTTTACTACAAAGAAAGTATTTCATACAGATCAAAATAAACTATACAAACTATATGATGATGAAAAAAAAGTGCCTAGATATGCTTTCAGTAAAAAATATGAAATGGAAGAGTTTTACAACAATTTAGACAGAAAAGGTGGATTAGAAATGATTAAAATGGAAGCAGATGATCCTAGAAATTTTGTCGAAAGTATAGTAATAGATTTACAAGGGACTAATAAAAAGGCAAAAATGAAAGCCTACAAATTTGGAGGATTGGTTGAAGTTAATAGATCTAACTTTGCACCATTATTTTAATGATTGATCAATACATAAAACAAGCTACTAAAGGTTCGCAAAATATTGCAGGAAATGTAAAAGGGCAAGTAGAACAACCTCAAAAAATATCCAAAGGGGTTGAGGGTTTTAAAAAAGAGCAAGGCATGAATTTAAAAAAAGGAGGCTTTATTGCAAAAGGATGTGGTAAGGTTATGAGCAACAGACGTAAAAAAACAAGGATGTATTGATGTCAGGAGAAAGTTTCGAAAACACAGATTTAGAAATTGAACAAGAAACAGGTTCATTACCAGAAGACGTAGGCACTGTGCTTGATGAAGATGAAAATGTAATTGCAGGAGAAGCTCTACCAGAAGTTCCTGTTGAATCTTTTTATACTAACCTTGCAACTGTTTTAGATGAGCAAACACTTTCTAAGATTGGAAGTGACTTAATATCTGATTACGAACAAGATAAGAGATCAAGACAAGAGTGGGTAGATTCTTACGTCAAAGGTTTAGATCTATTAGGTTTTAAATATGAATCACCAAGCAGACCATTCTTAGGTGCAGCTGGTGTAACACATCCATTACTAGCAGAATCTGCAACACAGTTTCAAGCACAAGCAATAAAAGAATTGTTACCATCAGACGGACCCGTAAGAACAGAAGTCATCGGTGCACAAACAGACGAGAAAATAGATCAAGCTAGTAGAGTTAAAGATTACATGAATTATATGATCATGAACAAAATGGAGGAGTACACTCCAGACATGGATCAAATGTTATTTATATTACCTCTAACAGGTTCAACATTTAAAAAGGTTTACTTCGATCCAGTAATGAATAGAGCATGTGCAAAATTTATAAAAGCTGAAGATTTAGTCGTACCTTACAATGCAACTGATTTATCAGATGCTAGCAGGATTTCACAAATTGTACAGACATCAGAAAATGATTTACGTAAGTTACAAGTTTCGGGATTCTATAGAGACATAGATCTCCCGAGACCAGTTTATAAACAGGATAAAGTCCAAGAGAAGATTTATGAACTGGAGGGCGTGTCCGCAAATGATGGACGGGATCGTGGTGGGTTATATAATTTAGTAGAAGTACATACTAATTTGGATATTCCAGGTTATGAAGATCCAGATGGTATTAAAGTTCCATACATTGTAACAGTCGATGAAGACTCTAGAAAAATTTTATCTATTTACAGAAATTACAATGAGAATGATGAATTAAAAAAACCAAAACAGTATTTTGTTCATTATAAATTTTTACCAGGACTTGGTTTTTATGGTTTTGGTTTAATACACATGATTGGTGGTTTATCAAGAACTGCAACCTCTGCACTAAGACAATTGTTAGATGCTGGAACTTTATCAAATCTACCTGCTGGTTTTAAATCTAGGGGATTGAGAATAAGAGATGATGCAGAGCCATTACAACCAGGTGAGTTTAGAGATGTAGATGCGCCTGGCGGAAACATAAAAGATCAATTTCAATTTTTACCATTCAAAGGCCCTGATGCTACATTGTTTCAATTATTAAACTTCTGCGTAGAATCAGGAAGAAGATTTGCTTCAATTGCTGATATGAAAGTATCTGACATGAATGCGCAATCTCCTGTTGGAACTACAATGGCGATCCTTGAGCGAGGGTCAAAAGTTATGTCTGCAATTCATAAGAGATGTTATTATGCAATGAGACAAGAATTTAAAATGCTATCAAAAGTATTTGCTGATTACTTACCTCCAGAATATCCTTACGATGTTATTGGTGGAAATAGATTTGTTAAACAATCTGATTTTGATGATAGAGTAGATGTTATTCCAGTAGCTGATCCTGATATCTATTCTATGACACAAAGAATACAGGTTGCACAAGCTGAACTACAACTAGCACAATCTAATCCAGGTATGCATGATGTTCATGAAGCTTACAAAAGAATGTACCAAGCTTTAGGTGTAAAAAATATAAATGGTATTTTGAAACCACCACCTGAGCCACCAAAACCTTTAGACCCAGCAATTGAAAATACTGGTGCTCTACAAATGATAATTCCAAAAGCTTTTCCTCAACAAGATCATGAAGCACACATACAAGCACACATGGCATTTATGACTTCTAGGATGGTTCAGGTAAATCCACAAATTTATGGTCTACTTCAAGGTCATTTAATGGAACATATTTCATTACAAGTGAAACAAGAGATTCTACAACAGTTTAATCAAGATGAAAGAATGGTTGAGATGCAGTCTGTTGATGAAGAGGCGTTCACAGTGGAGTTTGATAACGCTGTAGCACAAAGAATTGCTCAAAGAATTCAAGAATTAGTAGCTATGGAACAACAATTTACTGCTCAACAGAACCAAGATCCTCTTTTAGCTTTAAAACAAAAAGAATTAGACCTACGAGCGATGGATATTCAAAGAAAAGCTAGTGAAGAAGCACAAAAAATGGAGTTTGAGACTAATAAATTTAGTGCACAACAAACTTTAGCTGAAGATAAGTTGAATTTGAATGAAGAACTTGGTAAAAAAAGAGTAGAATTACAAGAAGAAAAATTAGAAAATGAAAAAAACCGTGAAAAATAGAAAAATAGGTAAAAAATTTGGGCCTCCACCTGAAAAAGGGCCTATGCCTCAAGGTTTTTTCAAAGGAGCTTTAGCTGATGCTAACAAAGGTCAAGCAATGTCACCTGGAACAGGGGCAACAGGTGGTACAAGAGGTGGAGGAAGAGACCCAAGTGCTCAATTTGATGGCACAAAGACATCACCTGCAGCAAAACAAGCTTTAGCAACACAAAGAAAGACAACAAGAGAAACTTTAAATCCATCAACTAAACTTTCAAGCAAAATTATTCAAGGGTTAGCAAGTTCAGTTATACCTGGAGGAGGATTTTTAGTTGCAAAAATGCAAGATTCAGTGCCTTATTACAAAAGAGGCAAAAACAAGAAAAAAACTAGTCCTTTTGCAGGTAGAGATAATGGAGGTGACCCAGCTCCGCTGCCAAAAGTTGAATCTATAGATATAAATGCACCAGAATTACCGATAGGTAAAAAACCAATTGTGCCTTATAAGTTTGATTTTCAATATAGAGATGGCGGAATGGTTAGAGGTTCGGGTAAAATTTTAAAAAATAAAATTAAGAAAGCGAGGATTTTTTAATGTGGTTTCAAGCGATAAAATTAGCAGTTTCTGCTGGAAGTAAGATCTATGCTAACAAACAAAAGGCAAAAATGGCAATGTCAGACGCACAATTGTTACATGCAGAGAAACAAGCACGGGGTGAGGAAGCATATCAGGGTAAATTATTAGAAGCCAGACAATCAGACTGGAAAGACGAGGCGGTCCTCATCATATTATCAACGCCCGTGGTAGTGCTTGCGTATGCGGTCGTATCGGATGATCCAACTGCTATGGACAAGGTAAAATTGTTTTTTGAGATGTTCTCACAGCTTCCGAGCTGGTTCACAAATTTGTGGATCCTTGTCGTGGCGAGTATATATGGAATTAAGGGAACTCAAATCTTCCGTAATGGAAAAAAATAGTGGACTTTGAAACAATAAAATACATCAAGACTAAACTGCTTGAACCCAAGAAAGAAAGGCTTAAAGATAAAGTTATAATTGGTGTTGACAATTGGGACGAATATAAATATATAATAGGACAGATCAGATCCATAGAGGATCTGCAACAAGACCTAACGGACTTGTTCAAAAAACAGGAGCTACATGACGATAATAACGCCGAAGGCGCAGGAGACTAAAAATGGAAGTCTTCTCAATGCTTACAAAACTAAGGAAGAAGTAGAAAAACTTTACTTACATTCCGATTCCATTGACAAAAAAGCCGTAGAAAAATTACCCCAACCAACTGGATGGAGAATGTTAGTTCTTCCATACTCAGGCCCTAAAAAATCTAAGGGTGGTTTAGTATTTTCAGATGAGACTCATGAGAGAATTCAAATGACAACTGTTTGTGCATTGGTTCTTAAATTAGGATCTCTTTGTTATTCAGATAAAGAAAAATTTGGAGATAAACCTTGGTGTAAAGAAGGTGATTGGATTATCTTCGGTAGATATGCAGGGAGCCGTTTCAAAATTGATGGTGGTGAAGTGCGTATTTTAAACGATGACGAAGTTATCGCTAAAATCAGTAATCCAGAGGATATACTGCACACTTATTAAGGAGCTAAGATGGTAAAAGATAAATATGGTTTAGATACCAGTGAAGTCGAACTTGACACTTCAGGAGTAGAAGAGAAAGAAGTTACAATTGAGGAAAAAAAGGTTGAATCTAAAGAACCTGTTATTCCAAAGTTTGAAGTTGAACCAGATGGTACAGCTGTAAACGAACACAAAGATGATAAGATAGAAGTTGTTCAGGCTGAGGAAACAGAAGTAAAAACTGAAAAAGAAGATGATAAAAAAGATCCACAAGACTTAAATCAATATTCTGAAAACGTTAAAGGTAGAATTGGAGATTTAACTAGGAATTGGAGAGAATCTCAAAGGAGAGAAAAAGCAGCTTTAGAATATGCAAAAGGCATTCAAAAGAAAATGGATGACATGCAGAAACGTTTTCCAAAACTTGAGGAAAATTATCTATCTGAATTTGAAAAGAGAATTACCTCAGATTCTGTTGATGCATCTAGGGCACTTCAACAGGCTATTGATTCAGGAGATTCAGGAGCTATTGCAAAAGCAAATGAAAGAATAGTTCAATTAAGTATTGAAAAAGAAAGATTGGCTAACACTAAATATATGCGTGAGCAAGAAGCTGAGAAAGTCAAAAATGAACCACAAGAACCTCAAATTCCTGAGATTCAAGCCTCACCTAAAGCACAAGCTTGGGCTGAGAAAAATGAGTGGTTTATGAATGACAATATCATGACTACTGCAGCACTTGAAATAGATAAACAAATCAAGGGTGAGGGTATTGCAGGAGACACAGATGCGTATTATAATGAATTAGATAAACGACTGGGAGAATATTTTCCTCAGAAGTTTGCTAAGCCCGAAACTGCAGGCACTGTAGTTGAGGAACCTAAACAGGAGCAAAAGAAACCCGTCCAGACTGTTGCTTCTGCTGTTAGAAACCAAGATGGAC